>JAABUK010002852.1_pt1 | contig 30322 bp, 30 predicted proteins | sample 5559141 | NCBI WGS metagenome assembly JAABUK01 (sample SAMN10711869, study PRJNA513367) | rock metagenome | isolation source: Antarctica rocks | place: Antarctica: Victoria Land, Pudding Butte nord | collected 2016-01-03
AGGACATTTCTCTTGATTACTTCCGGCACCTTTGTTCCAGCGTACCCGCAGCCAATATAGCTCTTCATAATCTTATTCCCATTCGCAATCTCTCGTAAACGTCCTATCAGCTCCGTTTCGGAATAACCTTCTGGCCTGTCGTCAAACATAGTCCCATTGATATCGATATCCTTTGTACTCAGAATATTTCCCGGCAAAACCTCCTTGATGAAGGCATCCAGCGACTCTGGTGGAGGATCTAAGCTCTTAAGCATGTGTTCGGCATCGCTTGCCGAAGGTCCAATGTGCCTTCTAGCGAATGTATCCAACGGGTTGAGAACGGAACCCTGGGGCTTGACATCATTGCTTTTGTCTGCAGCAGAGCTGGTGTAGAAGCTTCTTCTTCTTTGCGCGGCATGTAATCTCGCGGCGCGAAGACAATCCGAGCAAGCGTTACCTGGCGAGATGGGGGGAGCTCGGGCAATTACGCTCTGGCGTAGGAGCGCCCTTTGAAGCGTGGGACGCATGGTAAGGAAAGACCTGGCTCGAGCTCTTATACGGTACTCCTATTCATTTGCCATCTCCACTTAATGAGAAATGTTTCTTCTGACGGTGGTTAAAAGGTTGGTAGAATTAAGCGCAGTGTTGCAGAAAGCAGAGAGATCGATATCGGAGATAATTTTGTGCCGATGATGAAATATATGATACATGAAATCTTACCTGCGGCTATTCTAGCGGCCGATTTTACCATACCGTAAACAATACTACGGGCCATCTATACGCCTATAAATGTCCTCAGCGCAAACAGTGAAACAAATATAGCGTGCGAGCCTCCGCAACCTGTGTACACCTCTCGGAATTGCACAATATGGTTGCGCCCCTCTAGTTTCTTCGGTTGTGACAGGATCTGTTTTGATGCCACTACTGCAGCCATGATAATACTAGACCTAGTCAGTGACGGAGAAGAAACTACTAAGGATTACACTCCTTAGCCTGCCTTTGCTTTCTGAACCCTCCATAGTCTGTTAGCCTTCACATCAGGTCCTACGCGCTGTTGGAACAATGCACACGTTGGTCATTATCTCTCATTGCTCTACATTCAGCTGCTAAGGCTTTAATGATGGGCTGCTAATTTTTCCGCTCGCTTGCTTATGTTCTGCTCTACCATTTTACGATGCCTCATTCGTGATTTTTGCGGATCCTGATCGTCAGCTGTGTTACGGCCGATGAGCACTTCAAGCTCGCGAAAAGCAAGTGGCCCGCAGCTGTGGGACTCCTTTTGGCGGATGGTATACTTCACAAGATCCATGAGCAAATTTCAATGGGTAAGAACGGCCAACGTACCATAGCTAACATAGGTGGATCCTCATCCGGCAAATCAACATCGGGCCTTGGACGTTTGAATCGTACATCATTGATGGCTTTTGCGCAATTTAGCTTTGTGCGGAGGTGATCGGTCCCGTCGTCTCCCACGATGCCATCGTAGTATATCACTCGCCACTCCTTGATCGAAAGATGTACCAGGGTCCAATGATCTCTGCGGGGCTCGTAGTTGATGTAGGCAATGTTAGTCGTCTGCCCGGTGATGGGTTGTATCGCTGGATTCTCGTCAAACGTGACCACTACCAGCCATCCGATAGGGATGTCTAGGGCCGCTCTCAATGACAAGAAGGTGACAGTAGAATACCATTCACATTCTTCGAAAGTAGTGGTGAGATCTTCTAGAGTTAGGATAGCATTGTTATTCCATTGCAAACCATTGCTCCAATAGTCATGGATGATCTCTTTAGACAGTCCGATGAGGTGGTGCAGGTCATTGAGAGCTAGGTTGGTGGCGCTGACGGAGGTAGCGGGTAGGCCAGGCCACTTTGCGCGTTTAGCAATCAGAGTTTTCGCAATGCGCAACATGGTAGACCGAGTAGCGTCCTGTATGGGATGGAATCGTAAATCCAGCAAATTCGGGAGGTAATCAGTAAAGCTCATCAGCTTGAACGGCTGGAGTGGATTAAGAGCTAGGCTGTTAGCAGTAACGGAAGTAGCGGATGTTGGATGCTGTTCGTCGCCATTGACGATTGGAGATTTCGCCTCTGTGACCAGTGAAGGTTGAGCTGACTCGTAAGCGGATTTTATATGTGTGGTTGGCGGAGTTCTGGAAGAGTCACGGGAACTCGATGGCTTGATTTGATGGAGTGGAGGAAGAGCTTGCTTGGCGGCACCGACGGATGTAGTGGAAGTATGCTCCGGTTTGTTGTCATGGATAGCCGGGGATTTAGCGTTCATCTCTAAAGCAGGTTGGGGATCGTTCCCATCCGAATGTATTATTGGCGGAAGTGAAACAGTTTCAGATGTCGTTCTAAGATCATATGATGGCGCTGTTGGAGAAATAGAGCCCTGGACCGTTGTGTTTGCACGATCAGGTCTTGATCTCTTTGCCACTGTTGAATTAAAGGACTCGGCAGGCTTAGTATCCGCTTTCCTCTTGAACGGACGGGTAGTGGTTCCATTGTAAGCTTGCTCAGGCATAGGCTTCTTGAAATGATGGTCTGAAGACGGAATGCTAGAATACCAGGTCTGCCACGGTGTCTGGTGACCTCCTTGATATTGTTGACCTTGATATTGTTGATCTTGACATTGCTGAACTTGATATTGCGGAACTTGATATTGCTGATCATGATATTGCTGAACTTGATATTGCTGTTCTAGATATCGCTGATCGTGGAAACGTTGATTTTGGAACTGCTGAAGCTGCTGAGGCATCTGCTCTGACCCTAAGTATCTTCCTTGAGAAGGAGGCGGCTGTATGTGCCACATCTGTGGTATTGATAGCGTTTGAGACATTGGCTGTACCAAATGCATACCGTTTGGTTGTGGATGGAAAAACCATTGCTGTCCTCTTGTGTTAGCGAGGCTCGTTCGGCGATCGAGATTTGGGAGCTCGCACCATCTTGAAGCCTTGAGACAACCTTCTTTGAGGCATTGACTGCACTGGAGGCATACCATGCAGTTGCGAAGAGTATTCCTGCTCTGGATGGTATGGCTGCTGCCAGTAGTACGGCTGCGGCTGTTCTTTTGTATTAGCGAAACTTGTTCAGTACTATCTTGAGCAAGAACAGGTAAGAGCAGCGTACAGTGTCGAAACATTGGGAATATGGTACTCGAGGCATTGGCTGGACTGGAAGTCCACCATGATATTGTGGATGCCAGGATTGCTGTTGATTTTTCTCGTCAGCGAATGTTGTTCAACAATGTTGCTGGCTAGAGAGATTGAAGATTTCGTACTCTGCCAGAGACTTGAGAGTATGGCGCTTGAGGCACTGGCGGGGCTGAATGTGTACCGTGAAGTTGCGAATATGAAACGGGTTGCTGCTGTACATTATCATCGCTGAAATTCCTGCAGGGTTCCATTGGCAAGAAATGGCTGGGAAGATCGTACCATGCCCGAGCTTTGGTAGCTAAAAGCTTGTCGAACATGGTGTCGTTGGCTAAAGCATGCCTCGCCCGCCTGCTGCCACTCGCGGGCCATTGTGCCTGTAGTAATCCGTACGGTCAGCAAGCTGTGGCTTAATACCCTAGTGTGACGTGTAGGGACTGTTGGTGGAGGCGGGCTCTGGAGAACGAGACGGCAGGACTACGCAAACTTAAGACTCAGGCCTATTCAAGTGTCTCAGCCGATGAACAGCTCGCGGAGACTGACCACATTCACCCACTAGCAGCCCATTGATTGAGATGCAAGGATGTCCAATTAGTAGAAGGTCAGGATGGGCTCTGGTACTTCGTTGTACACTGCTACTGCTACAACCCGATCATGACACCGATCGTTGCTGATCGCCCACGAGCTTTTCTTGAGAGTAGCGAAGGATGCCGTGAGAAAGAAATTGGCACTCGGGACACGAGACATGATAAAAGCGCCAAGTCCGGGTAATCCAATTACCCAGAATGGAAAGCGCGAAGTGTTTCTGACTACATTTAGGGTAGGTGCCACCGCAACAGCATTTACACAAGCAGTGTCAATCGTAGCCTGGCCTGTGCTTTGATGATTGATGCTTGACTATAGCTCGGACTATGCGCCATTGTACAGCATCAAGGAGGCCTGCTTGAGACATGGGCCCCGCCGTTGTTGATACTTTCTTATCAATCGAGCACCAGAAGCAGGCACGTGGTCGACTCGCATACTCGGAACATAAGATAGCCATAGCGGAAGCATGTATTCAACGCCATCTACTCGCCATAGGTCAGCTATCTGATGTATTGCTTGAGGTGTAAGCATCCGGACAGGCTCAAGCAGCATCCAGCCGTTTTCGTCTTCGAAACTCCACCTTGAAGCATGAGAATTTTGAACGTTATGAAACAGCATTGGTTGAGAATTTTCTGATGGAGGCTGTCCGCATTATAATGGTAGGATGAGCGCAAAGTATCAAGACTGGCTCAAGTAGTATACGATCAATTTACTGTCCGAAATTCGACCCCGTGAGATGAGATCAAGGTCCTGCATTTGTTCTGCTTGTATAGTTATCGGTGTCTGCAGTAATTGAGGCTCGTTGTGGGTGGATCCATTCGCGAAGAAGATCTGGACTGCTTGAAAAATTACATGACCGAGAACGGTGCTTCGAAATCCGATCTTGTAATAATAGAGATTCTAATTAGTCGTAGAGCGGCTTTACTGATGTCGTCTTCGGCATCGCCAACGTTTGGAGCTCGTTGTAGTTGATTCTTTTTGAGTTGAGATGACAATATGAGCACAATGGACTCAACACAAGGCTAATGGATTCGTAACCGGGCTTGCTTTTCGATTTTCGGTCTTGTTTAGCTTTCAAGAACCTGGGGCATTCGTCATAAACCAGTGTGAATGAGTTTGGAAGTGACTAAGAGCATGTGATACTATGCAATGGGCGTGTGGAACCAGTAGCTTTCTTTCAGAGGCATTGCACCGTGGAGAATTCATGGCGTAAGTCGAAACCGACGTAAATGAGTCTTCAGGTGCTTTGATAGATGTGGTTATAGGGAACAGCGGTACTAATTCAACAGTACCCCAGGATGCTCGAGCAGGTTGATGGCGGTATTGGGCCATCTAATGCGCTTGCCTCAGCTCTATACGATGAGATTGCTAAAGTCAAGCAGACTTCTTGTTCGTCTCGCCCCGTCGAAAGTGGATGGGGAAGTCATGGATCACCATTTCGCGATCGGTTCGTACTCCCTCCGCGATTGGTATCAAAGCGAAGTTGAGGTTTAGTTCATTCCTTTTGAGTATCGATGGCCTATCGAAGTGGAAGAGATGGTTTATTAGGCCGAGGAAAAGCGATCCAAAAGGCGATCATATATTTTGTAGCCACCCTTTCGTGGTCGGCTGCTTCAGAAAATCAGTCGATACGCCGCTGAGCACACCTGGATGAGGACCGCGAAGGAGGTTCACACCACCTCATGGTCCCAATGTGAAAATGGGAGCGAGCTCCTCGTCAATGGGTTGGAGCGGATGAGTGCAGACAAGATGGCCTGGCGGAACTAGAAAGTCGGACTTCTCGGATCTCGGCTTTACATTTCGCCGCAAGGAACGTCATTTTGGCGCTCCGACGCCGACGAGTAGCTCCAGGCAGCTTGATACCACGAATTCACCCTCTTTCTCCCTACGTAAGTGTCTGCTTTAAGCCCCCAATTTTAAACATAGTATTCGCCTACCAAGCTCTCCATAATTGCCATGTCAAGCCTCGAGAAGGTAAATCTTACAAGGCTACAAGCTGATGCATGCTGATATTGTTCGCAGTCATTATTCAACCTGAAGGTTAGCAGACACCCTCCAACTCTCAATACTGCGCCCCACAGTCGCAAGCGTCCTGACGTATAGCGACTGCCACACCTAGTTCACAGCGAAACAACTCAACCGACAAGCTGCGAAAGCAGGCAAAGACGAGACAGCAGAGAAGAACAAACTGAAGAAGGTACCCATGCTTCCCATTCTTCTGCTGCTCCTATGATTATTCGGACCCCGATTCCGATCATGCTGTCCTCCAGCTAAATAGCGACCTTTTACAGGCGATACAGCAAAACCACCCAGACATCGCCAAGATCTACGCCCAGAACGCAATACGAAAGCAGAATGAGAAGCTCAATCTCCTACGACTTGGCTCGCGGATCGATGCGGTGGCCAGCAGAGTGCAGACAGCAGTGACGATGAGGCAGGTCACGGGCAGTATGGGGCAAGTGGTACGGGGTATGGAGGGTGCTATGAAAGCTATGGATTTGGAAAAAGTAAAGGCTCTACTATTCCCATTGCATACCATTCACACTGGCGTGCGCGATTTATGCTAACCAAGTTCACTGCCAGATCTCAGCCGTAATGGACAAGTTCGAGACCCAGTTCGAAGACCTGGACGTCGCGACCGGCTACTACGAGAACGCTACCTCGCAAGCTACAGCCGTCGGCACACCGCAGGATGATGTGGACAAGTTGATGCATATGGTTGCCGATGAGGCGGGTGTGGAGCTGGGGGCTGAGATGAAGGCGCCGGAGACGGGTGTGCCGGCTGCGAAAGTTGGGGCGGAGGATGAGAGGGAGGAAGGATTAGGGGAGAGGTTGAGGGCTTTGAGGAATTAGGACGACGTGTGCTAGACGGGTATGAGGGCAATATTGATGGCATGGCGTGGGGCGTTCAGATGAGGTTGTGACTCTCTTAGTTGAGAAAGAATACAGGGAAATGAATCCGTTTTCCACGAGGCACATACATGCGCTCAGAGTCTGATTCATCTAGATGGATATTATGAACCCTTAAGATAGACGCATACAGTGCGCCTTCCTGTGTCAAAACCCAATGATTATTTCGTCGGTGGCGTGGTAGCTCTTATCTGTAGTCAAGGTATCAATCTATGAAGTCTATCGTGAGTCCATGCATCAAGAACGCAAGTTTGTGAATCAGAGGCCGTTCAGAGAAAGCCAGTAATCGAAGATAAAGGGTATCATTTCCCCAGAATCTTCATGTCTCCGTCCTTCACCTTCCCAGCACCGACGAGCCTCTGCACCTCTTCATTCCAGACATTCCCTACTTCCTCCGCCACCTTCAATCCATTCAACTTGCTCGCCAGGAGAGCCATCTCCTCGGGCTCAATCTTTGCCATTATTGCCTCGACGTCATTCAGGACCCCATCAACCCGCTTAGGCCCTGCTTCTTCTCCAGCAGGAAGCAGATAATTGGCATCTTTCACACTCCCCTTCAGTATCCGCTTGTTCTTCTTAACAGCGTTTTTGGCTGCCTCTTTTGTTTTCTTGCCCTCCGCCCTTTCCGCCTTGGACGCTTCGTCGGCCTCTTTCTGTAGCCTCTCCTTTTCCTGGGTAGCCTTGATCTTGTCCTCCTTCTCTTTCTTTTCTGCTGCCTCTTTGTCAAGTCTCTTCTTGTCTTTGCCTGCACGCTCCTCCTTCTTGAACTTTTTGATCCGCTCATCCCCGGCCAAGCAATCATCCACCAATGCTCTCAGCCTAGCCGTATCCTCCGTCTTCTTCTTCTTTCTCGCATTGTTGTTTTTGCGTTCCACATGACGCTTCTGGTCTCGATTTTCGTTGTCATCTGGCACATCCTCATCCTGATATTCGAAAGACCGCCAACTATCGAAATTATACAAAAAATTGTAGAATTCTTCAACCTCTTCTTTCGTAGATTTGTCATCACCCAGTCGTGGGACAGGCTGATTCTTACTGAAGCGGCCTTCAGCCACAAAGACTGGGTTCCAGAGCTTGAAGAAGCCGCTTTTTTGTGCTTGCTTTTTTGTTGGGGGCTCGACGTCTGCGGCCTCATCAACTGAGTCGAATTGGCGGCGCTTGACGGGGTCGAGCAGGACTTCGGTTGCTTTCTGGATACATTTGAAAAATGAATCGTCTTCCGAGGACCCAGCGGCAGCCTTTTTATCGGGATGATGACGAAGGACTTTCTTGCGATGGGCGCGCTTGATCTGAGATTCTGTAGCCTTGAAGCGGTATTTAGAAAGGCCGAGGACAGCGTAATGGTCTTGTCCCTGTAAATCATGTCAGCTGTCGCGAGACAAGGCCATTGCTAAGGCGAGAGCGGTAAGTCATACCTTCCAGTCCTTTGCGTCACGCTGTAGCATCAAAGGATCTTCTGGCTCGCTTATTTCCCCGGCATCATCGTCTTCAACCTTCTTGACGTTCTCTTGAGCCTGGATGCGATCATCCTCGGAGAAAGTGCGCTGATGGCGTTTCTGTGATATTTCTTAGTATGATTGCTCTGAATTGATTGCCTCGAGGAAAATATTGACCGACCCTTCTTGCGTGGGCGAGGAAATGAGGTCCCACAGGCTCGATATTGCGTTGTGTCGCGGAGGAGAGCTCCCCAATAGGCTTGAACCCTTTTTCGCCCGACCAGCCCGGAGGCAATACGGGTAAGGGTAATGAGATTTGGACCGCGGCCATTGCGTTCTTTGAGCGTGTATCGACAAATATCTCAGTCTTCCAGAAACAAGGATATGAACTTTTGAGCCTGTCCAGCCGCTAGCGGCGGATGATCGGCTGGAGATCCTTGGCAAGACATTCGCCGAAAAGTTCAATATTTTGGTCAAGGTTCACCGCAGTCACTAGCTCAGATACCCAACTCTCAATGGCTTTGGCGGCGTATCGACAGGTCCTTCGCTCCACTCGTATTGCGTTTCAAGGTACACATTTCATAAAGCGGGCGTTGAGATTTAGATTTTTACGCGTGCTGACATCCGCAGGTGATTTTCGCATACTCTCCGCTTCACGCATCGAAGCTCGCTCCAAATTGGACAGCAACCGCTCATTGAGTCCTCACAGCCCAGAATTGCAGCAGAAGATCTCAGAGGCAGTAGAGATCGCCAGAATCTTGAGGCAGAATATCGTGCAAGGGGAGCAATTGGAAGGGCCTGGTAATGGGGACCAAAGATACCGTGCGTACTCTACCCCTCAATGAGCTTGGTCATTCGGATGGAACGGAGCGGCAAGAAGTGGAGAATAGGGCTGATGGGTTGGGACTGTACAGAGCTTCGGATACATGAAGAAGTCGAAAGGGGAGACAATGAATCGACTAAGACAGGGACGATTATGACAGCCGCCGGAGGGTCATGTTGCGGTGGAGCGACGTAGGTCTGATCTGCGAGTCATCTGAAACCAATAGTACGACCCCCATGGCCTCGTATTGAAGCACGCAAAACCGGCCTATATCAGACATGTTTTGCGAGCACCGTTCATTAGACGCCTGGACGCAAGAACACTGCTTTACTGAGGCAACACTCGAGGTTGAGATACCGAGCTTCAGGCGCGTGGCAAGATCATTTATCTGAGCAGGACGTTGATACGCCGCGAAAAGCCCTAATCCGATCCAGTCAGGGTATTGCCATCTATGTCCACATGAATGGCGGCTTGAATCTTCTCTGGATCGACCATTGGGCATCGATCACTATGGTATCTATTATTATGATGTGAATCATGCTGAAGACTGCTTCTTCCAATATTGTGCCGGGAGTTTGGACCCCCAAAACCACGTTTCTGACCCCGCAGACTTGAGGGACGTGCGACTGATTACTTCCGATTCGCCTGCCAAACGAAACATCGAGTAGTAGCTGCTGAGCTAGTCCAGATGACAGAAGCAACCGCCTGCATATAGACCATAAGGCAACCGTTCCGTCTGTGCTCAACCTGCGTACCCCAGATTCTGAGGCAGACACCGAATAACTACCCTGCGGATCCACTCCTTAGTCGAACTTCTTATCGGTTATCAACATCGGTATTGTGAATTGGCCACCAGATACTGGGTTCGTTGCGATAGGGTAGGCAGGTGTCGATCTCCTACTGCAACAAAGGCGCGTGCGGCAATGGTCGGTGAAGTGGGCTTTGCTTTGTCTGGTCGGATGACTGGAACCCAAACGTTAGTCGCGCAACTAAGCAGGTGGGATCTTGTTTGAGATTTGAGCACATTTCGGTTCAAGAGGTGCTTTAGAATCAAACTAGTGTGGCATGACTGCATAGTTTTCAGCACCAAGATTGACTTCCTCAGCCTCGTCGAGATCATCATGAAGCAACATATGGTGAGCGGCTCTGGCCCTCCTGGCCAGCCGCGATATATGCTAGTGATTGCTTTGGATATTTCCATTATCCGGTGTCCACTTGCTACCTCCTCTCAGCCATGTCTTCAGCTATAGCTTCAAGCCAAACGCAGACCATCACCAATATTGTTTTCGGTATCGCTGCTACACTGTTAAGCATCTTCACTGTTTGGCAAGGTCATAGGGCTTGGAGACTATGGCGTGAGCATCACTGCCCGCGTGGTACCAGTCTAGGTTTCCTTACCTATATCCTGCGGCACTACTGGCATGCTCACTATGTGATCAGATCTCGAACTTGGTTCGCAAATTCTTACGCAAACACCAAAGCCTACCGATCTTCCAGACACACCTCAGACTCTTCCCGACGGTGTTATGGAGCTACCAACCCAAGACCCTTTCTATTCTGAAGAGTATCGTTTTTCAAATTCCGACAATGCCCAGTCTCACGAATCGATATCACCTCTGAGTCTCCCAGAAAGCGCATTCAACAGCAGAAAGGCGCTCCTTTCCTCCTCTCAGACCAACATCTGCTGCTTCGGATGCGCACACAAGATCCAGCATACCCTCTATAAGAGCACCTACGGGGACCACATTTCGCCTCGAAGATACTCAAGCCACCTGTCTTTGGCCGATATCAACAGAAAAGACGCCCACCGAACGAGCCATCCTGTCGGCTCGGGTGAATTACCCAGTAGCTGAGCCTGTCAAAAGTGTGTATACATGCCATACGTTCAATTGAGTCCCTGGGCAACTTTCAGCGGGTTGATGTATGGTCTTTCGAATCTCGACCCTACTTGACGTGCTATGAGTTTCTTATGGTTATGGTTGTGTATTGCCGGCTTGTGCAGGCTTTCCTATGTCAATTTGTCGACTTATGTCTAGGACGACTCTTGCTCATTTCTCTTCGTTGTACATTCTTGTTATCGCGCAGCGAAGCTGTAATATCGGTGTCATCTACAGCTAGGCTCCAAGACTATCATGAATGGAACAAATCGAGCATCACTCCCGCAATATAAGCCGAACATGCCCCTCGAGGTTTGAGCAAGAGCTTTTCTGCCAAGTCCGCCACCCACAGACTCATTGTGCACGCTCCAATCCGATTCGCGCGGGCACCTGACTGCGTGCTGTTCCAGCAGAACACTCTCCCGAAATCTCGGCACTACCTCGCTCTTCTAAATCACTAGGCAATGTCCGAAGTCAGGTTTGAAAGATTCTTCGATCAAAAGCGAATGCGTAAAGCAAGCGAACATACTGACCAGGTTCTTCAGCAGGAGCTGATGTCGCATATTAGACCTCCACCGTAGATGCTACTTACCCCGTATCTCGGCTGGGAGCTCCGATCCGCGCCTAACAGCAATGATGAGGAAGCATCAAAAGACCTCGAACACGGGGCTGGGTCTGAATCGGATTGTATCCGAGGTGTCACTGAAGCATTGTCGACCCATCGATTTTCCAGGACCTGTGAAACCAGGGAGAATACATGTCGGACTCACGAGCGCCGCAAAATTCGTACTTTCGCTCCAAGCTCCATGCCTATCCACACTGATACGGCGCTCGACCATCGATGCAGTTGCGACCCATCATGACTTTCTCGGCTCCTGCCAGAAGCTGTTACGGATGTCGTCCAAAAAACTGCTGCTGTAGCAATCGGCCCTACCACCACATAGTAGAGCCAATCACTATGCATGGAACGAACACCAGCGACGCCCAGCTGGCTGCTCGATAGATTTGAGCATTCCTACTTGTTGTATAACCATCGTCTCCAAATCTAGTTCAGGACTTCCAAGTATGGGGCAGGTAAGGTCCCCAAGCGTTGACTAGCTCCTGATTCCAATACGAACATTGAAGATGCAGCACCCTTTCACCACGCTCCGGGGGTCCAAGACTTTGCAGAAAGGAAGGTGGGGGGTCTTGACAGATGTCGCACTAGGTGTCAAACACTAAACAATCGTATCACTTCTCACGCAGCACACTCTGACCCCTCTTCAGAATGCTCATTGGTCCGCATAACAGTTCGCAGTTCTCTTCCTAGAATCAAAGCGAAAAAAGCCATGAAGCGGTCCCAGTTGCTGTAGGATTGACCAGTATGGTGAAGACGTGTGTTAGATCTATGCCCGGGGTATATTTTTCTTGATTGGTATCACCCATCGCGGAGCATTTACATGCCTTTACCACCACGGCTGGCCTACGTCTGCTTGCGCATGTGTGTCATGCATAATGTACAAGGTTCCACCCGCCTGAGCTCGAGCCATGTCCCCAAACCGTGTGGCAAGGTACGCCGCGCCAATAGCCTGTCAGTTCAGGTAGCCCCGAAACCCAACTGACCTCCACCCACAGTTCACGCATACATGCTTAGACCACCACGGCAGATCCACAACTACATGCGCCTTCGACACCAGCATGACGCACCAGGATGCACCTGCAAGCTATCACAGCTCGGGCCACATCTCCAGTCGTTATGCCTAGGTACGCCACGTCAACAGCATGTCCTAAGACCCTGCTCTTCCTTTGAAGATTTGAGTTTCCCCCAGCCAATCTACGCTTGCTCGAAGCACTCGATGCAAGGACTTGGCACTCCGTTCCTTCAAGGTAGTATCCCACTCTTTTCCTGTTTGTCCTTCTGCAGTATCCACTAAGTAGAACATCCAGTTTCTTTGCTGATTCCTACCTCTTCGTGTGTTTATTAGTTGCAAGTCCGAATATGCCATCAGAAAGTACCTCTGTTCAGCTCTCACCAATGATTTTAGCACTGTTGCTGTCGGCCTATATGTCATTATCGTATGGCAAAGTCGTCAATACTAGGCAAATGGCCTGATCGCCTTTACACTGAATTGCATGAGCACAATCGTGCTCACCTGACATGGTCTTTCTCGTCGCATTGTGCTCAAATTTCGAGCTCGGCAAGGCCATCACTGCCAAAAGACATATGGTGTACACCTAGCAGGGTTTATGTCTCTTTGCGAGACACGAAGATATACAATCCTCCAGCCTCGCACCCAGAAAAGCTCGCTTTCTTCATCGGAAGGGCATTTAAGCCCCTTGTCTTTGATTGATATAGGAATGAAACGAGCCCGACCAACGAGCAACCGTTGAGCGCCACATTATTAAGCAGGAGCTCAGACCGTCGGCTTGCACGGAAATCATCCCCGCTGACTCCGCGTCGCATGGGTGAACATGCTGTTCCTTTATAGAGCGGTTCACAGATACCTCCCCCTGGGTACTTTTGCGAGCAGACACAAATGCCGCTATGAAGCCCCTATCCAATGGTGGGCTGAAACCCCGTTGTATTCAAAGCCATCTTCACCGTGAAACCCTGCCAAGCAATCATCAATCATTATCTTATTGCACGTAAGAAGGATGGATCGACTATATCTCTGTGCCCAAAGGAAGCGAGCATCCGAGCAGAGTACGATTCACTAATATTCTAAAGATCAAACAGCCAATGAAACATACGTCAGCCAAGACTTAGAGAGGCATGGTGTAGCCTGAGTAAAGTAGAAATTGGCTACTGTACTCTGGCCTACCGTCAATGTTTAGATCCGCCGCCGAGGAAGACAGCGAAACGGGGTTCACATTGGGAACAGGACAGAAAATTGCAGACGTGTTAATGCAACAGGCTCGGCTTTCAAGTGTACAATTTGGAATCGTCCACCCTTCCCTTATGACCTTCAACGCTTACAGTCCGATACCGGAACTGTAATGCAGCGGATTACTGGATCAGAACAGTCGCGCGTGCACACCGCCTCGCCCAAAACGTACATGTTACGGTGCCTTGATTGCCTTAGTTGCCTGCAACCTGTCTTGCCTGCACAAGGTTCTGCTATATAATGACAAATTGAGCATCCACCAGACGCAATGACGTTGAGACAGGAGGACCAAAGTTGTCACGACACACCTCACTCTAGAACGTCGCTGTGCACAATGCTCCCACTTTTCTAGCATCCCATTTAACCATTCCCAGTCGCATAAGAGGACGAATCTGGAAGACTTTGACAGGCCCAACGACCTTGCGCGATCGATTCACCATAGACAACGGCCTTGGACTCCACAGAAGCTGTCTTCACCCTTGTCTTCGATGCTATCGCTAGCGTCATGAGCATGGTCACAATATGGCGAGGCTACAAGTCCTAGATGCTTTGGTATGGTCATCATGACTGTCGAGACCTTAAGAGATGCCACGGTTCATGACCTTGCTGCCGGTACATCTAGACGACCTTACGATAGGCAAGCTTAGTAGCCCCATCGCCGATACACACAGCGTTCGTATGGATGAGTCCCATCGTTCAAATTGACGTCTCCACCCTGACAGCTAGTATCCTCGAAGGTGCACCTCGATTTTTGTATCACGCTTCTCGATCAAAACTTCGGACAGGCCATCTGACAAATCGTGATATCGAGAATGGAAGGACTCATGTTGAGGAGACCAAGACCGTCGAGGATAAAACTTCCGACCATGATATACAGATCTTGTCTCGCTTGATGACCAATTTACCAATCAAGACAACATTCAGCTGAGGTTGGAACACCATATATGACAAATAATCAAAGGGCGCTAAAAACTACAACCTTGCCCAATCGAAGAAGAGTCACTTGCATAAGTCATGGCTGTCTGCTCCCAGTCATTATTCGTAAAAGGGGTGGGCTTCTGTCACATTAGTCACCCGCTTGACTCGGGGTCAGTCGATCAACCGTAGGCTGAATCAAAGCTTCTTTGAAGTTCAAGGGGCCTGGAAAGGCACATCATCACCCCTCCACGCAGGCTTCATCCTCCTCAAGGATCCCCAGCGCGCTGTCCAACCTCAATTCAGCAAATCGTCAGGGTAGAATTGCGTTCTGAATGCACTGAAATGTTGGAACAAGAGGAGTTTCAGTCAAGCGATGATAACTCCAGTACGGATAGGCGCAAATCCACAGGCTCACATAGTCGCAATTTGGTAGACTTTGGCACGGGCTGAGATATGTTTACCCATGTGACTCTTACGCACAACAGCCGTTTCTTACCATACAATAACCTATGATAAAATGCATGGTAGAACGGCTAGTTTGTTTATCTATGGACACGTTGGCTACATGTAGTCCATGCCAAGAATATAGGCTGAGGCTGATTTCCAACAACCTATGATATGCCTCTATCCTGCGCTCAAGGTCGCCCTACTGCGGTTGGTACTGTAATGCATGGTAGTCTGGGAGTCTGGATGGAGTGGTTACACAGGAGGTAAAGGTCTCGAGTCTTGGACCCTGTCAGCCTTTCAGCCTGTCAGCCCGATGTCTTGGCGCAGAGGGGCTTCGGCGAGATTTGGGTGGTGGGAGTTGTGAGTCGTAAACATAGGGTAAATTACTAAGAGAGTGAGGGTAGCCGCGCAAAGAGAGCAACGGATCGCTCTAAGCGGAACCCGGCATGAAGGGCCCAACAAGGGGACAGTAATACATTGTTGGTAATGGTGCTACGGGTGCGTTGATCAACGCATGTCTCATGCAAGGGTATGGGGCGAAGCTACCGACAGGATCATAACGCAGCTAGACCTGACATTGAACCTGGATCTGCACAAGTCACGAAATCCTTTTCCGAAGAGATAGCATGGGAATACGCACCTAACGCATGAGCCCTTGCGGACAAAATTGTTACGCTAGATCAGGGTTCAACCATCACCAATTTATGTCGTAGATGCGGACAGTCCCCTTCCCACAGTCCGTCTACCTTCTACACCAGTTTTACCCTAGCCACACTGCAAGGCTGGGCAACTTCACACTCCTACCTTACTTACTACTGGCGAAAACCACGTCAACAACGCCTATGATCGTAATCGCAGGAGCACCAACAAAAGAGCAGTATGCATACATACTATCAGCCTTGCAACGAGAGTAATCGGACGTGATGCGCAAGAGTTATGTAGGAAATCGTACATTGCCGGATATAGCCAAGTTGAGTGTGGGCACTTGTTGGCTAGCCACGTGCTAGTGCAGAGGAACCGAGTCTTTGTAAAGGATGAGCTTTGTGTCTGCCTGGATATGGATGCTAACTTTGAAGTTGGAGCTTGTCTGCGGCCCGCGTGCTAGGATACGTAGTACGTAGAAATGCGAAGCCGAACCGCCATGATGATGTTGTGGCAGAAGTTGTATAAGTCTCAATGCGCTCCCCGAACATGATAGCCTTCGTCTTGAATTCCAATATTCTCGTCAATACTTAGCATCGCACAATTCCCTATACTTGCCGCAACCAGTCATCTCCAGACGCATCTGCTTACTAAGATGCCTCCACCAATGGCATCATCAGCATCACAAACCATTACCACCGTCGTTTTCGGCGTCACTGCTACCGTTATCAGCATTGTGACGGTATGGTATAGCTACAGAGCTTTCAAAATCTGGCATGATCGTGGTGAGGTCGAGAACACAGATCTAGGTAGTGGTGAAGGCTGTGATTGGCCCAATAAGCTTACTAATGTCATTTAGAGATCGAGCTTGGCACGAGATCGAACCACCAATCATCACCCACAGAGCGCTTCGAGCTTCCCACGAACCCCTCCTTTCCCAATTTGGAAGCCGGATCGACCCCACAGCCGAGCCACGAGGCTACAGCCGAACCGAGTATCGTTGTGCCCGTTGGCAATCACGAAACGTCGACGACGCCACATGGTATCGACTAGCGCCTGTGTGCTATTTTGCTAAGGTGGCCTTGCTTTACATTAGCCGCGCTACGGTGTGTGCTTGGGTGCAGTACTATGTCCACGCTATACAGGATGATGGCAATTTGAGAGTATAGATGGATATGATATTAAGGACATAGACCGAGCTGATCGTCCGTCATCGAACATTTTCTACGCTCTTTGGTTTGAGGATCGTTTTCTGTATTATTTTATTGCCTAGGGAAGAAAGAGTATTTCATGTGCGGGGTCTGGATCAGCATTCAGCCAATTGTGAGGCTTTTCTGGTTATCAGTTATACAAGTCGTATAGCCATCTCATGACTATATTTCCAACAGTAATCCTTCACAACGTCTGGGCTTTTAGCCTAATCATCTCTCTTCTTCAAGGATCTTGTTCGTCTTGGGATCCAATTGATTCCATGTCAGACGGTGCCAAGCTCAGAGTCCACGCTGCCCGCCTCTGTGCGTCTTCGATACACGCTAGACCGCTTTGACTAGATCCTGGTATATCTGATACTCTCTCTGAAGGGAATATGTTACGATACAGAGGTAGTCTAGATTTAGTTGGGAGCCAACGATCTGATCGGACGACCACTGGAGCCAATGGTGGACTTGAGATCTTGGCCCCACCTCGGTAATTTCACGAAGAAGCCTCGCTAGGCTGCCGAGTTGGTGCATTCTGCAACCATTGAACGCTCAATCGAGGTCTTAACACTATTGGCTTTGAAACGCACGGCTGATACCTGCAAGCAGCCTGCAGCTGAAAACCTGGATCTGAGAAGCACCTGCTCCCCAGTCACAGCCTTGGACGTGGCCCAAGTTGCCTTATATGAGGCAGCTGGATTTTGTATGCAACCATGACAAGGACCTCCCGGATGACCTAATGAAAGGCCTGCCGCACCGTACTTCCCCTCCGATGGCTGTCTGGATAATGTAAGCCTTCACTTTCCTGCTGTACACTCCACATAATCGAACCGTGGGAGGCTAATCCGACCTGGACGTTGCCACGATAACCAATCTCTGATGGACAGCCAAGCTGACCCATACGCCGCTCATTTACCGTGTTGAGGAGAAGCGGAAAATCTACGCGAATCAACACATTTCAACGTCGTCGCATCTTCTTACCACTTCTCCAACAAAAAGTCACATATAGATATTCGTATGGCCCGAATAAATTATAGGCTACTTGAAGGTTCCTTATGTTTTCTTTTTGGCAGCCTCGTGGAACAAGGCGACTCGGGAGCATCAATCCAGCAGAGTGCCGCTTAGATTGACTGGCTTTGGGCGATCACGCAAGTCGTCTACTCACGGTCCATCCGTCGTTTCTAAAGTTGGAACTCCCCAGTCGATACATTCCGCTTTGCACTTGACGAGTTATGCCCATCTCCGTGTTCTCGACTTCTGCTCAGATCATGGGGAATATTGTTTTTGGCAGTATTAGAACGGTCATAAGTGTGGTTACGGTGTTGAGAATACTGAGCTTGTATTGCATGATGTGAGCATCATCTTGGCTAGATGGGTCCAATCTTTGTTCTGTACGGGCATTCTGTGGATATCATGCGTTACTGACTTCGACATAGACATTGAATTTGGAGCTAGTGACCTTAGAGCTATCGATGCTTCAGTACAGTCTAGTGACATATCATGAGCCATTGATTCGTCGTATACGGCGCGATTGTCACCAACATCCATGAGAAAACGCCTCGCTCATCCGAGGTCGCTCCTCAAGCTCCTGCTGCCTGAAATACCCAGGTCCAGGCCTTGTCCACCCCATCTTAGCATGATGCTTCTCTTGACGAGCTCCTGTCAGAGACTTCTGAACGCCTGCCGCCACCTGGTGTCCTCGCCAGCTCAGTCCACGGATGAAGAACGTCTACCTCTTTTCTACCCCCCATCCAGGCAGGCTCGTCGCTCACCCGCGGCACATAAAATAGTACGGGATCACGACAAGACCACAACAGCGTTCAAGCGGCAGATAGAGACTTGTGAGGCTACGCGTGGGGAGTCTTTCCTTACTTGTAATATATTTGACAATGCTCGGCGAAACGGGCCCCCTTTTTCCATGAGATATTCACTCAACCTCATTATTATTACCCGCCAACCCACCTACCCGTACAACAGTGCATAAATTAACACCACAGCGTGTTGATCCAAAGGAGTTTCTCGAGACATTGCTCTGGAACTCACCCCCACGAAAGCCCAATCTTCACCAGTCCCCGTTTGACGATGAGCAAAACGGGAGTCGTTGCCCAGAAATCTATGGCGCGAAAACCGAGCAACCAAATGCCATAGTACTAATTTAGATGTCCTGATGAGACAACCGAAGCTCAATATCGTCCAGATAAGCATACCTGGATGTTCCAGAGAATTCTATGTTGTAGCTGGATTTGCACCCAAATTCGTACAAAATGCTGCTCATCAACATGACTATCAACACGATCTCTTTCCAACGGGTGTTTACCTCCTGACTTGAATTACATCAAACTTTAATTCATCGATCTCCGACTTCTTCACGCACTTGATGGTTGACAGTGAAAGCAAGCAGGCCGTCAGGCTTCAAGGATCGACTTACAGCATCGAAGATTTCGAGTAACCTATCGCCTTCTCCAGGACCTAGAGCTGCACAAATCGTCACAATATCAAACAGCTACTTTCCCAACTGCAATACATGAATCTCGATCATATCAGCAACGACATATCCGTCGCAAAGATTCAGCATTCGCTCTCTATTTACCACCGTGCATACCTTAACGGGGGAATCAGTCCCACTAGACCCTTAACACCATGCCTATACCCAAAGTATCTACGCAACACCTTCCCTCCCATTCCCGGCTGCAACTTCGAGAATCGCGATAGGTCAGACTCGTGAAGCTGCCTCTCCAAAAACACGACGAGCTGCTGTAAGAATCGACAACTCAATCTTCCACCTCTGATATAGCTGGGATAAGTATCAGCAAAGTAAAAAAAGAATGACCCAGATAATGCACTTGTATACATCTAAGTGAGAGTACAGCCTGTCATAGTCGTGGATGTGAACCTGCTATCTCATCGCCAAGTCGATGTTGCAACCTCGCTACATTACCAAAAACCATTTCGAAAGCCACCACAACAATATCACCACTCATATAGCCGCCCGTCTCAATACCCCTCAACCTCCTCCCTCCTCCCTCCGTCATATCTCGTAAACATCCACTCGAGAAATCATTCCACTCTTCCAAACAACTTCATACCCTATGATCTGTCTACCTCAATACCTCAATAAATCACCAACGAGAAAAACGCACCACCAATCTCCCAAGTAAAACCCCCTTCAAACACCAGTCCATCCTTTCCAACATCTCCACCCTCCATCTTTCCAACAATATCATAACCCCCTATACCCACTCAGAACTCTCAAGTACTTTCATCACTCATGGCCTCCTTCATACACAAAAGCTCATGAACAATCCCAACCCACCTCCGCATGCTTGACCAGGAAAAATGACATTAAGGAGGATTCTACTAGGGGTGTGCGAAAGCTATGTTGTAGACGGAATGTGAGACTCTCCCCTAAAGAATGATTAAAGTGATATTACAACGTACAAATTAAGCAGACGTATTGTGCGCTTCTCCACCAGCATGACGTACAAGGTTCCGCCCGCAAAGTAGAGCAGGCTAACCTCGCTGCGGGCTAGTTGTCCCGATTCAAGTCTCAAGTGCCAGGGCAAGTCCCCAGCCAGGCGTGTGGCTCCAACGAGCAGTCTAGAATGTCGCAACTAACATATCTTTAGGCCGATGTTTGTGGAAGGGGGGTTCGAGCGTAAAGGCTGTCATTTACTACGCGTACAAGCACACATCTCGGATCCGATACTGTACTACTAAGCGGGCGGGAAGTCACACCCTTAGGAGCTAACTCTTCGAGGTTTAACGGCTGGGCAGACTAGCCTTCACAGGCTTGGATGATGTGTACGTTAAACCTCGGATGGTTAGCTCCCGTTAGCGTGACTTAGGTTCCCACCCTCATGTGCGGCTAGTCGAAGATCTCAGCCACTGCTGTACTGTAGTACGTGCATCATCCATCCGCCAGAGTTCAAATTGCCTTACGGCTCTTCACCAGCAACCGTGATGTGGTATAAAGCCAGGAACGATCCCTCCACGATGGCCCTCTCGACAATAGTGCAGTCTCCGACACCAGGTATCGAATCCCCGAATCCAATTTCCGCGAAGAAAGCACCTTTCAGCCTCGTCAGCTATGCCCATCAGCATCTCCTCAAACACCGCTGGTGTAGTCGTGAACATTGTCTTCGGGCTCATTGCAGCATTGATAGGCATCGTCACGGCGATTCAGGGCTATAAAGCCTACAGGATGTGGGAAGCACATGGTCGCGTTCGTGATCAAGAGGAACACGGTCCAAGTGAGCAGGGCAACCCCCGCATCAGACTCAATATGTCGTTGACGGCCACTTCAGATATTGAGCTCGACCATCGGACTTCATCGGCTTCGAATTGATACATCTGAATTGTCTCCACTAGATGGAGCAGAAGTAATTCGATAACTGAGATGGGGACAGTCAGAGGGCAACCCGTTCATGGCACCAGATGACGACGGGCGTAGACGGGGGACACTCTTTCCTGTTCGAGGTTGACGAGCTGCAACACGTGAAGCAACCTGGTCGGGGTACAATGTTGCCGAGCTTGAGCTGGAGATCCGTTTCGTGTACGATATCGAGGTTCCCAATTCTTTCTTTGATATTCGGCGCTCCCAATCTCATCGTCACGAAACCCTTCCCTCAGCGGGAGCCGTGCCTATAGCATTCCAAAAGCCCCTCCCATCCAGCACTCTCCCCAACCCACTCTTGTCTCTTGGCAGCGCCCTCACGCCTTCTTCCTGCATCAACTCCACAACCCACTTCTCAAATCGCAGCTCTTCTTTCTCTTCACCGGCTTCTTTCCCAGCATGCTCCCCATCCTCAATCCCCTTCCCCGCTGTCCCCGTCCCATTCACCTTCCCCCTCTCACCCGCATTTCCCCTCGCATACCTCCCCCAACACAAAATCAAATCCCACCAATCATACACATGCAAATCATTAACAATCCACCTCTTCCCACCCACCATCCCAAACCCCGCATGAGCACCAAGAACAGCCCTCGCCACATCCCCTCCATGCACCAAATGCAACGCCCCCTTCCCCCTCACCTCCTCCTTCGTCTTCGCAACCCTCGTAATCCAATTCCTCGGCTGCCGCTCCCCTCCATAAAGCCCCGCCAGGTTCAAAACGCAAGCTCTACGCCCATATAGATGGAGTAGCTCATCTTCAGCAACTGCTCTCGCATTGCTCCTATCATAGCTAGAATCCGAATCGTTCCATCCTTTATCCGTGAATATACCCGTCGAGCCCAATTGGATATACCTGCAATTCGAATCCACCTGCTTATGGCATTGCTCGTAGAGGCTCGTGAGCAGCCTCGATTGGCCGTCGCCTTTCAGTGGGAATGTAATCAGCACGGTCCTTGCGGGGGGTAGTCGCTCGTATGGCGCTGTATCGGAGGTATCGGGGCTGAATTGGAATGGTATTGTTTCATCGTGACCATTTCTTGTGGTAGCTGCGTGTGTGATTCTTTGCTGCTCGAGCAGTGGGAGCAGGAACTGGTACGTCCATCCTGCGCCGAGGATTAGGATGTCGACAAGGGTGGTAGCGGAGGTGGAGCGGAGGGTAGGACGTGGCAAAAGGTTTCCTTTGAGTTGTGTCATTGTTGGAGGTGGTGCGAGGGGGACTGATGAGAGTGGGTTCGATATCTAGAGAAGCGACGTGTGGCAGCCGTTTCGGAGCGGAGGCCCTACTTTTGACGAGTCGATTCCCCTCGCAGATCAAACGCAGATTCATATTAGCGTGTGCGAAACTCTTCCGAATACTTGGCACTGGCAACTGGATGGTCGAATGTTCCATAAAAATACGTTCCCAACAGAATATATAAACCAACTACAGGAATTGATACAGTGGAAATGCCGTCTTGACTAGAGGCGAAGCGTGACTAGCACAGCATAGAGATCATGTTGATACTGCTTAGATGCGGAGGAGAGGAGTCTGCAAGCCCAGAATTCGTATGAATTTCACAAAATTTTGCCTTCATTAAGCATACTGTAAGACCAGGATCAAGGTCCAAGTTATCTGATAATACATGGTTGCCAAAGCGTTTCAGTTTTGGTCCAAGAACGCCTGCAAAATTCAGTCTTCTACCCTGTTGTAACAATATTCTCGAAGATGTCATCCGCCCATTCCTCGCGCCAGCTAAACTTATCAAGCAGCCTTCAACCTCAAAACCAGCCTTGTCACCATAACGGGCTACCCTGTGGACCACCCTTCCCAAAACGCCATTTCCGCTCATCATCATGCTGGCAGTCTTAGGTCGCAGTGCCCGTCCCGTCGCAGCCCTATCAGGGCGCGCCAAGGAGGGGCTGCTGAGCAGAAGATGTTGCAGCAGTATGTGGAGAAGATTTGAAGTCTGAGAAAGAGTAATCATCGGGGTAGAGATCGTTGTAGTGGGCGAGGTCTTCTTGGCGATCGGAGTGTTTGCCCTCTTTGTTAGAGGTGCTGGGTTGGCAGGCGTCGAGATCAACCAACGAATCGAAGCCGAAGCCAGTGGCGTGCTCGTTATCATCAAGGGGCGAAGAGCCGAACCCATCTTCAAAGAAATGAAGATCATCCTTAACGGATACATCAGCTCCGAACAGACTGTCGAGATTAACGTCAGATAGAGAAGAGTCGTCAAAGATGATGGGGTCACAGCTGGTTGGCGAGTCGTAGGCTGAATCGGCGCTTGATATGCCTCCGCGGACTGACACTGCAGGTCGCACAACATCGCGGCAGGATGTTGTGTCATATCCGGGGTGGCTATCAAGGCGTCGAAGCCAAGGCTTATTGTGGCTGGTGTTGAGTATCCAGAGTATGTGGCGGTTGTGGGTGACGAGAATGTTGTGGATGGGGCGCCGAAGGAGGTCTGAGGCGTTGGTAGAGCGAAGGGATATTCCTCAAGAATTTCTTGTTTTATTAGATTGTCGTGATGGATGAGGTCGGATTCCGGTGGCGGTGATAATTCTTTGGGAGCCAAGGATCCACTTCGGACAGCCTCCATTTGGGCCGTCATCTTGGCAACTTGCTGAGCGAGGAGAAATTTCTCATGCTCAACTGTCATCAGTCGCTCTTTGAGAGACTCGTTCTGTTCTTCGATGGACATTTTCTCTCCCTCGAGTTTCTCAACCTCTTGTCGTTTGCGCTCTCGTGATGATTGAGCGGCTTGACGATTTCGAAGGACTCGCTCGATACGACGTTGCTCCTTCTCATCTTCGGTCTTTGCTCGTTTTCTGATGATTGTTAGCATTGCCAAATTGAAGAATACTAAAGGGAGTTTGTACCGAGGAGGAAGATTGGTCTTCGGCGTTGGAAGTTCCTGGCCCCATGATTTCCGCTTCTTCGTAGGCTTCTTCGAGTCTTCTCCCCCTAAGTGTTCCTCTTTAATGCTGTAATATGACTCAGGTGACAGTGGCTCGGGAGTCATTAATGAAGTTTGTGAAAGGGAGATGGTTGCTTGAGGTGGGTGACACCCCTCGGACACGAAAGCCATCACCGGCGAACAGGTGCGATCCATGTGATATGATTCGAAATGATATTCTGTAATTGCGACAATAGCCAAAGCTAAGTGCTGTTGCGATATCGTATATTGCGGATATTTGTCGGAGGGAGGGGCGTCTGATGAAGCAGTCTGTTGCCTGCCAGAAATGGCCGCTAGAGAAGAGGACACTTTGTTCTTTCTGTAGTGGCGGCTCGAGGCGTCTAGCGGCTAGGCAGTCATCAAGTTCTGTAAGTTTATCTTGATTGTTCCCAAGACTAGAATGTACCGTGGGAATAGTATTACAGGTGTAGAAAAGAGTTCAGATCAAGTGATTTGATGCACAAATGATGGATGAAGGGGAGACAGGAGAATTGTAAAGGCGGATTTCGAGGCGTTCTTATGCAAATGAGGGAGATTTTCAGGGGGGGCTTAGTCAAATTCCACTGGTCGACCCTTACCGACGATCATGACCGAGCCGTTCCTTTAGCGTGCTTGGCGCCGCCAAATTTAGCTGGTTCGTATGCGAAACCAGTGGATTCTTGCCTGGCCCGCCTCGCCAGTGTTTCCAACTGCAGCTCATCGAAACTGTGGAGAAGGCATTACACAGACCTACTGCTTCTGGAGATGGTAGACGCATGGCTGTGACAGGGTCATTGACCAATCGTTTCACCAGCCACCGAATTGCGCATGCGTTATGAAAGGAATACTCTCAAATGTCATGGTGTTTCAACCTTACGGCACAATTGCATCTGGAATCCCATCGCAGCGAGACGCTCGTGGGCCACTGGACACCGCCTTGAGCATGAACGCTTTCCTTGCAGGCAAGCTCGTTAGTGGCAATGAAAAAGGATTCGACTCAGCTTGCATCGCAATCCTTCGCACACCCCGTAATCTGAGAGTGCTGACTGTGCCGAGCGTTTACTGGAAATGACCCACCATCTCAATGCTCGTTCGTCTCACATTCCTGATCCGTTCATCATGTGCATCATCACTTGCTGAGCAATTGCGAAATGAGGCTCTGGCTCAGGACATGGTCACGGAGTAATGCGCTTCGCGCGTATGTTTCCGTTTGAAGCTATTTGGTTCGCGAATTGGCAGCTGTTCCTACAAGCGACATGCTTTCCGCTGCCACATCGGGCCAAAGGACGGCAGGAAACCCATCTTACTGGTCAATCACTGCATGTCAATTCCTCCGCTTACATCATGGTCCGTATCAGATCAACACTGTCGTCGCCTCCAGCTAGAAATTTCAATGTTCGCACGCGAAGCGCCCTCGACAATAATCCAGAGCACAGCCTCTTGAGCCTTTGTTCCTCCAATCTCGTCTCTTAATCTCCTTGTGAAGTCCCCTGGGTGGCTCCAATGAGGATGAAACACTCCTCTTGGTGGGCTTGTACATGCTGTGCCAAGATGTTCATGTTTTGCATAGCTGTTGGTAAATCCTCCGCGCTGTCAGTAGGACCGGATCAATAAGCTTGTACGCTTGCACAGTCATGGCGGTGCTCTGGGGAGCAGTCTATCACATGGGTTCCATGGTTTCGAAGGACAACGCTGATCGACGATGTTGTTGCTCGGGTCTGGAACCGTTTCACCGAGCATCCCACATAGTATCATCGCCCTCGACATCCTGAGGTGCCTCCACGGGTACGCCACGTCCCCTACCCTCAAGCAGTTCTCTTCGTACCTCCGGCCCAATGTCTTTATGCCCTCGGAGAAGTAGCAGATCAAGTAGAGCTTCCCTCTGGTCCTCCGTAACGTCATTTCTGTAGCGCTGAGCGAATGCAAGAAGCGATTTGTGCCACAGTAGCGGAAGGCTAGTCTCCTTCGTCGCCAGACTTGAAGCGTCCGGCATTGCATCCGCTGATGCTGTAGCGCGAAAGCGTAGGAAATGGAAGACTAGGCCATCGATTACCTTGTAAGGCAAAGCGTATTTCTTCTCAAGAAGAACCCTGATGAAAATATTCGTCGCTCCTGCACTTTCGGATGACGAAATTGATGTTTGTTCCGCGGCTATCTCTGTCAAACGTAGCAGCGCGGCGGCTGAGTGTAAGACAGGGACCGATACCCGCACAAGCACGGAGGAGATGATGGTCGCCTCTCGGAGCGTGCAATTCCCATCTGTCAAGAGCGGGAAGAGGAAACCTTTAAAGAAAGCCGCTGGCTTGTAAAGCGCTTTCTTGAGCGCATTGAACAAATGGACGTTGAGCTTTTTGGTCTCCAGGATGTCTTCGCGGACGCGATCGAGGATGACATTTCGTAGGAAAAGCTGCGTTACGTAGGGTTTTGACGAAACGAATATCCTCGTAGCTTGATAGCATGCATTGGCTGTCCATGATTCGGGTCTGGTAATGGCAAGAAGCTCCTCCCACTGTGGTAATGTGGGAATCATCTTGAACGGTTTGGGTAACGCCCCACTCTTGTACCGTGATAGTATAAGTCCGATTCTATGCAGGGATTGTCAGCCGCCGATGCAACACCATCCTCACCTGATGCGTCCTACTTTGAGTATACCTCCACCACCTTCGCCGGCAGCTCGACAGCCTCCTCCAGTCCACCACCGCCATGAATGACAGGCTGCCCGGATTGTACTGCCTCATGTGCGGCGATCTTCTCCAGGATTATATCCGCGAGATTGATTCCCTCTCCGCCCTCAACGTTCTTTTGTGGGGCAGACTGAATCGTATTGATTTCTGTAGAAGGAGGCATGATGAAGTTGAAGGTATCCACATCGTTCGGATCGATATCCTGTCGTGAACGCTAGTCAGTATGAGCTTCCTGGCAATCAATGCCCGGTACATACAGACTCCTCGACCGCATCGCCCTCCTCGTCACCCCAGGCCTCGTCGTCATCCTGTTGTGTATCATCCTCCTCTGAAGCATCGTCTCCGCCAAATCTTGACTCGAAAGTGAATGCTGGATTTGGTGCTCCCTTGGCATTTTCCTTCTCTTCCTCATCTGCCAAATCCTGGCCAATTTTAAGAATCTTTCTCGATGATCTCGAATCCACATATCCACCATCCTCGGTATCTGATCTTGCTTTGCGCTTTTTGGACTTATTCCTCAGAAGCCCTGTCCTCAAAATTTCGTCCTCCAGAGGGAGATGTCGGCTTTGGGACTTCGACCTTGATCTAGAAGGTGCCATTGTGGTTTCAGAAGAGCCAAGGGAGTGCAAGAAAGCACTTTTGAGACAGCCGAGGTGTATGTCTTGACCTTGAGAGCTGGATCTTGTGCATTGGTTTTGCGAATTTGAGTGGGATTCTTATCTCGCATTATCTTAGCGTTGAGTTCAGTTCTTAGGGTTTCCCTAGTCCTGCCCTACCAAATGTTTACCGTCATCACCGAAAGCTCCCCAAAACTACCTTCATATTGCCAGTTGGGTAGTCTAAGAGAGACCGAAACATAATTGTAAGGGGGCTCCTTGACTACCCCAGCTCCTAAGGTAATATTTGAGCCAAAGTGAAAGAAGATCTGACAAAAGGCAGGCAAACAAATCCCTCGAGACACTGCATATGGCAACAATGGTGACCTTCCAAATACCCCCGTCACGAACCATGACCGCATATTTCCCAGCCCAGCAACTTTCACATGACCAATCCCTGACCGAGCACAGCTCTAAACCCCAAAGCCATCGCAGCCTCCTTCCAGCCTACAGCTGGCGCTGGCGCACGTACTGTCATATACGCATCTGAGGTCGAGCTTGCACTCGAAGCTGCCGTCGCCACGCCAGTCAATTGAAGTCCAGGACTTGGGAGATGCGAGCATTGACGAGATGGCGCTTACGCTGGCCTTCGCACACTATTCATTACTAATACACAACCGGCGCCCTCGGGACCTCTTGGTCATCGAAATACATTTCCGTGAATGGCAGATACTGAGCGGATGTCCCGACAAGAAAGGAATATTGCAGTAGTGGAAAGGTAGACACCACCACTTACACTGAAGTGAAAGCAGGGATGACTGCTAAACACGTATCTCTTAGTTCGTGTATCTCAAGAAGATATCTAGCTCTACTCAAATCTCTATTTTGCCGGGTTACAGCGTGGACGAGGCCGTGCTCACGTATGTAGTCTATCCGCTGAGTACTTGCGATAGGGAACCAGAACCTTACCCATTGCCACGCAGTTTGTACGCGACTGATGAATGCTAGCTCTGTCGGTCCTATGTACCGCGCTTCTTTTGCCATTCGCCATCGACAATTCTCTCACACAGCTTGACCAACACCGTAGCTGCCCACTCAAAATCTTTCATTTCGAGATAGATTTGAGCGCTGAGTCGCACCCAGGCAGCTCCACCATAGAACTTCCCCGGGATCCAGGTGTTGTATTCGCACATTGCGCGATCCATTAGCCATTTCACAATGTCGGGACCATCGATAGCGTCCAAAGCATGTGAAGCAGCTGCACTTCGCCCATCTGATTGACTGAATTCCAAAGGCAAACGAACATTGGTAAAACAGCACTTGCCAAGCGTTTGTTGTGTGTTTTCCATTACCTCAGTGCCAAGTACGCTTGCAATCACACGCCCACCCTCACGGGCAAGGCCAAAGCAGTAATTGCGAATCCTCTCTTCGCCGCCGCATATCTCTGTGCGGAACCTGATAGCTTCTGGGACACAAAGACATGGCGTCTGGTCGACCGTGGCTAACCACTTGAACTGGTCTGCGAATCGTCCCTGCGCTTGGGTATCGCTCGAAACACCATCGATATAAGGATCATCCTTGATGGCTACTTGGAAGCCGTGCGATGTGGGCACCGAGGAGTGAATCAGGTGTTGATTTCGAAAAGGCACATAGAAGATAGCGCATGCGCGGGGCGTATAGAGCCACCTAGTGTGGTAAGCCGACAGCCTACTCAACGCCTGGCGTCCACTGTTCAAACGTACTTGTAACAATTACTGGTGAAGAAATCGGGTCCAACGCTCGATAAATGCGTCAAATCGATGTGACCAATGCCGTGGGCGCCATCAATGAGGCTCAAGACTTTGAGGTCCCGGCAAGTCCTCACAAGCGCCTCCCAGGGCAAGCGTACTCCAGGGAAGGTGACTACAGTATCGAACATAGCGATTCTCGCATGCCGGCCTTGCTGCCTCAGGTGTAATATTGTGTCATGAAACATTTGGACGAGTACGTCATCGTCCACAGGAAAAACCACGTCGATGCATTTGCAGTCAGCCGGCGTAGTCTGGCAAATGTATTGGACGGTCTTCTCACATGCTCCGTAGGCTGTAGAGAGATACACTATAACGTCGCCCTCCTCGAATTTCAAATTACGGAGAACAGTATTTACTGCTGTTGTGGCGTTTGGCACGAACACGACCTTTCCCGGGATTCAGTTAGCATTCCCTCGCGGTTACAAAAGAACGAGAAGAGACCAGGCTTCCCCCTAACGGACATGTCTCATGTTACTAGTCTTGAGACCGATCCAAGGACGACCCAGAAAATTGCCATACCTCGTCGGTGGGCGCACCTAGATACGATGCGGCTGCAGCACGGGATTTGACGAGAAGATCCGGAATGGTGAAGCGTATATAAGGATCTGAACGCGCCTCAATGCAATCCTGCAGCGCACGCTGATGGTCACGAACGGCAACCGGGAATGTCCCATATGAACCATGGTTCAGCGGTGTGTAAGCTGGATCAAAGCTGAAACTTTCACGTCGGATTGCTCGACCGAATTGGGTAGCCTGGACGCTGGGAGGTGATGACAACATGTTTGAGAGATCGGTATCAAACGCGCCTGGATGTTGTCGCTGGGCAATATATAACCACCGGCGCAGTGGCAAGCAGGTCTAGGAATGCAGTGATTGGCTCTCACAGAACGCGATACCATACTGGACATTCTCTGAAGCACGGGCTGCATGATATATGATGGGAGTATCAATGCGATCGATGATTCGATGCTACTCTTATCTACTCGGAGGCGGCCGGGCGGCAAATCAATGGACGAGGGATGTCGAGTCCCGAGTTTCGGCCCGCCCCGAGGCTGCGATTCGTGAGTGGCTTGGCTACCCGCCCACCCTACCCCACGGCGAGCTACAGCCTCGCCCAAG
>JAABUK010002853.1_pt1 | contig 30321 bp, 36 predicted proteins | sample 5559141 | NCBI WGS metagenome assembly JAABUK01 (sample SAMN10711869, study PRJNA513367) | rock metagenome | isolation source: Antarctica rocks | place: Antarctica: Victoria Land, Pudding Butte nord | collected 2016-01-03
AAGCAGTCTCAGAAATGAGGGAAGACCTGGTCAAGATGCGACAGGCTTCTGCAGAAGTTATGTCAACACAGAAGATGCTAGAGTCCAAATACAGTCAAGCTCAGGCTTCAGCAGTAAGCGCTCTCCCCCTCTCTCTGACCAGCATGCATGCATCCCCATCCCAATGCTTCCTCAGCTCTGCTTGAGGACAGAAAAAGTGTGCCATGTTGCATGTCATGTAGTGCATGAATCCATGCAAGCTGAGATCAACCTCGCGCAAGGGTTTGGGGTTTAGGGTTTAGCGCAAGATCTCAACACTGTCATGTGTATTGACATGTAGTGTCAAATGTGTCATGCCACACTGCGCACCAGCAAAACCTTGACTTGAGGGGGGCTGTGATACGGACCACAGTGTCCTGCTATGTACCAATGCATCCATCAGCATGTCATTGGTTTTTTACAAATGTGTCAGGACCAAGTAGTACAACTGTAACATGCCTCTGCGCAGTATAGATGCTGCAATATGATCAGCATGCATCCAGTCCAGTGCCGACGTGTTGTGACATGGTTTGCATGCTTGGCTTTTGACCCAGCACCAACATTCACAACATGCATAGATGATAGTCAGAGTGAGCTGAAGCATAGCTTGACCAGACTGTGGTTGATCCTGCAGGATCAGTGGTACAGGAGGGCTCAGCTGGCCCTTGACAAAGGAGAGGAAGAATTGGCCAGAGATGCCCTTAGAAGGAAGAAGAGCTTCTCTGACAATGCAGCCATGCTCAAGAAGCAACTGGACCAACACACCAAAGCCAGCGGCCAGCTCATGACCAACATTAGGTCGGTGCCAGTCAATGGTCATGGCATCACACATGCATTAAGACTGTACTGCTGCGTATGGTCGCTGTTTCAGATGACTGCTGTACCAGTGGCTGTTACTATTCAAGTGTAGTTTTGCCATGAGCAGGTTGCGATGCACTGCAGTTTGACGCTCCTCTCACAGCTTGGTTCGTGTGCAGAATGATGGAGAATAAGGTTGCAGAAGCAATGAGCAAGAAGGAGACTCTCAAGGCCAGAGCATTGACTGCAGAAACAACCAAGCAGCTGAACGAGTCCATCACCAGCATGGTGCGTACAGCCACCTGAATCACTTCTGTAAAAGCAAGAGACTGCAGCAGATATGCGGCTTATCAGCATGTCGCTATTTACCTAACAGGACTGCCTGGCAGGCAAATCATACCCAGGCCTGTGCTCTGCCCTCCAGCTGCATTGCTGCTGAATGCAAATGCCTGTCAAGGCCTGCAACAGCAGCCACGTGCCATAAACATGAGTGTAGCTTGCTTTTGGTCTGGTCTTGCACTCCTCGCCACATAATGATTACAGACAGCACGAGGGGATGCTGCGCAACTGTGTGTGATGCTCTTTATGCGCGTGTGGCAGGTGACTGGGCTCAAGAGCAGCACCAGTGGAAGCCTTGCAGCATTTGAGCGCATGGAGCAAAAGGTGGTGGCTATGGAGGCTGAAGCTGATGCTGTCGGTCAGGTATGATAAAAGGAATGATGCATATTTGTGATGTACACAAAGGGTTAGGCATGTTGAAAGTCTTGTGTTTTGGTGCGTGTATTTGATGTACACTAAAGCCCTCATCCTGCAGCAGATGGTCTTTTAAATCACTATTCTCCTGCTTTTTGGTGGGACAGTCTATTATTTATCATATGTTGTTTCACAAGTTAGGTGGTCGATCACCCTCGTTCCTGCCCGCCTTGTGATTGCTGGCAGGTCTTTGCTGTTTTCTTAATCAGTTCGCTATACTCAGGAACTGTCACGTGTTTGAAGCTTACCTGGTGCAATCCATGCACTCTTGTGTCAACCCTTTATGGCACGCACTGCAAGTATGCACAAGTGCAGCCTTACTTGACAAGTGCATGGTGTACTTAAGCTTTACAACATCTGGTGATTGTTGATTGCAGCTTGGTGGTAGCGATGCTTTGGAAAGCAAGTTCGCTCTGCTTGAGGGTGGCTTTACTGGCATCGAGGATGATTTCCAGCAAATGAAGAAGGGTATGGTTGATGGTGGCAGGCTGATTGAAAAGCCAAAGGAAAAGCCCACCACCATCTTCTGGACATCATAGGGCTAGTGCTTTGTGAGTGTTTTATGTCTGGCCTTATCAAGCTTACTGTTGCTGGCAGCCATGCATTGCATAGCTCACAATTGGGTATGCAAGAAGAGCGCATCACGATCAATAGTATGTACCAACACCTTGTATAATGGTAGTGAATCTTCCCGTTTCTGCCTTTTGTAAGTCTGCAGATTTTGATTGTCTTGATCAGCACCTCTGCTTGAGTTCGAATTGAACTCTGTTGTAAACATGAAGTACTCATCTGAGATTGCAGTGATGGGATTCGCAAATCTACCCCTACTTCGCGGCACAACCGCGAATGCGTTTGCGGATAGGCAAGTTTGACCTTCTCAGGCAGACCACCTACAGATGGCAACGGCTGCACGCTTGAATTATCAGTCCCCTGGCACAGCTTCAAACGGTTGAATGGTTGAACCTGATGGCCACTCCCTCTCGTACGGGGCGCGTGAGACCTGCGGGAACGCTCATGTACCCTGATGACGTTAGGCCAATCTTTTTTACGACGTCACATGCATCACATGGTCTCTGCAAGTGCGCCAGAGCGCCGCCGTGACAAATAGCACTGGCCGTCAGGCGTACAGGTCCGGCTAGAGCGGAGCCGGGAATCGCAATCAAGGAAACAGCTGCGGCAGCGTCCCAACGTATCCGCGGCTGCGTGATTAAACGGCCTAATAAACCAGAAATATAATGTTATTCTGGCCGTTCAAACAAGCGTACAGTACATTACGTGCACACGGAGCATGCCAGTTGTCGGGTGCAGAATAGCCGACAGCCAGCGGGAGGGTCAATGCTTCAACGCTGTGGCAGAAACTAAGCTTACGTCCTGTAATCTTGAGCGTGTGATAATCCGGGCTTGCACACCGGTTATATAAGCTTCAACATACTTAGGCCGCCCTGTGCAGAAGTTCGTCCAGTCTCAGCGTGACATCTTAGGCTGCTCACCTTTGCAGAGTTGCAGAGCCCTTTAACATTTGCTGTTTGACCTGTCCGGCTTGCTTTGCGCGTCTGCTTCTGATTGCCAGGCTTACAGCGTAGTCCGGCGCTCCGTTTGCCTGCCCGTTTATCCTGTCTAGTCTGTGCACTCACGTCAAGTTATGAAGGCGGTTGCTGTATTGTTGGCCTTGTTGGTCAGCTTTCAGTATGCAGCGGGGTACACCGGGTTCATCCGAACCAGCAATGAGAAGTTCGTGGACGATAACTGTCAGGAGTTTGTCCCTTTGGGCATGAACACGTACGGCTGCTCTGCCATTCAAACTGCTGCAGTGTCTGCCCGCATTTGTTTGTATGCATGTTCGGCTGCAACGGTTCGATAAGCTGTGCTGTCGTTCGCTGCAAAATGCATGTTGCTTATGTCGATCCAGCTCTTTGAGCGCTAGGCGTCTTGGTCAGCGTTACGTACCGGGTTGCACAATGTTGTTGTGTCCCCTCAGGCGCCTTTGCAGACAGCTTACGAATACAAGCAAAGATTCTTCCGCTGTGCCTGCAGGTGGTTGTTGTTGGAGTCAGTCGTGGGAACCATCATTGACCCTCCTACCAACCCTTTTGGTCTGAGCCCTGTTGACTTCACTTTCTCTGTGGCAGCCAACAACAGTCAGACCACTGCGCGTGTGTTTGCTCATGGCATCAACTCCACAGTAGTACTACAGCCTCAGCAAGGTGAGCACTGCCTTACTGCTGTTTCTGCACCAAAGCTTGTTGCACAGCCATGCCTGAGTCTTTGCCCTCAACACGCAAATCCAGGTTTTTCAGAGTAGACTGTGCAAGCAAAAAGCACTGCTGTCTGCAATGCTCTGCATGTTCTTGGCAGTACCGTCCACATTGCTTGGCATCATGCTGGTTCTGCCATTTTGACAGGTGTCTACAATGAGACAGTCTTCAAGGCCTTGGACTACATCATCTACAGAGCACAGCACTATGGAACTAAGCTGATCCTGACTCTTGGTGATCAGTGGAACACTGCTGACTCCAAGATCAACTACATTGAGTGGGGCAATGCCACAACCAACACCAACCTCTTCTTCACCTCCCCAGTCATTCAGGGCTACTATCAGCAGCACATCCACACCATGCTGAACCGTAACGTGAGTTATTGGCTCATGCATGCACGAAGATTCTTGCGCAGCATGTGCTCATTGCGTTGTTTGCAGTGGTTGAAATACTGCAATTTTGGTCAATCCATAATGCACGGTTTAGCCCATTCCTTCCAAGTCTGCTGTGTACTGATCGCTTCACTGTTGGCGCTGTTGACAGCTCCTTCCAACGTGTGTGTGTGTGTGTGTGTGTGTGTTGTGTGTGTGTGTGTGTGTGTGTGTGTGTGTGTGTGTGTGTGTGTGTGTGTGTGTGTGTGTGTGTGTGTGTGTGTGTGTGTGTGTGTGTGTGTGTGTGTGTGTGTGTGTGTGTGCGTGTGCTAGCGCATCCTTTGCTGGTGTGCTGCATGCATAGCACAGCTGTATGTATAGCATGGGCACCCAACAGGCGTGACTGACCTGTCTTGTGTCCTCCTGCAGAACACATACACTGGCGTTCTATACAAGGACGATCCCACTATCTTTGCGTGGGACTTGATGAACGAGGTCCGGTGTGAGTGCTACCCTGTTACCTTGTACCCAGCATACCCAACCAACGTGGAGTGCCTTCCTTCATGTGCTGATGACCTTGACGTAAGCTTTCTTTCAAGCCTGTACTGACATTACTTGGTGGTTTGATGGTATCTATATGTTTTTCTGGTATCTTGGGAAATCGCATTTGGAGCTGTTTGCATCTGTTCACATGCAAAACATCTGAGTTGTTGTTAGTCTTGGACGCCTTAATGAACTGTCTACATGCAAAACATCTGAGTCGTCCTTAGTCTTGGACGCCTTAATGAACTGTCTTTCAACTGCATTTCTGCTCGACAATCATGCTGTGGTACATGAGCAGCTGCATGCCCTTGCTGTTTTGCTTTGTTTGCAGCCTGCTCATCACTGTTGTCTTCTGCAGGCATGGGTGCAAATCATGGCTAACTACACCAAGACCAATGATGCCAACCACCTGGTGACCATTGGTTACGAGGGCTTCTGGGGCGAGTACGATACCGATGTGCAGTACAACCCCGGTAACGGATGGGCCGGTATCACAGGGCAGAACTTCTCTCGCAACATGGCTCACACCGAGATCGACTTCGCCGAAATTCACTACTGGCCCGACGAGTGGTTCGCAAACCAGGAGGACATCACTTACGATGCATCTCAGTTCCTGACTGCCTGGTTCACTCAGCACGCCATTGTAGCCAACAACCTTGGAAAGCCTTTGCTGCTGGAAGAGTTCGGCAAGGCAGTCAACGTGAGTCTTCACCTGAAATGACTAGCCCCCCTTGCCCCCCCCCCCTGCCCCCCTTCCTGCCTGGGCCTCCTGGCCTCTCCAGGATTCGGTGTTCTGTGCGCCCCTCAGATGCTGTATGCACTTTGACTTTTGGCAATCTGGATGTGTGGCTATATTGCTGCATGTTGACACAGCAGCAGGTAGCTCTTCTGCAGCAGCTTCATCAACCTGCCTGTGCATGAATGTTCTGTAGTCAAGGCTGCTGATGCTGACAAGCTGCCCTGACTGCAGAACTCCAACTCCGGCGATGGTGTGCAAGCCAACCCCAAGGTCAGCGATGTGGCATACATCCGTGACACCTACTTCAGCACTGTGTATGCTCTGGCCAACACCTCTATGACCTCCAACACTGCTCCTATGGACACTCTGCGTGGTAAGCACCTTTCTGCTTCAGTGTCTGTTTTCTGTTTCAGCATGAGCTGCACTATAGTCATCTACCAGCAGCGGTAATGTGTGTAACTCAGCCAATAGTGTGATTGCTGGCCAACTGCTTGCAGCATGAGCTTCTGCAATGGAGTCAAGATCTGGTTGGCTCTGCCATGTGGATGTCAAAATCGATTGATTGTCGTTCCCAACGAGTGTTGTTTGTCACAGATAGTGCAACTGCCTGGCATATGCATGCACAAATGCCTGCCTGCTGACTGCTGGCTCAAAAGCTACCATGCCCTTGCATGTACACCGCTTGCTTGGCACAATGGATAGTGAGTCAACATTGCAGTTTGCCAAGTTAACTCTCATGTGCATTGTGGACATTGTGAACATTACAGTGTGCTGAGTTGACTTTTGTGTGCAGGTGCTATGTGGTGGCAGTGGGACATGACCTACTCCCCATTTGTGTATGATGGTGGCAACCTAGAGGTTTCCTACACTGACAGCACCTTCCAGGATGTGATTGAACCCAGCTCTGCCTTCCTTCTGTCCCAGGCTCAAGCTAGTGTAGCACAGTGCACCAAGGTCAACCAGGCAGCCACCACTACTACTACCACCGCCACTGCTGGCCGCCGCCTGATGACAGCATAAGCTGTTGACTAACATTCAGCGGCGTGGGCAGAACATGCCTGCTGAGAGCTACTTGGTTGATACGGCGGCCATTTCTTTCGGTCGAAATTCAGCAGAACCTATGAAAATTGGTGTTTATGCAGCATTTGTGGGCTGAAGTAGCACTCAATTGTCTCAGACTAGCCAAAACGGTTTGCTGTGCAGTTGCATGCACTGCTGGGCTTGCACGTTTTGGAAGAACACATGCAGCTTTGGATGAATAAATGATTCCCTACCACAATCTTCAAATGTAGGTGCTTTTGCTAGGCATGCCTATTTCATGTTTTCCTTGGTATTTGGTCTGCCATTGTCATGCAAGATTCCCCCCTTTTCAAAATTCATGCAGCTCTTGCAAGAGGTAGTATTTGGAACCTGTTGAGCCGATGTAGTGCAATTGACATTCAGTAGGTAGTCCCATGCAGTCATGCTAGGGTTGAGTTGCGGTAGGTTGCGTACAGAGTAGCCTGGCTTCTGTGACAGCGTGCTGTGCCACATTTATTAATAAACTTTTCAAGCACTGTGACAGCGTGCTGTGCCACATTTATCAATAAAGTTTTCAAGCACAGAACCAATGTAACGAATTGATGCAGAATGTCTGATACTGCGTGCGTGTGTGCGTGCGTGCACTTTGACACCATACAGTCCATAATGGTGACAATGTGCAATTTTCGTTGGTACACACAGGATGCAGATGCTGTATAATCACAATGTCATGAGGGTACAGTATTGCAGCTAGCATCCAGTGTGTTGGTCAGTGATACAGGGCAGTGCAAGACCCTGCATCAAAGGTGCTTTGGAGCTAACAACTGCACAGATACCACTCGAGCGTATGATCACTTATACTGTAGTGTTATTGACTGACTGGGGCTACAGGAGATAGGCGACCGAAAGCTCCATTGTGTTGCCTGTGCTCGGTTGCAGCATCCTGACACACAGCAAAGACCTCAAATTTGTGCTGCAAGTGATTGAACCCAGATATAGTAGACACACGCAACACTGGGAAAGCACAGCATTACACACCTACACCTCAAAGTTGCTGAACAGCAGCCAAATAGGTGTCAGGCAAATGGTCCATTAGAATTTCAGGCAGCAACAACAATCTAGAAAAACACTCCTTTTGGACATCTAGCAAAATCGGCTGTGCCTGCCACACTTTCTGCACTTTTTCACCCCCTTCTGCAGCTGACACAGCATCTGCTGATGACTGCTGCTGCTGCTGCTGTTCTTCTTGCAAAGCTGATGGTACACTTGCTGCATGCTGCTGAAACACTGATGAAGAAGATGGGGAATCTTCAGGGTGTTGGGCGTCATCAGGGTCTGCTACTGCGATGTGTGCGTCCTGAGAACTGGGCTGTTCAGGCGGTGGCAGCATCCACAGGATTCGACCTGCATGCAGTCCAACCCATGATGAATGATGTGGATCTGATTAGAGGTCAGCACCTTTCGTTATTTGGCCCAGACTACCAATAACAGTGCATTGATGAATGATGTGGATCTGATTAGAGGTCAGCACGTTTCGTTACTTGGCCCAAACTACCAACAACGGGACATTAGGCTCGTTTTTGAACAGAACTCCCACCAGCTTGGTTTTGTCGCACACCACACATACCTGTGCTTTCAAGCCAGGACGTCTGATGAGTCACAACTGGCTCCACACCCCAGACCGCAAGGTATAAAATGAAATAAAATGATCTCAATGCCAACAATGTGCAGATCCAGGCATGATGCAGTGCCACCAATGTCCAGATGCAGGCATGTTCCAGACTCTGTACATCAGTGCATCCTTGAGAACATGTATCCAAGGGTTTTCTACCAAGGAACGTCAACACTGCTCCCGCAGCATCTGCATTGTCAATGCATTGCACAACATTGACTCTAGCATTGATTTTCAGTGTTAATTCTAAAATTCCTTCCAAGCGAGCGCTGAATCGCAGCGGCCTCTTTCATGCATTGCCTGCTGGCACCAACAAAATGCATCTCCTGTTGGCGCCAAAAACACTGCCGCCCAAATTTACAGTGAATTAGGTTTGATGGATCTGTACGGCTAACACCATGGCTGGTGAGATAATCCTCTGTGAACGAGTTCATCAGAATTTGCAGATGTATAAGCAAGATGAGACATTCTGCAATGGGGCAAAGCCTGAATGCAGGAAAATTTGGTCATTGTGGCAATCATATCATGAATTTGGGGATAACCTGGGGGGTAAAGGGGCGCAGGGGGCCCATCTGGCTCTAGGCGCGTAATGCCCAACATGTCTGCTACTTCCTCCTGCTTCCTGCAAGCATGCTTTCCACTTCAAAACATGTTTCATATTATGTTTTGCACTGTTGGATGATACTTGATGTTGTTGACATCTACACGCTGACCATCAAGGCACCACAAATTTACTTGATAGTCTAGACCTTCAGTGGCATGAACAAGGCCAAAACGGTCATCCCATACGAATAAGCTCAAGGCGCAAATGCATGCACAAATGCAGTACGCAATCTAATGCTGTGCACACACCCTAAGCGTAGCTTTCTCACCAAAATGAAGCAATTAAGCGCACCTAAAGTTGCATGCTGTGGATGCAACATAGCGTTTTTGCAATGGCATGAGGCTTGCGACCAAACAGGGGAGCAAGTAATCAGGAAACAGGTGCGAGTCATTCATGTTGACAGACAGACCAACAAAGCATCATCGATCACAGCAAAGCAAGGTAAGAACAAGTAACTTTGACAGGACCAATAATGCAACTGAGGAGTTGAGGCAAATGAAGACTGAGGCTGGTGCAGCTTATGCTGCTCTTCTTCACATAAACAGCAGAAGGGGCAGCTTTTTGCCACATACATTGTGAACAAGTTAAGTTTTGTCCATGGCATCATGACACTAAGAATCTACCTTTGTGCTTGGCTTGCATCTTCGCTTCTGCTAGCAGCACTGTGCAATGCAGCAGCCTGAGAACCGGGGTTGCCTGCATGCTCCCTGCCCTCAGCCAGGGCATCACTGCAGTGCCCCTGGGGCTGCTCTGCGCTGCCCTGGCCCCCCACACGGTCCTGCCCTGCTTTGACAGAAGGCCCTTGACCTAGCAGCACACCGCTTCTCGATGAAGAGTAGTGGTGTGATGCAGAAGCATGAGGTGAGGGCGGTTGTGTCTGCTCAGAAGGGCCTTGCCCTGCTGCGGCATCCTGCCCCATGGGCTGGGCCAGTTCTGAGTCAAGCCCTGAGTCTAGCCTCTGCACCCTTGCTTCTTCTATCAGCTGATGAAGCTGTCCAGATGTTGCTCCCCTGGTGCGAAGTCGGCTGTTATGCTGAGGGCTACTGGGCGAACTGACAGCACCAGCCCTAGGGCTCCCGGGACTAGGTGCATTTACTGTTCTGTTATTCTTCTTCGGTGGTGATTCACCAGGGGCTCTGGCTTCAGGGCTGCTGCCAAGGCTGGAATCTGAAACGACACCTCTGTGTGAAGCTGAAGGTGAGGATGACATGGCATGCTGCGCTGCAGCAATTCTGCTCATTGCTGTATCAGCTAAGCCACTAGCCTGACTAGCCCTGCTTTCAGGACCAAAAGTGCCCATGGTTGATGCTAGCTGACCTCCAGGGCTGGAATGATGCATGGGTTGATGATCATCTGGGGAGTTTGACTGATCCATTGCAATTGGGTGTTGATGCTGTGAACCTGCAAACGTGATTCCAGTGCATAACTGCTGTTCATCCTCTTTGGGTATGTCAGCATTAGTCCTGCCAGGGAATTTGGCAGCAGTTCTGCCAGGGTTTGAGCTTAGGGCTTTCCCCGGCTGCTGTTGCCTGACAGCCCCTCCGGGCTTGGCTCTAGATTGCCAGGGCCATCTGAACCCAGAGGGCTCTTCTGGGACATGCCCTGCCTCAGAATCTGCATTGGCTTGTGGGGCTTGAGCCTGAGCCTCACTGCTGCACACGTCAAAATTGCAAATGTGATATACAGAATATGGAATTTATTGACTAATTTTAGAAGCTGAGTACAGGAAGCTGATGTGGCATTTACAAAGCAAGCAAGCAAGCTGCAGCTAACCAACATTGAACAAAAAGTTCATGCACAATGCTGAGCGCCGCTATCGGTCTATTGGTTTCTCATCAGCAAGAAGGCCGTTTCTTTCCAGTCAAAGATTGTTGCATCTGAGTGATTGTTTGTCAGCGCATTGAGAGCATTCCAAAATCTTTGCATGCAGCCTTTGCACATCAATCGAACTGCTTCGCAAGCAATCAATGCAGCTGTTTGACTGATGTGGATTACCTTGCATTCAGATGTGCAAGGTCTGGATCTGAGTTGTTTTCAGGAGATGCTTCTGCTAGGGTCACATGGGATGCCCTCCGGGGCAGGGCAGCGCCGTGCAGCCCCGCGTCTAGGACACCTCCAGGAGCTGCCCCTGACAGGGAGGTCTGAGATGGGTTCCGGCTCAGGGCTGCTTTGTGCAGCCCCTCTGGCACCATATCCTCAGCAAACTGGGCCGCATCCACAATGCCCTCCAAAGGGCCCTTTGGAGTGTCTGGTGACCCTCGGCGCCTCTGTGGCGAATCTGCCTGCACTCACAGACAGACATTCGTCTGTATCGTCAATCAATGCTGTGCAGCTTGGTGTGAAACCTGCTTGCATACAGCCCCAATGCCCTCTGGAGCGTCTGGTGCCCCTCTGTGCCTTTGTGGCGAATCTGCCTACACTCAGACAGACAGCCGTCTGTATCACCAATCTTTGCTGTGCCTGAGTTTGTAACTGTCAGCACACAATCCATCTCTCAAAGCACACTGACTAGCGCTTCAGCTTCAGCGGGTGATGCCGCAACCCACAGTGCTTGCTGGTTTGACTGCCCTAGACAGAGGCATCACGTATGTGTGGTCAGAACAAGAGTGTCCAAGACAGAACTGCTTTTGAGGCATTTGACTTTGTCTGTACGTGTCAAGGCAGGCCTTGCAGCCCTGGGATGAAGCATCAATGATGGTGATGATGAAGCTCATGTGAGGACTGACACAGCAGAGTCTGGTGAGACCCACCTTGCCAATCTTGATGGCTTTGCTCCTGTCGGGGCTGCTGTGCGCGTGTGCATAGGCCTGCATTGCTGCATGGCTTGCAGCATTCACAGCTTCATCATCATCTGCACCATCCACAGCCATCTCAAACTAATTCCAGACAATTTTTGGCTTCAACGCACACGACAGCTTGACAGCAACACGGAATGTTACACTTTGGCACTTGCAACTTGATAGTCCGACGCACAACAAGTGCTCAAGGAAGCTTTGCAAGTGCTCACTAGTCAGAGGCTTGGCAAATACTCAGTGTCGGAGGCTTTGCAAATACTCAGTGTCGGAGGCTTTGCAACTGCTCACTTGTCAGAGGGTTGAAGCATTGATTGCAAGATGTGCGCGAGCTGCTTGCTTCATAGCAGTCCTGCCAGACAAGCAGCAACCCTCTGCAAAGCACTGCGACCGTGGTGAAAGCACATTCAGCCCTCTAGCTGAACCACGCGAAACCAGCAAAACCACAAAAAACCCTAGTAGCAACGTGCTGCAACCCTAGCAAGACCACAGCCAAGCACATACAGGGCTCACCAAGCAAGGGCGAGACTGCGTTCAGGCCGCAGTGATCTTCACTAGAAGGCCGGCCAGCCCGTGCAGGCTTCTGGAAGATCCAGTCCATCTTCAGGCCTGCCAGAATCTGCTCAACCCTGTGCATAAACCAGCAGCTCCTGGGAGTACAGAAATTTCATTCTGTTCTTCTTGAAAATTCATCAAAGTTCATTTTTTTCATAATAAATTAATCCATTTTCATTTCTTTCTGACCTTTTATCAGAAGCATGCCTTGAACAGTGTAGCGTCAAAGACCAATGCCTGGGGAAAGTATAAAAATTGTCTCAACATTGAGAGGGTGCCTGAGCTAACACTGCAGTCTGTTGAAACAGCGCATCTTGCTTAGACTGTGCAGCAAGTTCGATCTGCTTGACAAGAGGCAGCAGCCCAACAGTCACACAGCAGCAGCATGCAGCAGAGGGTTTTGTTGTGTGTGGCTAAGGCTGGTATGGACTACATCGGTGACTGAGTCTGTGCACGTGAACAGTACCAGCATCGACAGGAAAAACACAGGGGTGTGCCTGTGCCTGCAGGCTTCTCCTTGCCCTTTGTCAAGAATGACCTTTTGACATGCGCTGATCACCCTTGCTAGCACTTCATTGCAAGACACCATGCGAAACTCTCAATCCAGCAAATCAGAGGCAACAGATTGATGTGATGAGGGTGATTCTGAACTGTACTTGACATCAAGCAACATATTGATTTGATGAGGGTGATTCTGACCTGTACTTGACATCAAGCAACAGATTGATGTGATGAGGGTGATTCTAACCTGTGCTTTACATCATTAGCAGCTTTGCTAGCACTTCATTGCAAGGCACCACTCAGATCCCAGAACCCAGAACCCATTACACAAAACAAAAGCAACTGATTGGTGTGATGAGGGTGATTCTGACCTGTACTTGACATCAAGCAACAGATTGATGTGATGAGGGTGTTGCTGACCTGTACTTGACATCATTAGCAGCTCTGCGCACGGGGGAGGCGCCCACCAGCTCCACAAAGATGCCCTCCACACTGGCATAGCTCAGTCTTGGCACTGCATCAGACCTGCACAACAAAGCTGAACTGCACAACAAAGCTGAAGTCTTGGCACTGCATCAGACCTGCGCAACAAAGCTGATGTCTCAGACAGAAAAAAGAAAATACTATGCCATTCGGCGTCAATTTAATGAGAAGCGGAGTGTTATACGGGGCTGCCCAGGTAAGTCTCAGACACAGCTCGGCATGCAAGGCTGAAGTGCTTCGGGAATGCTGTTGTTGCACAGACAGACAGACAGCTGGATGGATAGACATGAAGGACCCACCTGAGGATGAGGGAGGTGATGAAGGGCCTGCAGGCTTCAGACAGGTCTCCACTGAAGACAGCTGCAGGGCTGATGACACAGCAGCGCACAGGGCCCAACCCCTTGGGGGCGGTGCCATCCCTGAGCAGGGCAGCAACAATAGCAGCCACTCCACCTGCAACACAAGACAGCTGTGACTACCTTGAGCACAAGACGGCTGTGACTAAGTTGAAGGCAAGACGGCTGTGACTACCTTGAGCACCAGACAGCTGTGACTACTTTTGAGCACAGGACAGCTGTGACTACCTCGAGCGCACTCGACGGCTGTGATTGTCTTGAACACACGAAGTGCAATGATCCTGATTGCTGTTGCAGTCTATGCAGCAGGGGCACTGTAGATTCACCAGCAAGCTCTCTATCAAAGCGCAATGCAAAAAAACACTCATTCTGCATCATTTGACACAAAACTAGCACATTGACGTACAGTTTTTCAAGCTTGGTGGTCAATTGATGTGGCATGTCACAAACAGGTAAGGCAATGGGCAAAGTGAGAAGCGAAGGCCGCATTGCCAAAAGGGCATTGCTGCCCATCAACTGAACAAAGACCATTAGGGCCAGCCATGGTCTGTGGCGGCACAGACTCTGCACATGTTTGCAAGCATAGACTGCTGCTGATGGGCAAGGCACCAGGCAGCAGAAGGGGTTGAGTTCATACTAGCACAAGTTGCCTGTGGCGGCACAGACTCTGCAAATGTTTGCAAGCACAGACTGCTGCTGGTGGGCAAGGCACCAGGCAGCATAAGGGGCCGACTGCCCGGCAGCAGAAAGGCCATCCAGCCCAGTGACTGACATGGTTAGACACAGGTGCAGTAGGATGGTAGGACAGAATGGAAGAGAGTAAGGATATGGCTGCAGAGGCATTGTGATAGACAAGAGCCAAGTAGCCTTATCACCCATGAAGTGATGAATGACGACCATAGTGGGACACAGTGGCGGAGACAATGAGGGCACAATCAAGGGCGCTGTGATAAGCAAGAGCCTGAAGTGCTTAACCCCCCATGGAGTGACCAGTGACAACCATGGTAGCGCAAAGTGGTGAAGAGAACAGGGACATGGCGTACAAGGCATTCTGATAGGCAAGGGCCTGCAGTGCTTACCCCTCATGGAGTGACCAGTGACAACTACGGTAGGACAGAGAGTCAGATGCAACAAGGACATGGGGTGCAAGGCTCTGTTCCACACAACAGGGCTTATTCCCACAGAGCGGTCAGTGACAACCATGGTAGAACAGAGTAGCGGAGACAACAAGGACATGGCGTGAAAGCCTGCAGTGCTTACCTCCCATGGAGTGGCCAGTGACAACCAGGGGCCAACCGGGGTGGGTGTGGGCCACAGACTCCAAGGCTGCCGCACTGTTGCAATGCACAAAGGTGGCTGCACTCATCATGCCCTCATGCACCTTCCCTGTCACCACACCATACTTCCTGTCACAATAATAATTAATACGTGTACTTAGCCAGCAGGCACCAGGTACGTGCGACGCAAGTCAGTTCCCTTCAGACAGGCTTGTTCAGAGCATCACGGGTGTAGCAGTTCAACTTCAACTTTCTGCCATCTGTTTGACACACACACACACACACACACACACACACACACACACACACACACACACACACACACACACACACACAATCTGCGACAAGGTGAGCACACAATCTGCGACAAGGTGAGCACACAATAAGACAAAGAGCAGTAAAGAGCAGTTAACCAGGGCATCCGGTTGCAAGTCCTGTGGCTCTTTGGGTGTGAGCTATGGTGCAATGCACACATACAATCCATATGTAAAATCTGGTTGGAGGCTTGTAGCTTAAACTGTTTAACACAAAGTAAATTTAACCCTACAGCTACACCCCACTGAGAGGTCTGACCTGCAGTGTGGCTGCAGTGGGGTGTAGCTGTAGGGCTAAATTTACTTGTGTCCAACAGTTTGAGCTACAAGCCTTCAAGGTCAGACCTTTCAAACTGCATCACCGTCTGACACCTGACTTGACAAAGGTGGTTGCAAGACTGCGAGAATCAACATCACACCACGTGCGCTGTGGGCACAGCCAATCGCAAGCTGCTTGCAGCGTGGCCACAGCACTGCAGCAGCACTGAAGCTGCACTGAAGCTGCACTGAAGCCGTACGCTTGCATGCATGCCTTCATATCCATACATCACCAACTCACTCCCACATCAACGTCAATGTACCATGTTGTACATGCGCCAATCAGGGTCAGGTCTGATGACGCATGTAGGCCTCTGCATGTACTGTGCATGCAGACTGTGCTGATGTATGTTGCATTTGACCAGCCTTCAGGATGTAAAACTTGTATAAGACAACCTAGAATCTTTGCCATTGGCGATAGTCTCGATATAGATGGATGACTGATATACAGAAAACCCTCTGTGCAACAGAGAGGCGCTGACCTTGCACACCCAGCAGTGACAGCTCCATAGGGTTGGCACTCAGGTCAGACAGCACATCCCCCACCTCCAAGGACCCCCTATGCACCAGAACCCCCCTTTCAGGTCCAGCAGCTATGCTGGTATTGTCTGGATACACTGTCATGCTGCACTCAATTTACAACACGCGTAGCCATCAGCAGAGTAATGGCCCATTGTTAATGGGTTAGGTTCAAGCTGCATGGAGCTGCTTGACAGGTGGGTTGAAACATGGGCCCACCATAGACCCTCAATTGGGTTTAAGATGTGCTACTGAAAGGCTGTGCAGGATAAGGTACAAATTGTCTAGGAGAGTTTGGTTATTGGCACCGGTTCACGCACAACAGGTGAGATTGAAGGACAGCATTGACAGCAGATGATGAAGTGACCTGATGGCTAGGATGATGCAATGGTTGACTGCGATGTAATGGCAAGGCTGGTGTTCACGCACACCAGGTGAGATGGGACGGCAGCATTGGCAGCAGATGATTAAGTTACCTGATAGCTAGGATGATGCAATGATTGGCTTTGTCTGCGGCAATGTAATGGCAAGGCCGCATGACGCTGTTGCTCCACTCCCCCATGATCACATCAGTCGGGTCCAAGCCAGCAAGCTGAGCAACTGCCAGGTTGTTTGCCTCCGCAGATGCACCTCCGGCTGCATCAAAGCTGCACCAGAAAGAAAAGTTTACGCTTCTCAGCGATCATACCGGGAGCCTCCTGAGGCGGCAGCCCGGAGCTAAAGTTGCACCACACCAAGCTGCCGCAAGCAAATACAAGACACTTGTGACAGGCTGGTCTTCAGTTGCTTTCACTTCATGATCAAAAGTCCTTGCAAGCTCACAGGGTAGCATGTACCCTGCAGCCACAGCATGAGATGAGGGGTTCATTGGGGGCAGGGAAAGGGAATCATGGGCAAAACTTCCTCTGGAGTAACAGGGGTATGTGTGAACAAACTGTGTTGCAGTACCTGATCTGGTGCACGGTGTGCAAGAGGGCAAAATTTAGGAGATTGGACATGTGGCCGGCAGCCATGGCATAACCATAGGCTGCTCTAGAGTGGATAGCAGCACACAGCAGCTCACGCACTAGAGTTGGGCGCTGCTCATCATCCTCACACAACTTGTCAGCTGCATTTGGCTGGCTCTGCACAGCAGATCAGACAGATGTTACGTCACAAACTTCATACTTACAGGGCATTGGTGGCTTATGTATGGTACACTGGACTGTCCATATCTGGCATTGTTATGGGAATAGTATGGGAAATAGTGGGCGAGCTTTGCTTGCAATCCACTGGCAAGGTTACAAGAGAAGCATGTTATCAGCCCATGGTATCTACCATGTAGCCCATGATGAGCAAAGCTGGGCATCATTACGCTGGATGCATTGCAGACGTGAGCTGTGCTGTTTTGCCTCATGCCAATACCCAGAACGAGAAACAGCAATAGACTAACTTGCATGATTGAACAGGAGATGGGCATACTGTAACTCCCTTGCATAAAACATTTAAAACAAGAAGTCACAGACATCACACTGTAGCCCATGATGAGCAAAGCTGCATGTACAGCTGTCAAGTCTATTGTGTTGATGTGAGTGCGCCCAGCAATACCACAGATGCTGGAGTCAACATGTAGATCTCATGGCATGCATCAATCCGGCAGACTTGCACAGATGACACTGACAGCACACACCTGGTCAACAGGCTCGCTCAAGGCCTTCAAATCAATCTGGTTGTGCATGTTGTTTTGCTGCAGCTCAAGCAAAGCTGCTTGATGCTGATTGTACATCACCCACCTGCAACCCAACATTCACAATCACAAGACATGACTTGCTGTGCAAAGTGCCAAGCCAAGACCTGTGCAGAAACTTCCTGTGATTCACAAATTGCTCAACGCATGTTAGCAGTGACAGTAGGTGTCATAGTGCTATCTGCTTGCATCCTGCCAGGACAATAGATGTATTTAATTTGCTTCCCATGCTCCATCGTACGCGTTAAAACCATTGTGAGGGTTTGCTGGAGTTCTGTTGTCACAGAAAAGTGTGCATATGTCTGACCGCCTCAAAGCTTTGGCTGCTCAATGGCAGCATGACATCGCAAGCATATATTAAAAGCATACCAAGCACCAGGGTCCCAGGGAACAACATTCCAGATCTGGTGGCGCTTGATGCAGCCAGCAAACATGCCTACAAAGATACGCACCACGCTCTTTCTTCGCTCTGTCTCTGTTTCCTTGCGCACTCTGCAGAACAGTTTGTTCTGAATTACCCTCACCAAACAGTGCAGACACCCAACAGTGCAGCATGAACAGCAGCCGCAAGTGAAATAGGCAATATGCTCACCTTGCGCCATACATGACTGTGGTTGGGCTGATGAGTGCATTAGTCACAGCAGCTGCAGCGTGCTTGCCAGCTGCAGGCTTGCCCTGTTCTATGGCTGATGCATCAGATGGCCCTGCCTTCTTGCGCCACAGCCTGCGGCGGACAAAGTCTGTGGCACGCTGTGATGCTCGCCCACCTTCTCTGGCGTAATCAAAGTGCCTGCAGAAGCGTAGCAAGAGAAATTTGCGGCACAAAGGTCAGCCAACATGGGTTTCATGGTTACTGGCGTTCAGCAATCTGCTTTGGCACGGGCCACGTACTTGAACACTGAGGCGTATTGATAACCATCTGGGTCTGTGCTTATGGTCACAACAGGCTCCCAACTCTCGGGGCAGTGTCGAGGAGACTGAATCCTGTCGAACTGCACTGGGTTCCCTTGTGCATCGCTCCAGTGTGCTCGCTCCAGCAATGCGGGAGACCGCCTGCAGACAGGCCAAGATCGTTGATGGGATCACTGCTCATCGAGCGGATTCTGCGGAACTTTGTCTGCCGCAAGGTCAACCAACGGGTTGGGTCTTGATCCTTGTGAAGCGTGGTTAACTGCAGACTTTCGCACAATACCAGACGCCGCGAGACAGTGACTTACCATGTAATGCCATAGTGCCGCTGGTTCTGCCAGGCTTCGGTGACAGCAGACATGTTTGCTCAAAGGGCAGCCAGGCGTTCAACCAACTCGCTTATCCAAAACGGCGACGTCGCGTTCGATTGCCGCTGCTTGAGGCATGTCTATGTGCTCTATGACTACAGCAAGAAGCTTGCAGGGCATGCTCAGCACGGCCCTCTGACGTGGATTGGCAGCTTCGCCTTTGCAAGTGACTGAGCGAAAGCGGCAAGGCGCGCCGCTGTCTTTGCCGTCGCGAGTGCCTTGTTGCTTAGCTGACACTCTGCGTGACGCGCTGCTGAATCAGCGTTCAGATTTTGACCTATGTCCAGGCCAGTCCTGATCACGGTGTTTGCGAACAAAGCGCGCCGATCGATCTTCGCAAAGATTGACACTGTGCATTGCACTGTCATCTAGATAGCTTCAGGTTGGTAATTGTCTCAGCTGAATCGGGGAAAAAGCAAGCACAGTTTGCTTCAGGTATTTGAACACACAGAGCTTAGAAAAGCGTTGCCAAGGTCTCACAAGATCAGCTCTGCTTCTATCAAACACAAGGCAACCACAAGCGTTCAGGGGCAGGCGTTTCGAGCCAGCGGGAGTAAGAGCTATGGCAGCCTTTTTGCAAAACTATGTAGACAGTAAGTGCTTTGCCACTTCAACATGCTCTGCTTGGCAAGCACAAGCTGTGCATGGTCTTACTACGCACTGTGAAGCAATTTGCTATCCGTGTTGAAGCAATATGCATCAGAATCCTGGCATCAGCGACATGCTTCAGCAGTGTATGAGCTATGTACATGCACAAAACTTGTCAGCTTCAACCAGCAATTGCTTCATAGCCAAGCTTGTAGCTGGTGTGCTTGCAGGCGTCACTGACCTGCCAGCAGAGCTGAGTCGATGCTTTCTGCTCATACAAGAGCTAGATCAGAAATCCAAGACGCTACAAACACAAATTGAGGACCGATGCAGAAAGCATGTGCTGGATCACACAGCTGAGTATGAGGTGTGCATGGCAGTAATGTGGTTTATATCGCTTCAAGTTTACAGCACCTGCACATACAAGGCCTGTTTTCTTCGGTGCATGGTGTCATCGTGCCCTATGGAGCTGACTTAGAAGGGCTAGCTTTCCCGCTTTTGCTGTAGTAAGCAGCTTTCAAACAAGCATGTCTTCAAGGACTGGGGCCAGACAATCCAGGCTTTGCTGGGCAGCATATTGGTTACCTGTCAGCACCACATGCAGCTTTTGCTGGCATTGTTATAGTGCAAACACATCTGGCCTTACCTCATTACCTGACCTGCATCCTACATATTCTTGCACATATACAGCTGTAGTCTTTCGTTCTACCTGCGAACAAAGGCAGAAGCTGAGTACTCTCCTTCTGTTGGCATTTGCAGGCTGCTTTGGGGACAGAGTCTGCTGCTAAGAGGACCAGGCTGAGTAGCAAAGGCTCTCCCACCAAGGAGTCTGCCCTTGAAGCCAAAAGGGCCTCTCAATCTGAGGCTCTGGACCATGATGTCAGACAAGTCATCAACTACGCTGATGAAAAGGTACGTCACGATTCATTCATTCATTCATTCACTCATTCATTCATTCATTCATTCAAACATTCAAACATTCATTCGTTCGTTCATTCATTCATGCATTCATTCATTCATTCATTCATTCATTCATTCATTCATTCATTCATTCATTCGGTCATTCATTCATTCATTTATTCATTCATTCATTCATTCATTCAATCATTCATTCGATTTTTAAGGTCTTGGGGCCAACCATGATCATTGGACCCGCAGTCTCAAAATGTCACACAAAATATCAAATGTTTTATGAGATGCTGGTTATTCGTCTGTCCCTGTGATTGGGTATTGCTTGCCCTTCAGCCATCTTAGGCTGCCTGCTCAAGTGTTCAATCAGGCTTCAGCCATTTGAATCCTCTGTTAAAGTCCATCAAGCACACCCCAGCCACTGATCACTCAAGGCCAAACCCTAGTTCAATTTGCCAATATTACATGCAAGTGATCTGCTGATGCAGGTTGCTGTGGCCCAGCAGATATATGACTATGTAGATCAGCGCATCAGGCGTCTGGACAAAGACCTGAAGGCTTTTGATGCAGAGCTGACAAAGGATAGGATTAGGCAGGGTCTGCCGGTATGGTCTTCACTGAATTTATGTTGTGCACAGCGCCAAAGTGCTGCTGCACATTCAAGCTATCAGACCTGACTCAGACTTGTATCTGTTTTGGTGCTGACTGTACAACACCAGTGCTAGAGCTGGTTGCACTAAAACACCCTCCCAACTATATTCTTCCCTCCTGCCCTGTCTTTGCTACATCTTTTGTTCTGTGCTTCCTCGTTTGAATGAAGTCATTCAGCCAGCATTCAAAGCTGACATGAAAGCCAGCAATATTCTCTGCTGCTCGAAAGTCTTGCAAATAAGAGGGCTTTCAGACATCAGCCTCCGCTTTTCACAACATGGCCGGACAATGCAAAGTGACAGAGGGCACATGTCTATACTTGCCCACCTGTACCTTACCACCCATACAAATGTCAAGGCCCACAGTATTCTCTTGTGTTGTCTGCCTTGTCGGTGTCAGCTCAACTATGCCGGCTTCCGTGCAGCTGCAACAGAATTTCATAATGCATCATATTGTGTAGGATGATGATCCAAATGCTGCAGCTGCTGCACTTGACTCAGTATTCCCTGACACCATGAGGAAGAACAAGAACAAGAAGAAGGGTGGACAAGCTGCTGCAGCGGTTTTGGCTCTAATTAACGCTGGTATGCAACTTTTCAACCCTTTGTCAGGACATGCATGATGACATTGCCTGACACTGTTGTCAATTTTCTTGCATTGTGTTTGTATCTTGACCTCATCACAACATCAACCTTGCAGCGAGGGAATGATGTTGCTTGTACATGTAGTGTCTGTCTTGAACCGCAGACAATCTCCTGGCAATGCGCTGCTTGCTTCTTGACATACTCAAAGTGCTTTGTGTTGGTCTACCTGTGCTAAATGTATGTAAGTTTTGCTTCAAAGGAACACTGCTGCAGGTGGCAATGGTGCAATGCATACTCCGCTATGCATTTTGATCATTTGTGATGATCTCTTGCTTGCAATACAGGGACAGCAAATGCCATTCCAGCAGCTGTAGACCCTAGTGAGCCAGTCTATTGTTACTGTCAGCGTGTTTCTTTTGGTGAGATGATTGCCTGTGACAACGAGGACTGTGCCATCGAGTGGTTTCACTTTGAGTGCGTGGGGTTGACGCCTGAAAATCGGCCCAAAGGCAAATGGTACTGCAAGGAGTGCACACAGTTGAAGAAGGCTTCCAGATAATATGTTGCCAAGAAGCTTTTGTCTGAATTGTATATTTTGGTCCAAAGTCTGCATGTACATTAGTAAAACATGCCCTGGCATTTGCTAGTGCCATGATCTGCTTATGAGCCGCTATCTTCTCACTGCTAGATATGATCCCTTACAGCGTGCCCTCTGATTGAAGTATTGTGGTTCCCTTAATAGACAAAATCTCAGATGCACATTCCCACGGATGCACTGAGCTACAGAACCTGGTAACATGTCCGTCCAGTCGTGCAAGACTGTGTAAGACTGCACGTTGCATGGAAATAAGGCCAACTACGGCATAGTAGTTGGCAATTGATCTGTGATGCTTCAAATGACAGTGAGGTCATTGAGCTTGAGTGAGTCACACAAAAAACTGCTGAGAAATGTTTTGCAAATCATTGTTGCAAAGCAGCATATAAATCATACAGTGCTCAAGCACAGCTGAATGATGCAGGTTTCAACACATTGTCATTGGTCTACTGCAAAACCCGTGGGTATTGATAAGCATATAACATATTTCAAAATTACCGCCATGGTGATTTATCAACACAACCTGAAACAAATTCAATAGTGCTCTGTCAAAGCACATCAATGTAAGCAACCAGGAAAGTGCAGGAGCTGAAAAGCAGTTGCTGTAAGCTTTGGCGCAAGCACAACAACAATTGGCGTTTATGCCAAACGTGTTACAAGCCCTAACATCGTATTCAGTCCAAATGGAAGCACAAATTGACTTGTTTCTAGTAGCAAATAGGTGACTTGGCTTCCAGTGAATCATTTCAACTGCACGCCAGCATCCTTTACAGCATCTAACAGAGCTGCCAACTTGCCATGATACTTCTCGCCTTTTCGCCTATCCCAATGCACATGCTCTATGCTGGCAGCTTTGGCTCTGGCTGCCAAAATTGTGCCAATTGCAGCGGCGGCCTTCTTGTCAGTACGACTTTGCCCTTGGAATGTGTCCTTGAGAGCCTTTTCCAGTGTGCTTGCCGCTGCAACAACGCCGCGCCCTCGTTGAACAACTTGTCCGTACAGGTTCTGATTTGAGAAGAACAGCTTCAGCACAGGTTTGCTGAAGCTACTCATAGGTATATGAGGTACACAGTAGCAGCACAATCCAGTCGCAAAGTCCGGTCAAGCCTGCAGAGACGTCCTTCAGGACTGAATGCACCGTTATTGACTGTGAGAGATCTCGCTGTCACTCGGGGCAGGATCTGCTATCCTACTACTCAAACGCTGAATGCTGTGTGTGTGTGTGTTGCCTTCAGACGCGATCTGGCCACTTACGCAACGCGTGTTGTGTTGCATCGTCGCTTCGATTACAGACTTGCAAAAGCGAAGGGCCCAAATGCTCACATGTATGCATTATATATGCACTGAAAAATTGGTATCTAGCAGTTCCATGTCGATCTAGCTCAGTGGTAGAGCAGCTGACTGCAGATCAGCAGGTCATCGGTTCAAACCCGATGGTCGACTTTATGCCTCTGTATGTGCCTTTACTCATGCATGCATGATCGTTTTGACATGCATATCCGCCACACTAAAACTGCGCTTGCAAATGCAGTACTGTGCATAAGCTAGCCGAGTTATTGTTTCAACAGCATGCATTGGCCATGGTTCACAGCGACGGGCTTTGACACCAGCCGGCATGTATCCTGTCCCCCATCAAAGTATGCGGTGAGTCACAGTTGCCAATGACAGGGCTTGAATTGCACCCTAGCCTGCAGAGTGCATCACTGCTCCGCAGTATAGTAAATGTCAGAGTGAATGTGTCTGAAGCTATACAGACTGCCGATGACTAAGCAAGCTATCCGGTGTCAGGTTGACCGGCAAGGTTGACAAGACAAAGTTTGGGTCCTATCGCAATTCCCCTACATACTTTGATTGCAATGACCCGCCTTTCAAGTGGCGCACTGTTGAGTTCACAGCATTCCCTAGAGGCACGGCGGTGTCCGGATCACTCACTGGCCAGAAACAGTCTACGTACCTGCACCCTTGCCAGCGGACACAACTTGTTACGGGCAGCTCGTTTGAGACACAGTGCTGCCAATATCAATGCTACCCACGGCAGCTCCCACAAAAGAGAAACCGTCGCTCTCGCGGCCACTGCTCAACAGAGCAGTGCAGTTATGACTCCGCTACTACAGCTACAGAAAAGGCTTCAGGACAGCGGTGCAGTCCTTGACGCATTGGACCTGTCTTACAAGCGAACTGTTGCCTCACGCAAAGTCCGACAGGGCGAGGTAGCTACCATGCTGTTACTGAACATACTGGTTCAACAGGGCAAGACCTACAAAACAGTCACTTCTGCAGGTTCTTTTGAGCATCCCTGGAGATGTTGCTGTCACAAAGGAGGATGTTGCAGCTGAATCTGCCTGTGCTCAGTTAGCTTCAGGCCGCAGTGAGGTTGTCGGACTGGCACTGTGGCTTATTGTCCAACGCTGCAAGGTGACTGTTTGTAGTCCCAGTCAATTGTGTCCATGCTTTACGTGTCGCGACACAGGCAATGCTGATATGAGCAACAAAACAAGCTGCAACTTTAATGATTGTTTGCGTCAGTTGTCAGTGGCAATACCCATCCAAAGTTTGGAATTATTCCAATCTTTACTACAGGGGTCCAGCTCGCCCTGGAAGGAATTTGTAGACACGCTGCCGCAAACAACCAACTCCCCAACCTTGTGGCCACCAGAGGAGCAGTCAGAGTATCTACAGGGCTCACCAGCTCTTCAAGAGGCTCAGGCCAGATCTAAAGCATTGGATACAGAATGGGACAGTGTCAGCCAACAATTGGCTGCAGATCCTTCGCAACAAGCTGATTGTGAGCAAGCATGCCACTCCCGTTCTTCTCAGTATGCATCTATTGAGCTGAACCATGCTGTGCTACAGCGCAAATTTCGTCGAGGTTCATTGTTTCAGCAGTTTGCTGTAACAGTAAGGAAGACAGCTCATTCTGTTGATGATGCTCAGGTCCAGCTTTGAGGAACGGCCCTGCCTGTCTTGCTGTCTGTCTGTCTTTTCCCCTTCACGGCTATCTTCATCAAACAATGTGCCTCCAAACTCCACAGGCCACAGCATCAGCAAAGTTGCATGCAGCCAGCATCACTTGCAGATTTTATTTCTTTTTCCACTTCACCTGCAGTCAGATTCTTTCCCCTGGACAAGCAACTATGTGTGTGTTGCACGCCACACTTCATGCCAGGTCTGCTGACACTGAAACTCTCAACTGTCTTGCAGTCGAGATCAGCAGGGAGATTTTCCGGTCAGCCGTGGCAGTAGTCATTGCACATGCAGTCTATCTGCCATCAGTGCAATGCTTTTCTCTGCTGCCTGTTGCATCAACCCTGCAGCGTACTGGAGCTGACACTGGCGCAGCTTTGGACTATGACATAGACAATGGCTGTGTCACTTTAACAGCACAAAGGACTCTCAGGTATGTAGTGGGCATACACTGAAGATGCCTGTTTTACAGATATGCAATATAGTACAACTGGGCTTGTGTACAAGGTCTGCCATGTACTCGGCAGGCCAATATGTGAACTCTGATCTGTTGACTATGCTTTGATATGGACCTGCTGGTGTTAGACTTTCACACAAATGAGCTCTGTGACATTGTCGTCGCTCCATCTGTATCATGCTGCTTCATGCTCATTTCTGTCATGCCATCGCCGGCAGATCATGCGCTGGCCTGTCTGTTAATTCTGCATTGTCAGCGTTGCAAACACACTCAGACAGTGCCTTCTGACAAAATCTTTTGCTTGATCTATCATCTGCATCAATATATTTGAGAGAGGAAGTCTTTCTACTAATTTTGGTTCAGGCAAGGGGAGCCCATAGCCATCTATGATGGCCGACCCAACACAGAGATGTTCCTAGCATCTGGAAAGCTAGAAGAGAACAACCTGTCTGACTATCTCACCGTGCAAGCTAGCCTGGTGGCTGCTGATAAGCTGTATGTGATGAAGAAGCAGGTGCAGACCCTCACTACCTATGCATGTCGCTCCCATGACAGTAAACGTTGGTTGGGTGTAATGGCTCACTGTATATGTGGCTCTGCTCACATTGTTGTTTAGTCTGTCTTCATAATGAACGTTCAGCTCTTCTCAAATTATTGTTTAGCCTGTCTTCATGCCAAAGATACGGCTCTTCTGACGTACTGTTCAGTCTGTCTTCATGATAATCGTGCTGCTGTACTCATGCTCTTGATCAGTCTGTGTGCTGTTGAAACGATTTGACATCATGGCACCTTCCTGTGCTGCACGTGGTACGGTCCATAGGGTGTGAAGGGATCTGACATGATGACACCTGTTTGTCTTATGTGTGGTACACTCCCTAGAATTTGAAGGGCTCTGACATCATGACACCTTATTGTCCTACGTGTGGTACAATCGCTAGGTTTTGAAGGCATTTGACCACATGACACCTGTTTGTCTTACGTGTTGTACAGTCCCTAGAACAGTCAATAGGTTTGGAAGGGATCTGACCTTGTGACAACTTATGTGTTGCAGGTGGTGCAATCGCTAGGGTTTGACATCCAGCAGGAGTTCCCAATCTACGCAGACCGGATGCCTACTCAGCTGCTGGCCTTCCTACGCCTCTCCAGGCTACAGGACTCTGGCCAGATGGCAAAGGTCTGTTCTTGCAACCCCTTGTGATGGCAAATGCTCCTCCCTGAATCCTTCTTACAGAGCTGCACTTGTGTCTCTTGAGCTGAGCCTTGCTTTGTAGTGTTGTTGGCATGTCACTTGGTGCATCTCATATCTTGAATCATCTCCATGCGTGTCTCATTTCAGTGAGTCGTCGTTGCCTCTGTTATTCACATGTCTCCCTCAGGGATCAGGTAAAGGCTTTCCCTGAGCAAGAGCTAGGACTTAGGCAGCTTGTAACAATTTGTGTCGCCTGCACATGAAGCTCAGCAGCATCTGTGTGGCAGCACATCTCAACAGATGGACACATGATTGCGTCTGTACAATCATTGGGGCTGGCTGACTATTATGCTGAATAGTTGCATGACCACAGATCAATTTTGAAGATGATGTTGTAATCAGCCAGTCCAATGAGTACGAAGTCTTGCAGCTGCTGATGGCTGATATGCGAGATCGTCTAACAGCGTATCCAGGTATGCATCACAGAGACAGCCTTGTGCACACCTTGCATCACATACAACATGAGCGCCATTGTCACATGCTCAATCTCCAGGCTTCTGTGTTGGGTAGTGGCAGGACTTTCTGTCTTTGCCAATGCCTCTATGGCATTCGCCCTGAAACCCCTTAGGTGCACCCTAGCGCCTGATGTCAGCAGATGTTGCTGCGCAGAAATAGGCTTAGATACACTCGTTGAACGCCTAGCAACGGCTAGCACACCTGTGACTATCATCATGAGCATCATGTCAAGCATGCCTTGCTGCTGTGGGCAATCTTGCATCATGCGTGCTGTACTTTTATGGCCAGCATCAGTTGTCTGGCTGTGCTAACTGCACTGGCTGCTGTTAGGTTGGATTTGCCATCATCTTAGCATGATGCTTACACACAATGGAAAGCTGCGTAACTTCACAGTCATACAGATGCAATGGGGAATATCAACACTCTGATAATATCAAATGGTATGCTGATGGCGTACTGCTTTGGATGTTTTGTCCAGAAATACTGAATCTTCCCCTGACGCTAAGGCTGCATCTTTGGGTTCTAGCATTGCCTATCAGTGTGCATCTTTTGCGCAATGCAGGCAGCATTGAGGATGAGATGAAGCTTTTACAAAACAAGAAGCTAACAGAACGGCAGCGAGCTGCAGCTCAGCTGCGCTTCTCTGAAAAGGTCATCCTGCAGAAGACGCTGGATGCTGTCAGAAGGTGGTTCTGTTTGCTCAACACCTGCTTGAGGGGGGGCGGGGGGTTGTGGTTATGCACTTAACAGTGGTTGCATGCATGGGCACGTTTGCTGCATGCACATGTTTGTACATCTGTCTGAGTACCTATATTTCTTGGTGTATTTTGACCACATACACTTCATGAGCATCACCAGCTAGTCGTTGTTAAGAGGCCTTGCTTATGTATGACGTTGCCAGTCACATATCTTGGATGTGCCATTGCTACCAACTGGTCGTATCTGTTTGTATGGATGCTGATGCGACAGCTATGGTGCATTGCTCAGAAAACATGCAGCATGTCATAAGACTAAATGGCAACAAGTTCTTGCTTTTGCAGACGTTTGGCGCCCATTAGAGGCATCCCTACCAAAGGAGGGAAAATGGTCAGCCCAAATGCAGATCTGGAGGACATCTTCAGCACTATTGAAAATATCCCAAATGCACCCAAGAAGCTATTTGCTGGCATCAAGAGTTGGGCACGTGGTGACAAGGATCCAACATGGAAGCGATGACAGACCAAAGTGCAGCCAAGGGACTTTACAAATGCTCTGTGTGGGTTAACATATCAATGATTGCATGTTGCAGCAACATTGCCCATTTTGTAAGAGGCTTCTGATGCGCTGCTGCACACAGACAACAACAAGTTGGCTGTGCATTGCATCTGCAGCAAAGCTGCTGCACACAGACAACAACAAGTTGGCTGTGCATTGCATCTGCAGCAAAGCTTTGCTGTAACAAGTAGCCAGACTGAGATCAAACAGATCCCACTGACTGACAGCAGCTTATCTCACCATGTATTCTCAGGCTACAGATGTGTTTGCAAGTGCATGTGTAACGAATCTAATGCATGCAGTGCAACAGATGCTCAGCATACAATCAGAAATTTTATGTATTGCCTACACGAAGATGGCAGAGTACGCTGATCAGCGCCCAGCAGCCTCTATCATGAAAGCAAAGTTCAGCAAAACGCACTGGATAAAAATGCCTGAGCAGATTGGACCAAATGAGGCACAACAACGCAAAACTGAAAATTTGCAGTATTGTACAAAGCTGACATTCCACTGCGCAGCCATGCAATCACAATTTACAAAAAAACAACTCACATGACCAAGCAATGCCAACATGGCACGTCAGCTATGTCATGATCAGCCCTCTGTGCCTTGTGCTCTTTGGGGATATTGCTCCCTCATCCTTTCTGTCGGAACATATTGACCATCTTCAAACCCTTTGAAGTAGTCATCTATGAGTGGGTGCTCAACCTGTGTCTGACCCCGAGCAGTTGCAATGTTTTCTTGTGCCACATATGTCACAGAGCCTGGCGGACTGCGGTCACGGTCATCCACAAGTACATGATAGAAAGGCTGATTTCGTCCCAGAGGGAGACTATCTACACGCATGGCCTGCAGTGACAGCAGCACAACCATATGATAGGTCCACAAGTACATAATAGAAAGGCTGATTTTGTCCCAAAAGGGATACTATACACGCATGGCCTGGAGTAACAGCAGCACAAGCATATAACAGGTTTCAAGGTAGCAATGAGCTACCTGCATGCTGAACGGCGGTCTCTTTGTTGATGAGTGCAGCAACACAGGCAGTACGGAAGGCTATTGATCGCTCAAGTGCTCACCTTGATCCAGTTTTCTGGCGCTATGCAGGTGATATCATAGCCAACTATGACGCCTCTGTATTCATACCTTTTGTGTCTTATGACTTGTCCTGCAAAGGAACAGTTCATTGTGATGCAATTACAGCATGCATGCCATAGTTTGCATGATTGTCATGCCTCTCATTTGTGTCTGCAAACTAGCTCATCAATACCTATGTCATGTACAATCTTGGAGCGTGCTTCTTCATAAGCCTCAATCTCTAAGCGTCTTCTTTCCAGCTCTAGCTGTGTGATGCTATCTCGTTGCTGTGCTGCCTGTAGTCATGCATGAAGTTTGCACAAGGGCCACAAACGCTTGATCGGTGACAGACCAAGCATAATGAGTGCATAACCAACGCCGAGCTGTGTCGTGCCTGCTCATAGTCTTCCTCCTGCACTAGCTGCTGCAGCTTGACGCTCTTGAGTCTTAGAGTGTCCGCAACCTGCGGGTCAACTGATGCTGAGAGGCTCTTCACCAGCTGCATGTTTTGCATGAACGTTCAACACACCTCTGCAAGTCTGTCAGCTGCGGACGCATCAGCAAATACCGCACTCCTGCAGTGCCTTTGCTGGGGCCTTGCATGCAAGATCAGCAAGCCTTTCTGGCACCGGCAAGGTCGCAAGAG
>JAABUK010002854.1_pt1 | contig 30314 bp, 30 predicted proteins | sample 5559141 | NCBI WGS metagenome assembly JAABUK01 (sample SAMN10711869, study PRJNA513367) | rock metagenome | isolation source: Antarctica rocks | place: Antarctica: Victoria Land, Pudding Butte nord | collected 2016-01-03
AATATTTATATATAATTTATATATAAAAATAATAATAAATTATATTTAAAATAAAAAATAAATTATATATATATAGTTTTAATAATAAGTTATATATATATTTTATTACTATTTCAAAAATGATTTCTATATATAAATTATATATAAATATTATAATAATTTATTAATTTATTAATTTATATATTTATTTTAATATAATTATTTTATTAATAAAAGAGTTCTTTAAATAATTTCTTAATAACATTATTTTATAATAATATATATTAATTATTAAAGAAACCTGTTCAGTTTAAAACTTTAATTTATTAGTAATTTAATTCCTTTATTATTAATTATTAATTATTAATTATAATTATTTTTAAGAATTTTTAATTTCAATTTTTATAATTTAATTAATCCGTTTTATAAATCTTTAGGCCGTATAATAAAATATATAATTATATAAATTATATATAAAAATATATAAAAATATATATAAAAATATTTATAAAAATATTTATAAAAAATATTTAAATATTATAATTAATTTAATTATATTATAAAATATTAATTCGTTATTATTTTAATTTATTAAAGAAGAAAAAGAAAAAAAATCTTTTTATTATTATTATTATTATAATTATATTAAATATATAAAAATTATTATAAATTCGATTTAATATTATATTATATTATAATATAATATAAAATCTTTTAATTCTTTTAATTATTATAAATAATAAATAAAAATTAATAATTAATAAAAATATATATTTAAACTTTATTATTTATTTTATTATAATTTCGTTATATTTTTATTCGTAATCTTTCGTATTTTTATAACTTAATATATATTATTATTTAATATTAATAATTTTATTACTTAAATTAAATATATAAATTATTTAATTAATATATGAAATTAATAGTTTTAAAATCTTTTATATAATATTAATTATCTAATAATTAGTTTATTATTTATTTCTACTAGATATATCGAGTTTATACTTTATTTAAACGTTATTTATATTCTTTAAACTAGATTAAACTAGTTTTACCCTTTCTAGTACCGTTGCCTATACTATTTATTTATCTTTAAGTTCTTCTAGGAAATTCTAATAACCTTTTTTATTTATAAAAGTCTTAGGATTATTTTTTCCCTATATAACTAGAAGATTTTCTAGTATTTATAGGTACTCCGAAAATTCTAGATATATTAATTTTTTTAATAGTATAATCGTATCTAGAGCTTCGTTATTTTAATTTATAATAAAAGTATATTCGTATATCCCGAGTATATATTAAATATATTCTAGGTTTAAATTATCTCTATCCCTACCCCTAGTCTTATTATAACTAGTAGGCTCGTTAAGAGGGGTAGAATTATCTTAAATAATAAATTAATTTTACGCCGTTAGTATATATTAGGTATATATTATATTAATATTAACTATAGGGTTTATATTCTAATCCTCTAAACTTTTAAATTATTAATTTAACTCGAACTCCTTTTTTTTTCGCTTAAACTTTATAATTCTTCGACGTATACTCTATATACGCGCCGTATATATTTAATTATCCGTTTCTTAAACCGAGGGTATATATATATACCTTTAAATTCCCCCGCTTAATATAGTCCCCTGCGATAGTAATAGCGGGGGTAGTATATATTTATATTTAATATATACTCGGCGTATACGCGCCCCTTTACTAGTTTATATTTAAGACTCGTGAGTCTAGCTCGCGGTACGATTATTTAGGCTACGGGCGGTATAATTATTTAAATTATAAAAAACGTTATAATTAAAACTAGTATTATTATTAGAATTAAAAGGTATAAAGAAAGGAGTCTTAATAATTATAATAAAATTAGTTAAATTTATACTCGGTTTATATTAAAAACGAGTATTATCCTCGGCTATAACCTCCGCGTTATTATAAGAGTTTCGGGGGTTTTATAGAAACCTTAAGTTTTAAAATTATCGGGTTATAACCTATTAATCTCTTTTATCTATAATTAGAATGAATATAGTATTATATATATATATAGTATATACCTAGCTTTAGTTATAGTTAAGATTTACTATTCTTCTTTATTACTTTAAATATACGTAAAGGCTCGTTATTATTCCTTTAATTTTAATTAACTCTTTATTACTTTATTATATCTTTCTTTATAAATATCTCTTAGGAACGAAGTTTATACCTTATAAAATTAATATATATTAAGTATATACTATATATATATTTTACCTAAAGTAAGTATTAAATATAGTTAATTTTCGGCCTATAAAGGTATTATCCGAAAAATAATTACTCTTCTTTACTTCGGTATTCTTTCGAGTATAATCCTACTATTTAATTAATACTTTTAATATTTCCGGCGTAAATCCTATAAGAATTTAAAGTATCTTTTTACTATTAATCTACGATTTAAACTCGGGATATATAAAATTTATACTATATATCTTCGCTTTTAGCTCCTTTATAGTTTTAGTTTTTTATATCTAATTAATTATATAAAGGGCTATATAATTAAGATACTTTTTTTAAAAATTATATTTAATATATATTTAGTAGAAGATTAATATATATTAAAGATATTTATTTTATTCCCGTTTAGGGTTAAGATTATAAAGGAAGTCCCCGAATCCTATACCTATTAATATATATTTTATATATATATAACTTATACTAGACTTAACCTAGAGTTTACTTTATATCTATATTTATTATTATAATATATAGATTTTAGCCCGGGGTAATATATATAAATTTAATACTCGATTAAAATATTTCCTCGAGTACTTTAAACGTTTTTATAAATATTCGATAATATCTTTAATATATCTCGAGATTTATAAATATATAGTAGTAGACGTAGATCCCTAGTAGCTTTTAAATATATACGGAGTATAAAAAGAGTATATATTATATATATAATTAATATCGGAGTTCTAGGATAAAAGTAAAAAGAGATTAATCTTTCCTTTTACTATTTTAAATACTAGGTCTATTTCTATATATTAGACCTCGTGGAATACTTTAGCCTATATATATATATAGTATATAATTAAATAATACTTTTCGTCGAAATAAGTAATCGAATAGATTTATTATTTAATACTATTTTTTTATTAATTAAAGATAAATTCGCGCTATATACTTATTAAAATATAAATCGTATATATAATAAATATAAGCTTCGTACCTACTAGGTATATACTAGTTTCATATTTTAATAACTTCTACTTTCGAATTAAAATAGAAATATAATTTTTAATATTAAGACTTTTATATATCGCCCGTAGAGAGTCTTAATTATATTTTTATTTAAAACTCGTAAGAAAGGGCGATATTATAAAACGCCTTATATACTATAAACGTATATTCTTAATATTTACTCCGTATATATTAAGTTTATTTATAGTTAGATCTAGTAAATTATATTATTTAATAATAATAATAATATCCTCCGCGATATTCTTAAATAGCTTAGTCAAATATAATAGATAATATAAATATAATCCGCGTATAATTAATATAAGGAATAGGAAACGATTTTAATTATTCGGGATATAAAGATTAAAATATATATTATATTTTTATAAAAATATTATACCGGCTTTAGAGTAGGTAAACCCTACCTATATTAAATATATACCGAGTATATACCGAGTATATATTAAGATTAAAGAAGATAACTTATTATATTTAAAGCGATTATTTATTAAATATCTTATATAAGTATAATCTTTTTATATAGATTATACCCCGAACTTAATTAATACCCGAAGGTAAGATAAATCTATCCGTATAATTATAGCGAGGAGTAATCCTACTCGGTATTATAATTTTAAATTATTATTTAATAAGTACCCTATAAAAGTCGATTTTATAATATTAATATAAACTTCGTATATACGAGATATTTATTTATATTATTATATTTAAATACTACTAGTTATCGGTCTTCGTATTTTATTATCTCGGTTATTAGGTATATATAATATATACTTTATATATACTACCCTTTAAGGAAAGTATTATATTAATATTCGATTTATTCTTTAAGTCGTTAATCGACCGGTTATTTATATATCGGGCGGTTAAAAGAGGAATTTAATTATAACTTATTAATATTCTAAACCCTAATTCGATTATATACTCGGTATAGGGTAAGTATATCCTAATAAGTATATTAATAATACTTAATTTTATTATATATAAATACTCCCTTCTAGGCCGTTATTTGTTAATTCTTTTTATTATTTTTAATTAAAAGTAGTACCTTAATTAATTTTTTTAATATTTTATTAACCTATTTATATCCGAATTAAATTTTAATAATATTTTAGTAAAGTTTAATCTAAACTAAATATATATTATATATACTTTAGATATATACCTCTCGAATAGGTTCGTAATACTATAATAATCTTCTTTATTAAATTTCGATTTAATATAAATAAAATAAAGGATTTTATCGGGATTTATATTAGGATATTCGGGTATATTAAAGTAATCCTAAACTTTTTTAATTATTATATAGTAATTAGAGTTTCTATTAACTAGAATACCCGTTATTTAAATTATAGTCTATTTATATTTAATATATACCTAGGATACTATATTAAAGGGTTAATTAATAGGAGTAAAATTTATAAAGAGAAGGTTTTTTATTAATTCTAGTTTTTTACCCCCTTTTTCTAAACCCTCTAACTCGTTAATTTTAGAATTATTATTATCGCTATTATTATTACTACTACTATTATCCTCGAACTAAATCTATATTTAATATATATATTATATATTCTTAATATATATTTACCTAAAATCTATTTAATTAATATTCGATATCGTAAGCGGTCGTAGTAGTACTATTTTAAATAATAAATATTTTAATAACTATAACTTACGATAGTATATACTCGGTATAAATAAAATAAAGTATAGGTATTACGAATAAATTATAATATATATTATATAAAGTAAAGTAATTAATTAAGAGTTTTTATTTAATATATACGAAGTATAAATTAAGTAGATATAATATTAAAAGGGATTTTATAAATTTTAACTTTATTTAAACCTACCGATACCGGGGCCCCTAAACGACCCCGGAGTAAAATTTTAACCCGAGATTAACGTTATATATATACCGAGTATATTCCTTACCCCGGCTTAACCCTGATATTAGCGTATATACTAAGGATATACTAACCCGGCTGGAGAAACTTTAGACCCCGTCCGAGCTACAAGCCCACCTAGGTGAAAGCCTCCAAAAGCATTCTTCTTACAAAAGTCAAGGCTTGGACAGCCATTGGTAAGAGTAACATTAGAGAAGCAGGCATCTCGAACAAGCACCGTGCCTTGAAAGTTTGCGAATAGTAGGTCTCTCTGAAAAATCATGCGAGAAGTTATCTGAATTTGGATGAAGACTACAGTTACTTTCATTTCATTCTCTTGCCTGCGGGGACACGCCTTAGCAGCCAATGCTGTACACCTGTATGATGATACAAACGAATCTATTGTTGAATTCCTGAAAAAGAACCACTGGGGTGAATTGTCTCGAACGGACTTGCAAGAACACCAACCAGGCCTCGCATCTATTCTATCACTCTTCTACAATTCTTCTGTGCAAAAACATGTCTGTTACAAATTCCTCGCCGCTTGATGTGGCCCAAGCTGCTTCTTGGTCTTCTCGAAGTTTAGCAATACTCCCCACAAAAGCTCGAAACGACGCCCTGAATAGGATACATGAAGCGTTACAAGTTGAAAAAGACTCAATCTTAGCTGCAAATGCTACGGATCTAGAGCTGGCAACAAAGGCTGCTGAAGATGGGGAGTTGAGCCAGAGTGTGCTCAAGAGACTAGATCTCAGTAGAGAAGGGAAATGGGAGGCGATGCTCCAAGGCATATTGGACGTCCGAGACCTCGAAGATCCTGGTAAGGCAGCTGTCGGCGATCTTGCCTGACCAAATGGCTGATGAACCGTACAATGGGTCCCGCAGAGGCGTATGACTTCTACGGACTCTGTACGAAAAAGTCAACAAAATCACATTGCGAACACGCCTAGACGATGGCTTAGAACTAGAAAGGGTCACTTGTCCAATTGGAGTTCTTCTGATTATTTTCGAAGCACGTCCCGAGGTCATTGCCAACATAGTCTCGCTAGCAATCAAATCTGGGAATGCCGCGATTTTGAAAGGTCTTCGTTGAATCACCCCTTTTCAGCAGCAAAATGTAAGGCTGACCTCTCCCAGGCGGCAAAGAAACAACATTATCCTTCAGGGCAATCGCTACGACCATATCTAACGCTCTCGCTGACACTCTCGTTTCCAACACGGCAATACAGCTCCTTACCACCCGCGATGTCGTAGCAGCTCTCCTCAATCTAGACCAATACATTGATCTTGTCATCCCCCGAGGCTCTAATGAACTAGTTCGCTACATCAAGGACAACACTCGCATTCCGGTCCTCGGCCACGCAGATGGCCTCTGTAGCATTTACGTTCACCAAGACGCAGATGCAGACATGGCAGTCAAGATCCTGCTAGACGCGAAGCTAGGCTACCCGGCCGCTTGCAACGCAGTCGAGACGCTCCTCGTCGATGAAGCCGCGCTCTCAACCATCCTTCCGGCAGCAGCATCAGCACTCCTCGAAAAAGGCGTTTCCCTCCGCTGCGACGCCACTTCAAAGGCCGTACTCTCCACCTCTCTCATCAAATCACAAGCAGCCATCCTTAAAGACGCAACAGAAGCGGACTTCACAACCGAATTCCTCGCACCAATCCTCGCCATTAAAACCATCTTCACAACCGCAGATGGCGCCCCAAGCACATCCTGCAATCTGGCCGTACAGCATATCAACGCTCACTCCTCCAAGCACACTGATGCCATCCTAACCTCGTCCAGGGAGATTGCGCAACAATTCCAATCAGGCGTGGACTCAGCATGCGTCTTCTGGAACACCAGCACGAGAATGGCGGATGGGATGCGATTTGGTTTTGGGACTGAAGTGGGTATCAGCACTAATAAAATCCATGCGAGGGGACCGGTGGGATTGGAGGGGTTGATGATATACAAATATCGTATCAACGGCTCCGGGCAAGTTGCCGGGGATTATGGGGAGGGTGGAAAAGCGTGGAAGCACGAGCGGTTGCCTTTGACTGATTGAACTTGTTCACATGGTCAATTTCGAGAGAGAGAAGAATCGAGCAATGTCCAGGTCATGTATTTCGCGCTGACAATACATGACCAATATTCTCATAGCACAAAAATCTATTCCACACCACTCCCCCACCTGGCCCATACACATCCAACACAAACATCTGCTTCGTTCCCACAAGCGCCTGCCCCCCAAGATTCGTCTTCATGTACTGCTGACAATGACTCGCTATACGCGCCGCAGTCTGCAACACATGACTGAGCGGAAAATGATCCGCCGAATCGCCCGCTCGGGCGTCCAGTCTCATTTCACAGCCATTTTTGGAGTCGACATACTGGGCTGGGAGTTTCCAGGGCGCTGTCTGAGTGAAGTCTAGGAAGGAGACGACGTCGTCTGCGGCTAATAGTGAGACTAGATTTCGAGAGGTGTTAGTCTTGCTGCTAGCGTGATGGGACTTATGAGTTCCGTTTAGGGAGTATGCTATGGGTTGTGTGGAACATATAATATGACTCAAAACGCGGGAAGAAAAGGGGGCAAATCAATAAAAGGAAGGGGAAAACATACATAGGATCTCAGCGCAGCCAGCGACGGAGAGCGGATGTCGCCAAGGGAGGGCCATTTTTCGGCAGATTATTTGGGGTTTGGGGTAGGTGAGGTTGGCGGTGGTGGGGAGATTGGGGAGGGTAAGGTTAGTGAGACTCAGGGTCTGCAGGGCGTGAGAATCGGAGACGTCGATGGAGAGAGTATCTGTGGATTTGGCTGGCGGAGTGAGGGCAAGGGCAATACTGAGGAATTGGGTAAAGAGATAGAGGAGAGCGCTGAGTGACGAGAACGAATAAAACATCATTGGCATTTAGGCATCAAAGGAATGCGAAGAGCCAAACACTTGAAAGGTGAATGTAAAACATCCAAGTAAAGCGAGTGGTGAAGTTGATGTGCAGATCAAGCGCGAAACTTATCGGGTATTCGTTCGAAGCTATGTGCTATGACACGCGACAAGCGATTGCCAATTGACGTCAAATCGGTCCAGACGATGCTCTGCGCTCAAACCCAAAATCAATTGCAACGCAAGTGCAATGATTCCAGCCAAACCCGCCAAGTCTCGTGCCTGAATTAATCGAGCCCTGCCCCAATGCTCCCAGAGATCTGGGCCCTGCGCCGCAAATGCGACTGTCCAAACGTACATCTAGTTTGAATCTATGCAAACAAATGGTCAAAGAGAAGGATAGCCAACGAACCTACCGTCTGCCATACTTTCCTCCCTGCCCATCGTTAGAATCGATGAAATGCGTATAGTGAGACGGCGAGGTAATGGACGGTGTTCGATCGAAGAAAAAAGGCGCGAGGAATAGGGATGGAAGGAGCGTGAGTTACGACGAAGTCGACGGGCCGACGTCTCGATTAAGGTGTGGGATAGGGGGAGGGTGGCTGGATCGTGGGGCTCGATCGTGGGAGTATGTAGACTGTTTGTTGATTTGCGATCTGGTCTATGGATTCGCCTCGAGGGTACATGGTGAGAAAGGAAAGGAGCTTTCCGCCGTCGACCGCATCGAAACCGAATTCTGGAACCGAGCTGCTAACCACTTAAGTATCCACCACCACGTCTTGACTATTAGCCAGAGGCAGTATTGCATGCAAAGGAATGAAAACCCCGAGACTTAACCTGTTTGAATTGCATTTTCAGCCTTCAGGATTTTTGGTGCCATTGCTAACCCGTCGCATGCATTGCCTGCCTCGGTCTTTCTTACTGCGTGTTTTGGGTTACGCTCTACTCCGCTGTATCGAGCTCGTCGTGGGCTGGGATGGGGGACATGTCGACTTTGAGTTCAGAAACTCCCTTAGCAAGTGCTGCGCGTTCCGGGTCCTGGGAGAAGCTACCTTTACGGTCATCGCCATTGGTGCCGTTTTCACGTTCCTCGTCACCATCACGACGACGATCCACATCCTTCATCTCACGGTCTCCTCGATCATCTGGACTACGAGAGCGGTCACGGTCACGCCGGTCGTAGTCACGCTCACGACGATCGTCTTTGCGAGGAGAGTAGTCGCCGCGACGACGACGTGGTGGGGAGAGTGAGCGACGACGCGGAGAGCGCTCACGACGACTGGGAGGACCACGAACGTCACGGCCATCACGGTCGCGGCCAGAGTCAAATCGCCAGGATGCCGAAGGAGGTGTACGAGCCCACTGCGCCGTAGTTAGCGTTGGTTGCAATGATGAAGCTGAAGCGTCCTCGAGTACCTCAATCTTCAAGATGTCGTCTGGTGCAAGACGCTTGTTGTGCATCTCATGGTAGGCATCATCCGCATCACGACGGCTCTCATATTCGACGAATGCGAACCTGCTGATCGTGTGAGTCGATATGTACTTCTAATGCAGAGGAACACTGAAATCGGCGGAACTCACAGCCTGCTTGCGGCGCTTCGAGGGGCGGGAATGTCGCAGCGCACTAGGCGTCCATAGCTTCGATATCATTAGCCATGAACTCGGTTGTTTTGGAAGTCTACAGAGGTGATGAAGGATGAAGGCTGGGTTCGTGGTCCGGAGATTGACGTACCGCTCGAATTCGTAGGCCAGATCACGGGCACGAGTGCCATGACCAAAGCCAGTCACGTAGAGCGTTGTGCTACCTCCACGAGACATGCTGGGCACTCCTTAGGTCTTAATGTATGTTTTCGAGGGCGCAACAGAAAATGTCTGGTAGTGAATGTGGGTGTTGTATGAGAGAATAGAAGGAGAGCGAGGTTGACTAGAAGGAGATTGAGGCTCAGCTCTGGAAAAGAAGCGGACCTGCCCGCTAGTTCTAGCGCCGGCTGAGTCATCCATTCAAGATGTTTGCTGGAAAGAAATAACCGGTGTGTAATTTAAGACCCGGATACTACAGGTTTCACGAATTCGATAGTACTACTCACCAAGCACTGCTGCGCTCAAAGGTGCGCTGCCCACTCGATATTCGCTCAAATAGGAAAGTTTCAAGGGGCCAGACCCAAAAAAGGGCTTCGCGCTCTGAGCCTCAGATCTTCGACCCTTTCACGAAGTCAGCTACTCATCTCACCTGCATTTCATGGACCATTCAGCTTCGGGACACGTAGTTCCAGCCTCACTCTTCCACACGCCACGTCGTCCTACCCTGAGTGCCTCTGAACCGAAGTTTCCTCCACGGTTACAGTGCAGACTAGCTCAAGCCCAGAGTTACACCGAAAGCTACCCAACACCTACACCCACATCCTCAAAATCTTCGACCAACGCTTCGAAAACTTCATAAATTCCTCACTTCATCAATATATGAGCACCTTCGCTGCAAAATCCAGCTTCAGATCTCGCCCACGATGAGAGTAGATCGGCAGGCGGGATCGCCTGCAGTGAGGATGGAAGAGAAAATGCCTGCTCCCATATCACGACTCATACAATTACGGCATACAATAGCGCAACCTGTGATCGCTGCTTTTATTGCAGGAGGTGTCGCAGGTGCGGTTTCTAGAACAGTTGTCTCGCCCCTCGAACGACTGAAGATCTTGTTCCAGATACAGAGCGCTGGGAGGACTGGATACCAATTGCCGATTGGACAAGGTCTGATGAAGATGTGGAGAGATGAGGGCTGGAGAGGCTTCATGCGAGGCAATGGTGCTAATTGCATCCGGATCATACCTTATTCGGCTGTACAATTTGCTAGCTACAATGCCTACAGAAAAGTGAGCAAACAGGAGCTTCCTCGTTCTTAAGTTGCCGCACTGACTTATGTTCGACATAGTACCTTGGCATCACCCCTGGCGTAGGACCCCCGCCCCCGCCTTGGAAGAATCTCCTTTGTGGTGGCTTTGCAGGCATTACATCCGTTACGTTTACCTACCCGCTTGATCTCGTCCGAACACGACTTTCGGTACAAACCGCGGATTATGCCATGTTGACCGACGCGCAAAAGAAAGAGCTACCCGGAATGTGGATGACGGGAGTCAATGTGTTCAAGACTGAAGGTGGATTACTAGCGCTGTATGGTGGATACATACCAACGATAGCTGGAGTTGCTCCCTACGTGAGTAGAGTGCCTGATTGCGAAGGCGGTAATTGGTGCTGACTCGAAAAAGGTCGGCCTCAACTTTATGGTCTACGAATGGGTGAGACAATACTTGACACCACCAGGCGACAAGAACCCGTCGAACTCTAGAAAACTGCTATCTGGTGCTGTTTCTGGTGCTATCGCACAAACATGCACATATCCACTGTACTGTATCTCCATACCTATGATCTTGACTACATGCTGAACTCATTAGGGATGTCTTACGCAGAAGATTTCAGATCAACCGGATGAAGAGTATGGGATATAAATATAAGTCGATATTCGATGCGATCAGGATCATAGGCGCAGAAGAAGGACTCCGTGGATTCTACAAAGGTATCGTCCCAAATCTTCTCAAGGTCGCTCCCAGCATGGCCAGCAGCTTCCTGAGTTACGAGCTTGCCCGAGATTTCTTTCAAAGCTTGGGAGGTGATAATGAGTGAAGCTCGAAACCTCACCACATCGAGGACTGTTTGCATGACATTTTGCTTGAGACAAGAGATACCCATATAATGACGTTCTGAGTTGGGTGGTTGATAATACGCATGTGGCGTTTGGCTCGCATGGTACGGATTGTATTAGCGGTGGCACAGGGGCAAGCGAAATAATGGGTCTTGATGGGACCCAGGATCTTTCAAAATAAGAAACACAGAAGTGGCTACAACATTACCGAGCGGTCCTGCGACCAGGAGATGGGTGGAAAGTCTGGATCAGAAAGACATCGAATGATACAATCAGACAAGCAGAGGCTACGTGAGGATAGATCGGTCCATTATAGATCTGTACTAAATTTCGATTTACATTGTACACATACTCTAGGACCTAGTTCCAAAAGAAAAAGAGTGTCCTCCAAGTCTGTATGCTGTGATGTCAGAACGCGAAATGCATGGCAATACAGTAGAGGCGGTAGAATATATCGAGGATCGGCGCTGCAAATTACGCGAGCCGAGCCCACGAAAATTGGCGCTAGTAAGGAAATCCGCTCGCCCTCATTGCAACCATCGACGCCCACCACCGACAGCCACGATCCACAACCACCAACCGCAAAGATGGGTAAGACTATCCTTCTGATATATTTCCGTCCTCTAGCACTGCAATTTTCAAAAGCTGTTTCTCTCAGGACTGAGCAGCATTCCCGCAACTGGACCGACTCCATTCTCAAAGAGACATACTGACATCTCTGCGATTCTACAGGCATCGACCTCGACAAGCACCACGTGCGTAGCACGCACCGCAAGGCACCTAAAAGCGACAATGTCTACCTTAAGCTGCTCGTCAAGCTCTACCGCTTCCTGGCTCGTACGTCTCCTTACATATTATCCCCACAACAATTCCTCTCTCTACGCTTTGGCACTCTGTAGCCCAGCATCTACAACCTATACAAAAGGCAACAGCTAACGAATCTTGCCAGGTCGTACCGACTCCGCCTTCAACAAAGTAGTCCTCCGCCGCCTCTTCATGTCCCGCATCAACCGCCCCCCTCTCTCCCTCTCCCGCCTCGCCATGCTCGCCTCCCGCGGAACTCCCTCCAAATTCGAGCCCACAACCCGCACTCTCGTTGTCGTAGGCACAATCACAGACGACAGCCGCCTCTTGACCGTCCCCAAACTCACCATCGCGGCCCTCCGTTTCACGGCTACGGCTCGCGCTCGTATTGAGAAGGCTGGGGGTGAGTGTTTGACGCTGGATCAGTTGGCGTTGAGAGCGCCGACGGGGAGTAATACGCTGCTTTTGAGGGGACCGAAGAATTCGAGGGAGGCGGTTAAGCATTTTGGGTTTGGGCCGCATAGTGGGAAGAAGCCTTATGTGGAGAGCAAGGGGAGGAAATTTGAGAGGGCGCGTGGGAGGAGGAGGAGTAGGGGTTTCAAGGTCTAGATACGTGCATGCTATGGCTTGGATGTTATCTCGATGCTGGAACTTCGGTGGAGGAGAAAAGTGGATGGCTTGTGCTACGCTTGGTGGAGAAAAACAATAGCCAAGCGAATGTCAAGACCTGGTGGCTTTGTAGCTAGCGGACAATGCAAGACAAACCTCAATCTGCTGTGCTTAATTTTGAGCTCTGAGTCTGCATCATGTTAACCATAGCTGAAGCAATTGGACTGTTCTCAAGCATCCGGCATTTCAATATCATCTCCCGCTGACGTGCGAGGGCTGGAATCATCGGCAGCTACATGCTCCTCCGCGCCCTCATCTTGAACGATGCTCTCTGCAGCCACGTGTGCTGAAGGCGGTCGTTCTGAATCAACAGATGCTGAAGCTTCGACAACCACAGGAGTGCCCCTTGTTGAGCCAAATTGTCGAGGCCGGAAACCCGTTGTAGTAATAGAGCTGCCAGCATTATCTGCAAATGACACCCTTCTTCTCCTGTGCTCACCCTGAAGCTGATCCCAGCTCTCCGGGGTAGCACTAGGCCCTCTGATATCTGCACCATTCGTATCCCACAATTGTGGTCTGTAATCCCTAAACAACCCACCCTTCTGGGTCTTCGGACCTCGAGTCTTCCAAGCGCCCTTTCTTGTTCGGCCGGGTCTGCCTCTGCCTGCACCCCTTGATCGAGCAGGAGATGTGCCTACCATGCTGTGCCCATCCTGACTTGCACGGTGTTCTTCCTCTAGAGCTTTGTGCTGGCTTCGCCACCCGCTGCCTTGATTGGTTTTTTGGGTGTAGACGGTCACCTGGTCCGTCTCACCTTTGGCCGCTTTGACGGCTATAAGGCGTTCCAAGAAACTCGCTTGGTTTTGGCGTGCGGGAGTGGGGGTTTTTCCCACGGGTATTTTGACTTGGGTGAGCTGATCTGGGGCTGGGGCGAAGCTTGCTTGTTTAGAGCTTTCCGGAGCGGGCGTCTGTTCCTGCGACTCCGTTTCTTCGGCGTTGGTGCCTGGGCGAGACGTCAACTGTATCGGACGGCCTGACAGTTTGATGCTTGTTGCTGCGAGGATTGAAACGCTGGCAAATTCGCGGAGTATTGGATGCTGAAACTCGGCATCTGGAGTTGTGAGAAGGACGTCTGTGCCGAGTGTTGAGGTCCATTCGCAAGAAAATATCTGGTTTTGGTAGGAGATAATAGGATTGGCAGTGTGGAAGTCGAGGATCTGAACACGACCCTGGAGCTCTTCATCCTTTCCGGCATGCTCCTCGCTATTTGTGGGTAAACCAGTCGGCTCAGGTCCGTCTATGGGCATCACGTCTTGCTGCGATGGGTCGACAGTATCATCGACATCGTTCAGGGTGCTTTTGGTGGCTGCTGCAAAGGCTGGGACCGCCGACTTTGGTGCTGGCGCCGCGGTCTTCTTCACCTGAGGGCCACGCGAGGGGTCTATAGTAGAAGAGAGATCTAGAGTAACGTAGAAGCTCTAATGAAAGTCAATCTTGCTCAGCACTGAGCGCGTGGGAGAGCACCTACTTCCGTCTCTGTCTTGTGGTACTCGTACTCCCAATTTGAGTCATTGTCGTCGTCCACGGCGAGATTCGCCGTTTTCATTTCCGCCATTTTGGTATATGGGAGGATAGAAGGACCCGTCGAGATCAAATAGGAAAATGTTCTCCACCACGAGTCTCTAGCAGACGTCTGGCTTTGCGAATGTTCATTGTGCGTGACCAAGCGCCCAAAGCAGACCTCAAATGGCTTTTGGGTTTGACATACGGTAAGTCAATATTGTAGGTACTGAACCAAGTCAAGCTATTCGTATCTTGTTGTTCAGCATGCACACACTCCGAGTTCAGCCTGTTCACACATGCCAAGAGTGCCAAGGCGGGTCGGCAATCTGTGATCTGCAAGCCAAAAGCTTGGTTTGCCGTGTTTCCTGAGTGATGCGCCTCATGCATATCAGATTGTTGACTTACCTTATCGACATATCTCATTACCTCAGGCAATCTAGACTGCGCAATTGCCATATAGGTGAATGACCGCAACTATGATACTCGAAACATCCTTGCATTGACTTGATTTGTTCGCTCTTCTGACCGTGAGTGTTCGCTTTGAAGAGCTCACTGGGCGCCACTCTCGTCGGCTTGAAGCCTGTACAACCTGTACGCATTACATCGTCCATCCCGTATTTGAAATATCTCGGACGCTTGCCTTAGCACCTTTTTCCACTCCCCATTTCAAAACTTCTGGGAAAACCTTTCGCGCATATACTGATGTTTGAGACTATTAGTATCACGTTTGATCGACGACACCTAGTGCAGCCCGTTATCATTCACGAGACTCTTCTCAGGGTTCTAGTACCATAGTAGGATACGGGCCTGATGATCATTGGGACGTGAAAAGTTAATCTGGAGGCCGAGATGGGATCTTCGCTGGGCGTGGTTGAGCAGGGATTCTACTCAGAAAACCCCGACCCGTCATTGGGGAACGGACATGATCTATTACCCGCAAAAGAAGCATCTACTCGCCCACAGTCGATTTGGAGGCCGAAGACTGCATCAGGAACAATTGCTACACTAGTGATCAGGACACTGTTGACGGTATGTGGAACCTGGTTTGTTTGGAGGTGCATTGATATCAACATACCTTCGCTCGCCTCGCCCTCAGCCAGAGATCGAATTTGCAACAGGTTGGGCCCTGGCTGTGCTCATTATCCCTTTCTCGGGACTGATGTACTTGATGCCCGTACACGACCGCAAGACCTCTCCAACGATTCTCGTGTAATGCACGAGATCCCCCAATACGTGCTTGACTACGCTCCGCTGGTTCACTTATACTCCGATGAGCAATTTTGGCCGTGTGACATGGCTGAGCATCTTTTTCATGTAACGCCTGAGCTCAATTACACGCCCATACAAGGTCGGTTACAGTACTCAAACTTGACCAACCTTGACCGACTTAATGAGTTCGAGAAGGGCCGCCATGTCTACTTGACCAGCAATGACAACGTCGAAGAGAGGCCAGATTGGCTGGGTGGACAAAAGAACATACCAGAGGATTTTGAGGGTGCTGATGGGGATGAGAGCCGAAAGAACAAGTTTCGATATCGAAGCAAAGGAGGCCGAAGTGACGCTCCGGCCGTCCTTGTCACTGTCAATAAGGGCAATGGAATCGTTGACGCATTCTGGTTCTACTTCTACAGCTTCAATCTGGGAAATGTGGTCTTCAACATTCGTTTTGGCAATCATGTGGGCGATTGGGAGCATTCTCTCATACGATTCCAGCATGGTAAACCCAAAGTCGTTTTCTTCAGTGAACACAATTTTGGGTCAGCGTACAGCTATAGTGCGGTCGAGAAGATTGGAAAACGAGTAAGTTGTCACTCATCAGCTTGTCACAATCATGGCTTACAAGACTTAGCCCGTTGCTTATTCCGCCACTGGCACCCACGCCATGTACGCGACCTCAGGCGCTCACCCTTACGTTCTGCCTCTCGGCATTCTTCACGACCAAACAGACCGAGGTCCGCTCTGGGACCCTGCCTTAAACTCTCACATGTACACTTACAACCATCTGACCGACACTCTTCGAGCATCCAATTTTACGCCGCATGCTCCCACCGAATGGTTCTTTTTCGCAGGCCGTTGGGGCGATAAATTTTACCCACTTGAAGACGACCGACAGTACGGGGTGTCTGGAGCGTACCACTACGTTAGTGGACCCTTTGGACCACGCTTCAAGCATCTTAGCAGGCGAAAGGTGTGCCAGGGGCGGTACACCGACCCCTGCGTGATCAAGCAATGGCTTCCCCCCTTTGAAATGGTTGATGAGGTAAGGGAGTGGCCTGGTCTGGGCGACGGTGACGATTGGCCCGATGACCTGGAGATGAGCTCTCCAGCAGACATGTATATGTGATGATGACTTGATGATTACCCACACTCTTGGCGAATGGGGTGTTTGGGTATACCCACTCCTTGTAACATTTACTGATTATCTACATTACGCTAGCAGTATTTACGAATTCTTTTTCATCATAATTTCTCTTCCGGTCTCTGTCTTCACTGCCAGTGAAGCTAGCTTTGATTCCTTTTCGCATATTACTTTCACTTCCATCGTTTTAGTCACGCTGAGAGATGTATCTTGAGTGTCAATGAAGCGTTTTTGAAGTGTATTGCTCGTGACGTTGACACGAAGGGATCGAACGGTTCTCAGCACTTGTCTCCCCAGTATTTCTTATTGTATCCTTCCGACAAATTGTGTGTCCTGAACTACAAATATACATACGGGATCGGCTGTAGTCCGCGCGTACTAGAGGACCTGAAGCGCTTTTCAGCCTTCACCTCGTGCCTCCTGCAAATGTGTTCCATATCATTGATCATTGAATTCTTCAGCGCAATGCCCCGCACAATGATTCTAGCTCTTCAAGCATCAAGACTACCCATGCCCTGAAACTTCTTGTTCACATGTCGCAGTCATAGTGGCTATTGAGTATTAGATTATTTGTCGGAACACTAATCAAGCTGAAAAAATTAGTGAAGCCTTTGAGATGACGAGTGATGTGACATTGTGGTCCGCTCGTAAATGTCGACGCCTGCAAGAGATCTTCAACGAGGCGAAGAGCTGTAAGAAATACAACCGGGATGAAAACGCCTAGTGTGAGGAGTTTTCTGCTCCCCATCATGGTCTCCATCGGAACAGCCTTTGGAACTGTGACTCTGACACTTTCTTCCCTCCTGCTGAGTCTTGCCAAGAGCTACTTCGGGACGCCATTTTGTACTTTGAGTATGACTTCCCTCTCTTCTTACTACAGGTCGTCCATCACGCCGTGGGTGTTACCAATAGCTACTTCGATGAAGCACTTTGTTCTCTATTCCATCAGCCCGAAATCAAGAGCTGCTTCGACAATATATCTAATTCTCTATTCCACCGGCGCGAAGTCATTCATCAGGAAAATCAGGATTTCGTTGGCAAAGCAATTGACGGCCTCTGCCACTACCACCTCCTCGTCGCCAACAACCCCGCTCAAGAACGACACATTTTCCCAGGTACCCAGCTCCTCACATGTTCCTTTCTGACACATGCCCGCTTCAACGTATGACTCTTGCTACATGCTTTCTAACAGTGAAGCGGTCTAGTACGCTCACTTTGAGATGATTAAGAGTGGCTTGTTTGAGCCAATCCAGTCTCTTAGGCAGCTATCGTTGCACTTCTTAGAATGAGTTGGCAGCAGCTTAAGCCTACCAATACTTAAGTTGCCCAATGTTGAATATTCACGTCCGGCATAAGCTGCATCTCTAGTGATAATTGGACCTAGTCCGGCGTATACTTGCTTTGTTACGGTCTTAGGTATTTTAATAGAGCAGCTAGTCATCAAGTTTAATAGTCGTCAATCGCTTTTATGAAGTGGTATCGCAACCAATACAAACACAGCTCCGGACGCAGCGCTCTAGTCTTGTTTTGCCTGCTAAATTAAAACGTCTTTCTTCCGACCGGAGTACAAGCTCGTGTCTTCATGATTACTTCATGATTACTTAATGGCTATTTTTTCTGTCAACAACACGAAGTCCGTGCCTCACTTTTCTGAATTTGCAGAAATTTCAACCACCATTTCCATCACCACTTCCTGTCACACGCGACCGCAAATTCGTGCTTATTGGTTAGATCAACGACCTTGAGCAAGGTCCTTTCTGAAATGTCATCACTCACCTCTAAGATCGTCTGATACCGTCGTTTCTTGCAGTCTTTCCGAGGCTCAACCGCGTTCTGTCATTGAATGAGAGCACTCCAACGCGTACCTCATCGAAAGCACCTTCGATCCCCACAGCGAGCTCTTTGCCACGTGCAGTATCGCGTACATGGTCACCATTTGCTGTTGACAAAGACCGACGAACGAATTCCCTCTACCTATCATCTCCCTCTGCCGACGGGCTCTCACCACCTGAAGCACAAGAGCTCTGGCAATTGCAGGGAGCCTCAGTTGACTTCATGCTCTGGTTGTTCTACAATGAATCTCGACATGAGCTTCATGTGACGTCCTATTTTGACCTTACAAAGCCTCCGTGCTCGACCATCCACATCACTGGTTCACCGCTGGGTGAGCCTTGTCCAGCCTTCAACGGCTACCTCTGAGTTGAAGGTCGCAAGCTTGACAACGACGATCGTGAGGCTGGTAACAGCCGAGGGTAAAGAGGAACACCAAGAGGAGAGAGTTGGGCCTACTTCTTCCAGGAGGGGGCTCGCAGATGTGAAAAGCAGAACAGCTCTTGAAGCACAGAAATACATATACATACCCTCATTTGTCAAAAGCTGCTACATCAATTACAGCTGGCTCGCCAACGCAACATGCAGCATCATCGGCGACAACCAGAACATCCGTACCGCCCGCAACATCACAGCTGTTACAGAAATCACACTATTCGACATGAGGCCAGAACTTCAACACCTATACCGAGCTACAGAAACGACTAAACAAGAAAAAAAGCTCGAGAAGAGGACCACGCTGATTGATGGGCATATGGCATCCTCCTGCCAGAAAGGGCTCGCAGACGCGAAAGGCAGAAGATCTCGTTGGTCGTTTCAACACAACTCATAGCCCTCACTTCAACAAGCACAAATCGTCATGGCTTCATCTTCCACCGATCACGAGCTGCCGCACAAAAGATCCAGCACATACCGCTTATACTCAGAGAAAGAGACTCAGAGATTGTGCACTTCATCAACGACTATATTCTCCGCTCTCATCAAAAGAATGGTGTTTGGTTGAAAAAGGCAGCGAGTTTCGAGAAAGAGTACGAGGCTTACAAGAAGACGTACATCGAGGTCAGCCAGATTGAGAGCCCGCCCCTGGAAAAGCTTGACGAGGTACTAAAGATCTAAAACCGGCTGGCTGAAAGGAAGGATCAAATCAATCCTGCCTCTGGCGTTGCGAAAGAATGAAACAGCGGTGAAGACACAATGCTTTGAATACGGACTCCAATCATCATACGCAACAATTCACAGTCACACAACGCTCTACAAACTTTGGCGAAGCTCTAGCCGAATGATTGTACCGTACTCTCTCACGGCTCGACTCTATCAACCTTACCTTCTTGTATGTCGCAGTCGGCTGCACCCAATCATCCATCGTCCGCTCCAATCAGCTTCTTACTGCCAGTTAGAGAGGAAATCGAGAGCATGGAGGTGGACTTACGGGATTCTCTGTGACGTTGTATTCTGTTATCACGTGATTCTCTCCTCCGGGCCACCTTCTTGTGTAGTCTATGTACGACTGAGCATCTTTCTAAGACGCTAATCAGGGACACATCAACTTCGAAGCCCCGCGCGCTACCTGTCGCGATAGCGGATCTGTATCAAGACTTCACGGAAATCTCTACCAATCAAATCCAGTGGGTTGAATCAGAGACTTGATCTACGGACTTGTCGTTGGAGGCCAGACAATACACATTACAGAAATGGTGGACGCCTTCAGCTCTTTTAAGCTCAAATGTTCCGTAGGACGAGATATGTGGCAAACCAAGTCAGGATTAGGGGGAGGATTGCCTGGGATGCGGTCTTCTCAGGGCTCGCATATTTGCACTCACACCAGCTCACAGGGATTGGAAAGAATTGAATAGGACAAACTCAACTTGCTCATGTCCATGTTCGAAATCACGACGTAGGGGGTGGCAAGGGATTGTTGGTGAAATTTTGGCTTTGCCTGTGCTTCATTGGGATATTCCAAAAATGACAAAGATGGAAATTCTTGTCACTTCTATTTCGGTGAGTGTGCAAGGCATGGTCCGCCAGAGCCACTCGCCTTGAAAAATCTTTTCAAGTCTCCATCACTTGTCAGCAGGAATACTCGCATTTGAGCAGAGCCCAAGATCCAGCGCTGGAAAATCTCGCCTTGAAAAATCTTTTCAAGTCTCCATCACTTGTCAGCAGGAATACTCGCATTTGAGCAGAGCCCAAGATCCAGCGCTGGAAAATCTCGCCTTGAAAAATCTTTTCAAGTCTCCATCACTTGTCAGCAGGAATACTCGCATTTGAGCAGAGCCCAAGATCCAGCGCTGGAAAATCTCGCCTTGAAAAATCGTTTCAAGTGTCCACCACTTGTCAGCAGGAATCCTCGCCTTTGAGTAGAGCCCAAGATCCTGCGCTGGAAAATCTAAACTGGTTGAGATGAATGAATTAATTGGGAGACTGTCCAAGTTCCTAGCAGCTGCGGTTTTGGAATGTTTAGTATGAGAGACAGTTTCCAGTTAGAGGGGCTGCTTATGTAGCTCGTTTGGAACATTGTATCGAACGGGAGGCACCAACGACTGGAAGTCAAGGTCCAGGTTCCTCTTCAACCATCATTTACGTACGATCTTTCTTCTACAATTACCGAAATAGCACATGACTGGCTCTGGCTGTGGAGGAAAGTAAGAACACATTTTAGGACACGGCTTGAGGGTGATGGCTCACATCTTGCGCATGGGAGGGCTAGCGGGACTGAACCGACCATTCGATTGGCGAGTGCTGGGTTTTTGTATGAGGGGAATCGTTGTTACATGTGTGTCAGAGAGAAGCTAAGGAGGGTCAGGAAGGAGGAGGAGGTGGCAAAACATGCTAGAGAGGCGGAGGTGGGGCAAATTGATGTGTGCTACACGATGTCAGCTCTGCTTGCTAGCGAGGCTGTTACTGTGATTTGCTGTACAGTATTTGAATTGAGAGCAAATTGCTGTGCTCTGGTACCTAGTGCATGCCTTCTCTAAGCTCATATCTTACTCTTAGCGCCTACAGCACCTTGCCCCTTTGGCATCTTTCGATCAGTGCCCAACGCCTCCAGATCCTTCTTCTTGTGATAATGTGGTGCAGCTTCCGCCAACCACTCCGGCTGAATTGGTAGGTTCCCTCTCATGTACTCTCGCGACGTTAGCACCAGCTCGTAGAAAATGATCCATTTCGGGTTGACCTCGAAAAGAGTGCTACTGGGGTGCAAATACGTCGTCATACCGTTCTTCACCGTACGGTAACTATCGCCACCCCGTTGTAAACGTGCTGCGTTGGGGAAGAAGCCGGCTGTGAGTGACTTCTGAATAGGCACGAGGTCGTTCGCGCCAACGGTAGTAATAGTGACTTCGACTCTGTCGCAGAGCTTTGCAAGCTGGTCTCTCACATCGCGAGCACGGGTCAAACTTCTTTGCTGAAGGAAGTTCTCCCGTGCCCAGACATAGCTGAAATCGCTGTCTACCCACTGATTCCAGATGTTGAGTAGAGAAAAGTGATCTCCGCCTTCTTTGATCGTAAAGCGAGCGCGTGCGCTGTCAGCTAAGATCTTCTTGTCTTTGGGTCGGTAGAAGAGCGAACCCGATTCGCCAAGCATGGCGATGATGGAGAGCACTTCTTCGACACAGCTGAATTTGTCGGCTGCGAGTATGGCGCGGGCCAGCATAGGGTCGGTAGGAAATTCTGCCATCTGTCGTCCCAACTTGGTCAAAGCACCTTTGTCATTGAGAGCGCCAAGAGCATAGAGATTCTCAAGAGCGCGGATGAGGGTTTCGGCGGGAGGAGGATCCATGAAGTCGAATTCCATAAGATCATTGATGCCTAAAGACTTTAGTAGTAGCACTACGCTATTGAGGTTGGTACGTTGAATCTCGGGCATCGTTGAATCGTCAAGCTCATTGTGGAATGCGAACTTGGTGTAGAGTCGAAAGCATTTTCCAGGGGCTACTCGCCCTGCTCGTCCGCTTCTCTGATTTGCAGAAGCACGCGAGCAAGGCGTAACCACTAGCGATTCCATACCGGTCCGCGCATTGTAAACGTTCTCCTTTACGAAGCCAGGATCTATCACATAGACGATGCCGTCGATTGTCAGACTTGTTTCAGCAATATTGGTAGCCAGCACCACTTTTCTGGCTTTCGGTGGCGTTGGCTCGAAGATTTTACTCTGCAATTCGGAAGGCAGATTGGCATAGATTGGGCATATGATCATCTCGGGGACCTTGGAGCCCAACTTTCTCGCTGTCTCCTGCAGGTTCAGCTCGGCCGCTTCGATCTCCTCCTGGCCTGTCAGAAAGACCAGGATATCACCTCTCGGCTGCGTGATATGGATCTGAAAGATGGTGGTTACGGCGGCTGCAAGATAGTTTGCTTCCGGCTGAGGGGTATAATGGATGTCGACTGGATATCTTCGCCCAGGTATGTTAAAGATAGGAGCATCGTCAAAGTACTTAGCAAACTTCTGTGCGTCCATAGTCGCCGATGAAATAAGTAGCTTAAGCTCTGGTCTGAATCTTGCTATGTCTTTGACTAGGCCGAAGAGAATGTCCGTATGCAACGTCCGTTCATGGGCTTCATCGATCATCAGGGCAGAGTACGCACCCAGGTCTGGTTCGGTCAAGAACTCTCTCAGAAGCATACCATCAGTCATATATTTCAGAATAGTCTTGTCGGACGTGGCGTCTTCGAAACGGATCGAATAGCCCACCTCATTGCCAACTTTGACCCCCATCTCCTCCGCAACACGCGCCGCAACGCTCATGGCAGCCACCCTTCGTGGTTGAGTGCAGCCCACTTTCATACCATCCTTCGTGTAGCCAGCTTCATGCAGGTATTGAGGTATTTGTGTAGTCTTCCCACTGCCCGTCTCGCCAACGATGATAAGGACTTGATATTCTCCAATGGCTTTGAGTAAGTCGTCTCTGAAAGTGTAGATTGGTAGACTCTTCCTTGTATCCTCTATCGAAGAAGCTTTTGCCTCAGCAACTTTCAGCTGCTCTTGCAAAGCCCTCTGCTCTTTGGACAAGGGTTTCCCATCGCTCTCCAGCCGTGTGTCCATAACAAAATTGATCTTCTGAGCATCATCAAAGACGTAGTCGTACTCTCCCTCGTCCACTCTTTCGCTTTGCGAGATTTGAGCTTTGGCTTTCGCCGTCTGCTCCCGCTCCCATTCCTCTTGCTCCGTGACATATCGCTCCTGGCCGTGCTCGTCTTTGTCAATATAGCGCTTGTAGAGTGCATCCTCTTTCTTCTTTCTGTCAATCTTGCCCTTCTCCGTAATGTAGTCCTCCGGCATCATGTACCCATCCCGGTGGTCGTCGATCTGTAACCTCTGCTCCGCAATCGACAGCACCTCTCTGTTCTTCGCGAACTCATCCTTCTCCCTTCTGGTCAGGTCTGGATTACTCCGTAGCTCTTGCGTCTCTTCGGCGACTTGCTTCCGTAGTAGTGCCAGCCTTTCAGCCTCTCGCTTCTTGAGGTACTCCTGTCTGGACCTTTCCCTCAGGTCTGGCATCGCTGCCTGCCTCGCTGCTGCATCCTCAGCTAAAGCTCGCCGCTTAGCTACCTCTTTGCCCTCTTTTGTAGATGATCGATCCTCGACCAGCTTCTTCGTCTTCTCCGAGTCCTTCAGATTCAGCCGTCTGGCAAAGTCGTCTCTGTCTGCAAGATCTTTCTCCATCTCCCTCTCCTTCCTTGTCTCCTCGTCCAGCTCCTCTTCCGGCTTTGGTGGTCGCGCAGCACCATCGTCCAATTTCACACGCTTGGGTGGAGACTGAATGAATTCTTCTTCTGAAACGTACTCCTCATCGCCCCAGCGGTCCTCGAAGTCATCGCTGCCTTTCCGCCGTAAATTTCTCGAAGCAGGCTTCCTGTGTCGATCATGGTGGCTGTCGCGGCGCGGAGGGCTTCTGGAAGGGTTTGGAGATGCCATGTAGCATGTAGAGGAGGATTTGAAAAAGAAGAGTGCTTCGTTTCGCGCAGGTAAAGATGTGACTATCACAATTCCTGGATTTGCTAGGCCGATAGGCTAGCTTGCAGAACGAATGGAGATCTTATCCTCTTCTATCGCCAAGACTTCGAGAAGACGACAGTAATACCCCTGGGACTGCCGACCAGATTTTGGCACCCCACCACAACGCTTTGATCACAAAAACCTCCATACGATGAGGTAGGCTCTTGGAGGCGGTAAAAAGCGAAGCCATTTTGCCGTCTACTGCTACGAATGAAGGCCGCGTCCTTTGACACATCACATTCCTGATATCATTTTGTCAAATTCTTTGTTTTAGAGATCCTAACACCTCGTACTACGCAAGAGACTGATAGGAGACTATACCGCCATGCAGCCACGGCAGCGTAGGCCGCAGTAAATACAGAATGCTGGTAAAGTTCAAAGCTTTTCGATCTGGCAAACAATCTGATGAGTACCATATAGTAGTCGGCGAGATACCTCCATGTCACATCAGCAGCGCCTACGGCGACCCTTTGGACTACGAGGTTCTCCAGGATATAGCTAGTGCTTTTGCAGCTATGGACAGCGTTTTTGTAGAAGTCATGGCACTTGTCTTGAGCAATGCTTCCAGAGTGGTGCCGTACAATGTTTTGTATTGGTGCAGGTGCTTATTGAGAAGAAAGAGAAGAGAGACTAGCTAGTCATTCATAAGTCCACAGTCAGAACGAGAAGTGGAATTCAGGAGACCGTGGAAGTGAATTGTAGATAAGTCGAGGGAAAAGTGGGAAAAAAGAGTACTCTCCACAGTACAAGGAGGAGGTGATCCAAAAACTTTCGCATAATTGTGTATCAGGGAAGATGATGAAGCAAAAGAAGATAATCACGGCCACAATAGGGTACTGTGCTTGAGGACAGAAGCGATGGTCGAACAAGATGGATAGCAAGATGCGGATGACGTTGGGTTCAACAACGTAATTGTCTATTGCGCTTTTATCATTAAATTGTTTTGAGACGTGGACATTTAAAATTGTATGTACTCAAGCAATCAGTCTGATCATCATCGCTCGCGCAACAGTACCCGTGTCCGGTGTGCCGGCGAGGATACGGCGGGCGCTCATCCAGTGCCCAACTGGGGTTGAGCTCGATGGAGATCTTTGTCACCTCGGTGTTTTCATCTCCTCGCCATAAATTGATTGGGAGATAATCTACGAAGACACAGTCGCCCAGAAACGCATGGTAGTTACTAAGCTCTAGATACCCTGTGCCAAAACCTTCAAGTTGAATCGGTTCGTTGAGAAATCGTTAACATCTACTCGAGTCACGATGCTGACTACGTGTTTTGAACGCCGAGGTAGCCTGCCTGTTGGGGCGCTCTTCACCATTCGCCTAGTACGGAGTACACGGGGCGTCCATCGAAGGCGAGAACCCTAAACCTTTATAACATTGACGTTTTGTAATTCCAAGTTTTGGGAGACACAGTATCAGAAGTAGCATGATAATGCGAACACATGTCATTTTATTCACTATGCCAGGCCTTGAAGCCGTGACCATCCTTTTGCTAGACCTGCGAACACTGACAGCATATCTCATGAACGTGCCGCCAAGTATTGTTTGCATTGCATGCCAATTATTGCCTCGACGTATCGGAAACACCCCTCCGGATTTCCACACTACTCCTTCTTCTCCTCTTCCTCTCCAGTCAATGCATTCCTCTTCGCCACAATACGCTCCTGTCTCCTCTCGCGGGCTGCCTTTGTCTTGTCGCGCTTGGCTTGCATCTCCTCCTTCAGGATACGCTCACGTTGCTTCTCGGCCTTGGCCTTGTGGATCTGTAGCCATGAACGTTAGCTGGAGGCACTAAACGCGTGAGAACGAGATGACTTACGTGCTCGACTAATGCACGCTTGTGCTTGAAGGTGTTACCCTTGCTTAGGTGGTAGAGCTCGTGATAGAGGTGTTTGTCGATCTTGCCTGAGGCGCGGTATTTGACTAACAAGCGGCGGAGGACTCGGAGACGTCGCATCCACATCACTTGACTATACTCCGAAGTTCGTACGTTAGCCAGCTGATTCAATCGACCGTCTTTCAATTTTTGTAGCCTCTCTTCCCCGTTTGTAGCTTCTTCCATTGTAGCAGAGAAATCGTACCTAGGCATCCTAGCATCAGCCGTACCCTTCCTCTTTCCGAAACCCCTATGTCTCCCAATCCGCCTCGCAGCCGTCAATTCCCTGGCACGAGCGCGCGAGTGCATGGTGACCTGCTTGCGGATGATAAGGCCATCAGAGACGAGCTTGCGGATGGTTTGGCGGGAGTTGGCGTTGGAGATTTCGCTGGTCTCATTGGGATCGAGCCAGATCTTGCGCTTTCCGCAGCCGACGACGGAGGCCGCGAGGCGCTTTTGAGTACGTAGGTTGACCCTGTGAAGAAGATTGGGTCAGCTGGAGTCGAGGGGTATTGAAGAGGAAGGGCAAGCGCCCTGTGTGGGCGGCGCCACAGCTGCGAGAGCGAAGTTCTCTCAGCAGGCTATGATCCGAAGTCTCAAGAGCATGAATGTTTGGTATGTACTCACATCTTGGATGACTGGTGGTTGTCGTTGACAGATCTCGACTCTGTAAGTTAGAAGTTGTGGTGTCGTCGACGAAGCTAAGGTGGGCTTGGCGCGGAAGTTAAGCGAGATCGTTTCTCGTATACGGTAGTGCACATGCACTAGGCTTTCCTTGGGGTCAGTATAAGAAGCATTTGGATTGGTTCCCAAAGGTTGCACTGGTTGATTTCCCCTCAATTATGCGTGGTGTGTCCCCAGCGACCGCAGTGTCTTGAAGATACATCACGCGATCTGCCGTGCACTTATTTCTCCATGAGGCAGACTAGAATCTTAATTGATGGCACCTGCTGTGTTAAGGTGATTACCAGCAAACGCAAAGTGCGGTCGACTTTAGCACCACAGAGGACATTCTGGCCTACTCTTAGTCGTCATTAAACCCCTGATCACGACGCATTTAAGCTTGTAATATTACATTGTTCGCTCTTGTGAACAGGTTTCTTGTGATACTAGGACGCTTTCAATTTGCCTGCTTAACGATGCATGCTTGCTGAAGCAAGCATACGCTCAGACACTCCTAGAACGACTAAGGCTGACACTATTTACCGATGCATCCACTTCTACTGTCATATGTTACTTTTGCACGCCTCGCTATGCCATGGATTTCCGTAAATCATAAGCAAATCATGCCATGAACACTGATATATGCAGTCATCTCTTCATTTATCGGTGAAAATGTCACCAAAGTCAACCTTTCCAACACTCCAGATCTCCCTCTCATCTTCCCGTTCATCGTCAGAAAGACCAAGCCCACCCTGACCACCTTCGGCTGCTTTTCTTTCCCTAGCTTGCGCACCTAGCTTGACTGTAACGCGTTCAAAGTACATTTGCATACCCCTTTTTTCGTTAGTATCCATGCTCGATCCAAACTCGGCAATGTACTTGTCGAAGACCTCGCGTTCATTGTCGACGACGGAGAAGATGGCCAAGAAAGCGGCCTCTGACGCTAGCTTGACTGGTATGACTGTAGCCTTGACGCCTTTGTAGACAGGTAGAGCGAGAGTAGAAAGGTTGGCGTCCATGAGGTCAATGTCGGTACGGCTCACGGTCCGAATTACTACAAGAGCGAGACGGCGGGTATCGACTGAGCCACTTACAGTGGCTGCAGCTAGAGCCTCGATGATGGCTTTCGAAGCTTCGGAGTTGGATGATCTCTCTGACGCGAGGAGGTATTTGCCAGCCGCGAGAACGCAATTGTCGGATATGAAGCTCTGTTGTATGATCAGCAGGTATATACGAGGCGCTGTGCGGCTTTCTTACATTCTTGTTGCGTATCCCTTGACATATTATGGCGGGCGTCTGTTGGGCGTAATTGTTGATCAAAGTAGCCGGCGACTCAAGCAGTACGGAGTTTAGGCTCAAACTCGAGGCGTTGCTCATGTGTGATGTAAGCACGCGCGTTCTGAACTCCGGTTAGCCCTGCACTCATTACTGGTGAGATGTAGACATCACATACTTGATCAGACTTGAAGCATCGTAGGTAGCAGGTAGACTTTTGATCGAGGCTCCAAGAAGCCGTGCATGGGTGATTGCCATGGATTCTATCCCAGCGTTAGCTCTATAAATCGTCAGGCGTGGGCGCGCACTCTTACCATCAGCATTGCTCGTGTCGCTGTCAATGAGCCCAAGTATCGAGTTGCGTGACGCTTCGCTCATGTTTGTACCAGCTTTGCTGACGACCTCATACAAAGCCTTCAACATCGCATTCTGGACCCCAGGATCCGCAGTCTTTGACCCAGTCACCAGCTCTGCAATCAATGGATCTATCCGAGGCGTCAATGTGATGAGCGTGCCCAAAGCTTTTGCTGCTCTAGAGCGCAAAACCTCGCTAGTCGTATCTGCGAGAGACTTGGCAAACGTTCGCTGGAGCTGTGGCAAGAATGGTTTCAAGAACATCGGTACCTTTTCAAGCAGGTTGTTCAGTGTCAACAAGATGGCTGACTTCACGTCGGTAGATCTCTCGGATACGACTCTTATCAAGGGACCTGTTATTTGCGTGATGAATGGTTTCAGTGAATCTGCATTGGTACGGTCGATGATATCGGAGATTGCGAGCGCCGCGTTGGTACGCTGGTCGGCCGTTCCGTTCATTAAGCCTTGCAAAAAAATAGGTAAGATGGCATTAAGGCCCTTAGATAACAGGAAACCTGGCAGATTGGCACCAGGTACTCCAACTTGCTGCAGAATTTGCCGCGTGGAGAGCACCAATGCCTCCATTTCTTCTTTCTTCAGTTGTTTTGTCAGCTCTGACAAGGCTAGCCAAGCCGACTTGACAACATCTGAGTCAGAATCATCAAACGAGATGAGGCATATGCGGATAAGGTCTTGATGGTAGCGAGCAAAATCAACATCGGTCTTTGCAAAGAAGTTGCTCAAGCGGACATTGGCAGCCGCTCGCTTACGATGATCGTTATGCTTCATTAGGCCCAGCATGACGCTCATGGCGGTGTTAAGACCATCAAACTCGTCAACCGAAAGCATGATAGCATCAAACGAGTCCTCTAATTCAGACCGCAAAGCATCGTCTTTGCAGACGATGATATTGTCCATCAGAGCATTGAGCATTGCAGGTAACCTTCTCGTCATCGCAGGCCCTGCGACCTCGGACAGAGAAGCAATTGCCTTTGCGTTGAACGGAGTAATTGGATATACCAACAGCGTCGGGACAAGGTTTGGCAGGATGATATTCGATCGCGTGTTGTCCGTGAGAAGAGTCAAGAGGGCGGATAACGCAGTGTCAGCTTGGTCTTCTTGCCGGAGCAAGTTCAGCAGATACGGTAGCACTTGGTCGACAGCCTTTTTGCCAAGGATGTTTTGTAACGAGTCGAAAGCTTCTGCCGCCGTTTCTCGCACTTCATCATCGGCGTCGACGAGTGCAATTCGTACTACAGAGATAAGAGTCTTCTCATAATCTTCGAGTGCTTCAGGTGAAGCAGATGAGA
>JAABUK010002855.1_pt1 | contig 30313 bp, 13 predicted proteins | sample 5559141 | NCBI WGS metagenome assembly JAABUK01 (sample SAMN10711869, study PRJNA513367) | rock metagenome | isolation source: Antarctica rocks | place: Antarctica: Victoria Land, Pudding Butte nord | collected 2016-01-03
TATACCCTGTCTTACTCTGTAACTACTTCTACTAAAATAGCTATAGTACTTAGTTTACCTATATTAAGTATACTATATATTAGATATATATACTCTAGTACCTTAGATACCCTATTTAACTTACTAACTACTAGAAACTAGAGTAAGGGTACTACTATTATCGCTAGCTAGCTACTAGGATTTTTAGAAATTTAGGAGTTAATAGATAGTAATAGTATTACAGTTAGGTTATTATAATTAAATTAGGCTAAAAGTAGACTTATTAGAATTAAAAGAAGTAGGAGTATAATTAGGTATTAATATAGCTAGTTATTTAATAGTATAATTCTACGTAGAATAGTTATAAAGTTAAATATTAATAGATTTTATTATTAAGCCAAAAGTTTTGCGGGCGTGTCACCAAAAAACCTGATATCTAATAAAATTACGGGGTTTTACGCTCAGACGTGCTGCCTCTACGCTGCGTAGTCAGCCTCGCTAACCCGAAGGGGCTTAGCGACCAGCTTGCTGGCCAATAGCACGTCTGAGGTACTGAGGCAATAAATTATGATCTGTGCAACGTTCAGCTGATAGTGATACTCTTTATGTCCATTCAATGACCATTGGAACAATCTCTGATATGTCCATCTCGTGCTGCCACCTTCTTCCCTAGCATCGCCCTCTCAAGGCTCAGGAGAATTGGAAGTCCCCGTAATATGTGCAAATTGCCTGTACACAACAGACGACAGGTCAAATTCACATCAACCAAAGGAGAAGTCATGCAACGAACCTTGCTCGCACCTTCCATACAGTAATGCATCACCAAAATCTTCTTGTCCTTCGTCTGGTTTGCAATCTGCCGCAAATCAGAAGTCCTCGGGAGGTATAAAACGACGTCGCTGGTCACACTCTGAAACGGGTCTAAAAGATCTTTCAATGAGAACGGCTGCATAGTGTCGAGATCAAAGACAGATTCAGATCTATATCCGGGACCTTTGGATATTAGAAGGTTCGCGGATGGTATGAGATAGTCTCTTCGACTCACCTCCCCAAGGGGGACTAGCGAAGATAACACTATGTTTGCCAAGTTTTGCAAGCTCCTTACCGATGATCTCGAAACAATCCCCTTCGTACCAAGATATCTTGTCCTGAACACCATAGATTTCTGCATTGTGCTTTGCACAAGCGAGTGCTTTGGGGTCTTTCTCGATAGCGTAGACTCTTCTCCACCTCTCAGACAGGGCGAATGCAATGACATTGCCACCAACGCCTGCAAAGCAATCAATCAGTATAGCTTTCTCCGTTGGAGCCGCCTCAGAGATGTGTTGTGCGATAGTCCTAGGATCTTTGTCAATACAGTTCTGGTACCACCATGTTGGTCTTCCCTACGTGGCTACAGGCTCCGGCGTCACGCCGAACCAGGCGTCTTCTGTCATCCAGATACCTTCATCGTATCTTGAAAATATTCTATGTCTCTGGTGGTAATATCTGCTAGTGTCAATGATTTTCGCCTTCCTGCGATATATCATGCTAACTTCTGAACGTCCCACGGCACACTACTTAGATCGGCGTAGTGCTGACAGCCTTCAGGCGATACCCTCGCTTGAAAGCCAATATGGCCGGCAGTGTTCTTGCGAGTCATCTCCTTGCTTAGAGAGCGATACTATTGGTTTAGTTGGTAGATATTGTGTGTCAGGGTCGGGAAACAAGTTTGTCTCTCCTTCCCATGACCCTTCAGTCGGCGAGCTGATGTCATCAGTAACCAATCAGAGCTTTGATGTGTCAATCAAACCATCCTCAAGGCTAGATTAATCAATTTTCGTACAACAACACAGGTGGGAGGGTATAGGATACCTAAAATTAGCCTGGTCGTACTACTTTAAGGGCGGAAGGGTATTTTCCGTAATCCTTACAAGACTGTACTAGGAACGTCTAAAATCTATAATATTACTTATTACAGGTACTTTAAGGTATTCTATTAATATATTAGCGTTAGGAAATCTTATTATACTAAAATCTATTAGGAGGATTTTTAAATTTTTAAATCTTCTAATTAAGAGATCTTATTAAGATTTAGTACTAATAACTACATCTATAAATTTCAAACCTATATAGAGTAAGCGAGGTAACTTATAAGTTATATAAGTAATATTAGCTATCCTAAGTAGATATTAGTAAATTAAAAATCTAAAAAATTTAATTATATAGGGATATTAAATTAGTAGTTTTTAATTTAAGGTTTTTTAAAATTTAGGCTTAGGCTAAGCTATTTCTTAAGGGAGGAGCTAGAAACCTCTCTAGCTCGCTTAATAAGTAAGGAATCTAAAAATAGACTTTAAATTTAGAATCTACGCTAAAAAAAATACTAGTATAATATATTTATAACCCCCTCCTTCCTACTAAAAATAGATAAATTTATCAAAATTTATTAAAGTCTAAAAATCTAAAGTTAGTTTAAGTAAGTTATTAACTCCTAAGTATTTAGTCTTCTAAAACCTACTTATTTTATACTAAAATCCTTTAAGTGTAATAATATAGGATATTCCTACTAAACCTACTCCTAAGTACTTATAGTACTTAAAGTAGACTATAGATTTTTATAGATATAAGTAGTTATTATAAAATAACTCTAGTTATATAACTAAGTCTTAGTATAAATACTTAATATATATTACCTACTACTATATATTTTAGGTATTATTATTATTATTATTATTATTATTATTATTATTATTATTATTATTAACTAGAAAATACTTATAAAAATCTAGATTTTTATATAATTCATCCTTACTACCTAGTAATTATAAGTCTTAGCGTAGTTAGTATATAGATTTTTGTAGGAGAACTAATAAAATTAGCTATATCTTTTATACTAATAAGCTAATTAATATTATTTTAGGATATATATACTTTCTAGGCCTATATATATTATTTATATTATTTGTATATATATTATAATAAGTAGACGCTAATTAATTAGTATATTAAGATATACTTAGATATAGGTATAATAGGTAAATTAGTACTAAGACATTTAGATTTAGTAGATAATTTAATATAATTAGTTATATCTTTATTACTAATAAGCTAATTAATATTATTTTAGGATGTATTTACTTTATAAGCTTATATATATTATATATACTATTTATATATAGATTATAATAAGTAGATATTAATTAGTTAATATATAAAGGTATACTTAAGTATATTAGTAATATCTTAGTAATATCTTATTACCTAGATTTTAGTATATAAACTTATTAAGTTATATATATCTTTTATACTAATAGGCTACATCAGCAATTCGGGAATGCGGCCCTGGCGGCTCCAGCAGCCCGTGGGGAGGGACTTGTACTCAGACCAGCTCGTGCTAGCCCTAATAGGAAATTTATAAATGTTACCTCATATATTACTAATTAAATAGCTAAATAGGCTGGTTTTAAAGTTTAAGCTAAATCGGACTAAAACCCGCTAAGTTATGAGCTCCTGAACTCGAAAGTTTTAAAATCGAGAAAGAAAAACTTTCAAGTTCGGGAGCTAATAACTTAGCGGGTTTTAGTCCGATTTAGCTTAACCTTTAAAACTAGCCTATTTAGTTATTTTATTAGTAATATATGACGTAATATTTATAGATTTCTTATTAGGGCTAGCACGAGCTAGTCTAAGCACAAGTCCCTCCCTATAGGCTACTGGAGCCGCTAGGGCCGTATTCCCGAATTGCCGATGTAATTTATAACATTTTTAGTATACTATATAGTATAGAGTAGTACGTATCTTTTAGTATTAATAGAATGATATTATATACGTAGGTATATAAGAATATATAATACGTAAATACTATTACTAAATATTTACTATTCTACTAAAAACGCTAAAAATAACGCTAGGCCTAAGGTTATAATATTAGACTTTTAGGCTAATAGATAAGGGAGGATAAGAGTAGGGGTCCTAATTACCGGATTTTCTATTATATTCAAGAGATTACAAAGGCTAATCCCTTAAAGTATTATAGCGTCGATTTATCGGTAAATACGCCTTCCGATAGAACTTGCAACAACAACTATACAATACTGCCCGAATCGGATTTCAATCACAGCTCCTCCGCGGAGTCCCAATAAGAAGCTTAGGCACTCGGTATGGTACATCATGCATAACAATTCAACCTGTGACCTATCATTCTAAATATCTCGCTGCGCTGCAGTAAACATGAAGTGCTGTGATAGGGCCAACAATATCGTTCTCAGCTGTAAGTGACGACAGCTTGATCACAATCAATCTCAAAAGGATAGGCCATAGTCTGTGCGAGCGATGATTCTTACAACGCAGATCGCAAAGATCTCGGTTTCATGCCAGGCTTCAACTTAAGTAACATCCGACATGACAGTGATAGGGGAAATTTTCAGGCCTACATGACCCTTCACATGAACGCAATATGATAGTGATTGGCACCGCTTCGACTGATGCCAGCAACGAGAAGTGAGAGGGTGTCAAATCGTCTCATCAATTCCCCACCCCAAAAGATCACAGGATTGACTCCCTAACTCTACAGCGCACTAGTGTCCACAAGAGCAAGGATGTTCGAATTGCCAACAGTATGGTATTGCCGTAACTCATATTGGGCTATAATAGTTGCCGAATGATCAAAAGGAAAGGCTCCATGCGCATGTGGAATTTATTCTTTGCCACCTATAAACGAAGTACATACTCGATCCTTGGCAGGTAGCATGGACACTATTCTATTCCAGAGCTTGACCTCTAGTTCCGGTTTCCTGTGTTCTTTCTCCCGCAGCTACCTCCTCGATCGCTTCCTTAATGATTTGGCATCCCTTCGCCATATCCTCTTTCGCGATGTTGAGTGGCGGTATGAATCTGATGGTGTCATAGATCGAGGTGGTCAGCACGAGCATGTCCTTCGCCATACACTTCGCCTGTATCTTCGATGCCTATCCTGCGAAATTCCGAATTCAGCCAATTCCTTGTTAAGAGCAATGTTTGAAGACGCGACATATCTGAACAGTGAACGCTCCGAAAACACATCTCGTGACCAAACACACAATCTAGATTGGGGGAAATGAATTCGAATGATCACACACCATGCCCAGGAGTACACTCCATTGCCAACATCAAACCCAAACCCCTCACGTCGTAAATTACCTTGCTGGTTCTGGAGTCAGCTTTCGCGGCGTCAAGCATGGCCCTCAATTCTGCTCCCCGAGCAGCGACATTTTCCAAAATTTTCTCGGCTTGGAAAGCTTTCGCCACGGCGATTCCCGCTGCGCAGGAGACCGCATTCCCGGCGTACGTGCCTCCCATCGACCCAGGTTTCTGCATATCCATCAATTCCTTCCGAGAGACGATTCCGGAGAGAGGAAAGCCATTTGCGATTCCTTTGGCCATGATCAAGATATCTGGCCTGACGCCCCAATGCTCGATCGCAAACATCTTCCCCGTCCTGCCGAATCCGGATTGCACCTCGTCTGCTACCAAGAGAATGCTATTCTTATCGCATATCTCGCGAATCCTGGCGAGGTATTCTGGCGGAGGCGGGACGTATCCGCCTTCGCCCAACACTGGCTCAATGAAGATGGCAGCGGTGTCCGATGGCGCAGTTTCACGTTTCAGGAGAAGTTCCAGCTGAAGCACAGGATCCATACAACAGTTCTCAAAGCTATACTTGCCATTCGAATGTTTGGCGACCGAGCATTGTGCGCAATATGGGAAGGGAACAGAGAATACGCCAGGCATTAATGGAGCATACCTCTCGCCGTATATAGTCTTTGAGCGCGTCATTGCCATGGTACCGAAAGTGCGGCCGTGGTATGAGCCCTGCATGACGACGATGTTTTGCTTTTTTGTTGCATGTCGAGCCAACTTGACCGCCGCTTCGACAGCCTCGGCTCCTGAGTTCCAAAAAAAGAACGTGTCCAGCGACTTATGAGGCATCAAAGGCAGAAGTGATTGGACCAGGTCGAGATAGGGTTTCTGAAAAGCTATGTTGATTTGTCCGTGAACGAGCTTGCCGGTCTGCCGCTGGGCGGCCTTGGTCACAGCAGGGTGGCAATGCCCCAGGTTCGCGACTGCGATACCGCTTGTGAAATCAAGCACTTAACAAATCCGAGATTAGCGTCTCCTTTGCCAGGACTATATAAGACTACAACATACTCCTACGGCCTCCCACCATCGTGACATAGCTGCCAGAGCCGCTTTCGATAACCTCGGTTGCAAGTCGACCGATGCCTTTGGCAATATGCTTGGTGCCGAATTGAACTAAGGCAGAGGCACTCATAATGAAATCTCAGTGGTGTTGACAGTGGATCACCAAGTAAAACAGGTAGAGAATCGATCATCTATAGCCGCGCACCACAGCAACAATGTCCTTATGGAAGCTCTCTAACTTGTAGTTAGTTTGCCAAGTTCATTATATCAGGATCATGAAGAGGGTGTTAACGATGCCGAGGGCGCGATTGGGATAAAAGTATGCTAAGTGAGAGCAGCTATTAAGTAGCACGAGGGTCACTTGGGCTCTGTGTTGTTGCTGGTCTCCTACGTCGTGGTCGCTGCATAACGAATGCATCGTCGTTGGCAGGCTTGGCAGGCTGCACAGTTGAGGCGGCTCGGCCCAAAGGAGTTCTATGCCTTAATAGAACTGAACTAGAGCTTATTACTTAGCCTACGCCTTCTACCCCGTCCCCATAAAGATTTAGATCTCTTTACTTTCATTATATTGATGAAGATAAGGAATATATAACACCGTGGTAATACTTTAGTTAAGTAATTTCTGTGCGTACTAAGAACTTATCTAATCTGCCCCGGTCCTAACCTTTTAGGGATTATGCCTGTGCAATGTGGCCATGTCGTAACATGTCCCTTCACCTCGACTCTTGATTCATAGTCTTAGAAGGGTGGTAAATGGAAAGGATAACCCCCATTCTTGATCCTGAATACGCTGAGTAAGAAGCTGTACATTAGCAGCATCACTCCACCCCACACAAAGACAGCCAACTGCTGCGTCTTGGGATCGGCCATTCGAGGAACCTTCAAAGCCAAAGCTATAGTTGCGAAGGACAGAGTGCCATCTAAAAGAACCTGATCAGCGTACGCAAGAAGCAAACATACTCTTGGAGCAAGGACTGACACATAGCAGCAACGATTTGCGTTTCCATCCCGAATTGGTTCGAGAATCCACCAGCAAAATAGGAAATTCCACCTTTGCCGTCCCCTGCAACATATGGGACCTTCCTTATGTGATTGAACATATGACCACTCGTAAATAGTAAAATTGTTATTAAACTGATCCCAGCCCATAAATTCCTATTTTGAATAATTGGCAGTATGTATGGATAAGCAACACCGAAGAATGACAGGACGCCCAGGATCGTCGTCGTGACGGTCACTATACGAATGTAATTTAGTGGTCGTTGAATGGCTGGCTTCGGGCCTTCTGGCAGATGCCGACTCATCCAGGAGACGACTTGTTCGGCGGATTGAGGGCTGTAAGAAAGAGAAGTTAGAATCTGTGAGGGGAAGTTCTATAGAACATACCCCGCAGTAAAATCATATCGAATGGGCTGCCCATGTGCTTGCGCATTTGGTCCTGTGGTTGGTGGGAAGAGGAGGAAGATGGGAGCGGTTTGCAACATAAGCTAGGGCCAGCAGTTAGTTAGATTCGGCTTCTGACGCAACCTAGGCGGATGTCTGTGACACTGAGGGCTGCAATACCTTTTGGAAAGTACCCTTGCCATCTGTGAAGTCTAGAGTGCCGAGCAATGTTCGGGTTTCTCCACGTTTATCGCCTTTTGCCCAACTCTTACCAAGTAAGTCCCATTCTGGCTGGAAATCCCGGCAAAGCTGACAACCAAACCGAGCTTCTAAGGCGGTGAGAAGGACAACGAGGGAATTATTACGAGGGGTTGCCGTCAGCTCTTCGTAGGATGCATCGTCGAGTTGCAAAGGCGCAGATGATTGCGATTTGGCGTGCCAGTCTTCAAATCTGCTCCCAGCAGACCTTCTTGCTCCAAGACAGGCCAATGGTAGCAGCGTTAGACTGATCAATCCGAAAAGCTTCATTGTAAGCCAAAGATGAAATCAGAGGGTAGGTGAAGAAAATGGTTAACATCAGCTACCGTGATGGGATTCGGTGTCCTCACGCAGCCACGCTAGGGCAGCTGATTTAGCGTGTGCACGAGGGACAAAATTTGTTAGCGCATTATTACCAAATCTAAGTAACTCTCCTACGTACCGTGTCGTACGTAGACGGATTTTTAAACTTTTCAATACCGACGATAAAGACGCATCTTTTAGCCTACTAAGGTATAGATCATAAGCGTTAACTGTTAAGGGGTATTATCGTATAGCCACAGGCATAGGCACAGCGGGCAAATCAGTGCCAAGACACATGAATTTGATAGAATCAGTCATATCTTCGTCGCTAATAGACCGATTTATATGATTATTAGTACATTATGCTCCTTAGCTATAGGCACATCTTTAAGCTTACTTAAACAAATATCATGGATCGTCGTTACTGATAATTAGGTAGCATGTTAGTCGCACTGCAGGATTCATCTCCTACCATAATGGTCGGTACAACATAATTTTTGAAGCGTTGGATATCGATGATAAAGACGTATCTTTTGGCCTACTTAGGTATAAAGTATGAGCGTGGAATGTTGATTGTACAGGCGTAATAGAATCAGCAGCTACGGGGTCGGGGGCTGGGTGTTGCAGCATGCCAATGACATTGAAACTGCACACGCTAAATGCCGCGGGCTTAAATTAGCCCAGTCGTTCGTTTGTTTACATTTGCTTCTCACTTCGCGTTATCTAGTATTCACTCCACCATTAGCAATTTCCATGTTTAGTATCTACATTAACTATATTGTTTACCAACTCTCACATCAACAAAAGTAGCCAGATCGACAACGAGAATATCGCGATGTCGCAACAGAATGATGTCTTTCAAGAGGTATTTGCGCCCCTCAGTGTCGCAACTGCAATTAGACTGAAGGCCAATGATCATAGCTACAGCAAACGCTCGAATCTCGGGCTTTTGAACTTGCTTATGAAGAAGCATGCCATCAGGTCGAAGCTGTCTGTAAAACCGAGAGAGCAAGACAGCTTCGGGTCCAAATTCTAGTTCTACAAGACGAAAATGACGAACTACAATCGCAATTGATCCATAACGCTGAGTGCACGGATAGATTGCAAAGACATATTCAAGAAACCCAGAAGGACCTGGAGGCCTGTAGCGCCAAGCTCGAGAGCGCACAAGGCGATCTGTGGGTAAAGTCTCGAGAGATCGAGACGCTGAAGGTAAGGCTGGCGTCGAGTCGCAAATCCTTATAAAGACGGTGCTGACATCCGGTAAAGGTAGAGCTCAATTCGTTGCATAGAGTGACCATGGATTCGACCAGGCTGTTGACAGAGAAGCTTACTATGGCACGCGAGCTGTCTTCCCTCAGACCCGAAGTCGATCATTTGCGCTCCCAAGCCGCCTCACATCAATCCTTACTGGCAGAAAAGCTAGCTTTGCAGCGACAACTAAGCACAATACAGGTAGAGCTTGAGACAGAAAAGCGCTCGACACAGCGAGCTTTTGCTAAGGAGGATAAATTGCTAGCCGGGGATACGAAATCGGAGTCTCGAATTGAGGCGCTCCAAGCGGAGCTTACCAAAGAGCGCCACAATCGACAAAAGGTTGAGCGCGAGGCACAGAAGACATCTACTGAGTCAGAGAATAGGAAGACTACACTTGAGTCCCGTTTAGACGCATTCAGGAACAAGCTGCGTACCACCAAGGAACAACTTAGGGAGGCGCAAGCTGCGCTGGCGGCTGCGCAAGCGACTGCCAACACAACGTCAGGTCGCTCAACGACTTCCCTGAAGCCAACCGTGTCGTTGTCCAAGAATCCGCGGAAAAGAGTGGCTTCACAGATGGATGCCGACAGCATGATTGGTACACCAGGGGATCTGCCTGCGGCAAAAAAGAACAGAAGACCATCTGCTCAGGTAGGGGAAAAGTCTACGTTTTCTATCACACCCTTCCTCAGCCGAATAGCAAGCGTGGCTCCGGAGAGCCTACCCTCGGACAATGGTGGAAGCCATGATGAAGGGGAAGCAGACCTGGTTGATCGTTTGTCTGCTGATGGCAATTCGAACGGGTTATCAGGGGAGACAGGGTCTGTTGCAAGGAATTTGAAGTCAACAAAAGGCGCCGGGCAAGCAAAGAAGGTGGACGTCCTTGAAAAGCGAAAGTCAAGCAAAACTAATTCCGGACCACCACCAGGACGGAAGCCAAAGGCTGCACCGATGCTGGAACAGGTTGCGGAGGAAGAATGCTCTGAGAACGATGGTGCGGCCATGCCAATTCCCAAAGCTGCAAATCGTAAAGCTTTGTACGATGAGACTATCATCGAAGGAGCGCAAACGAAGAAGATGAAGCGGAAAATACTCGGGGGTGGTCTTGGCAAGACGCTTTTTGACGAGGATAGTGGATGTGGTGTGAAAGGTGATGTCGGAACGTTAGAAGGTGTCAAAGGGTTCAGGATACTTAGTCGAGGAGGTTTAAGTGGATCAAATTTTGAGCCCAGGAAGGCTCTTAATACCAGTCTAGGTGCCTTCGGAGCGATATCACCAAGGAAAGAAAGATGAAGAAGTTATTGCTTCAACGAAATCATGATGGTTGCCACGTTGGAAAGGTTCAATTGACTACATGAGGGAACAAGAAGGTATTGGAGTAATCAAATCAGCTTTATCGTAAATAGGTATCAGTCTGAATATATTAAATACGGAAGTTCGGAGTTCGGTGGAAGTAGAAATTTTGGCTTTCCGAGATTCCCAAATTGATTTGGGGGTTCGAAGTGAAAGTCTCGACACTAACAGGGCAAGAAACATTAGATGTAATGGCATTCTGAACGTTCATGTTTCCCCAGCGGCCGACACTAGGCTCAAGATCTTCCGTTAGCCTTGAATGGACTCAAGCTTCGCTGCACCGTCCGCCATTCTCGATACCTCTCATTCTCTGGTTGTTAAAGCATAGGGTGCCCCTAGTCCATACCGAGCCACATATGAGATGGCACGCCTCGTCTTCCTCTTCGAAGCGATGGCAAACTCGGCAAGGCAAGGACAGATTCGCTATCAATGCTAAAGTGCAAGGCTTGAAAAGCCGAGCTGCTTTTAAATTGTTGGAGGTCTGACTTGACCATGCTAGCTAGGCTGTTGTCTCATGTGCTCACAACGTCATGCAGATCAACGAAAAGTACAGGATCTTCCATGGGGGTCAGACAATCGTTGATCTGGTAGGTGTATCTTGGCCTGAGAGGACCAGGGTTTCGTGCTGACTGACATAGGGTTATGCTCCAGGCTCCTGGTCACAGGTAGATCTCCTACCGCAATTCCATAAGACATGCTGACCGCGAGCCGGTTGCTGTTGATCGTACGTTACCCAATGGGAGAGTGCTAGGCATTGACATCATTCCGGCTCAACCGCCCAAGGGAGTCTCGACTATTCAAGGCAACTTTCTCTCCCCTGCCGTGCAAGCCGAGGTCAAGAAATTTCTGCGAGAGTCGGATCGCGGAAGGACCAGGAAGAAGGCATCACTGGTTCCATATGACGGAGAGGAGCAGATGACCGAAGACGACTTGGAGCAAAGCTCGAGAAGCTACATTGAAATCGAGAGAAGGGCCGAAGATGGAAGACCAGATCATGGCGCGTCTGCAGCACCTACAGCGCAGAGGGGAAAGATCGCAGATGTCGACGGAGAAGGCAGGATGGTGGATGTAGTATTGAGCGATATGTCCGAACCCTGGGCTCAAACTGAAGGCTTTTGGAAGAGAAGTCTGAGTGACCCGTACTATAGGATGATGAATACAAGCGGCATGAGCTTTCGAGATCATGCGGGCAGCATGGTAATTACGATGTTTGATTGTGTATGCTCTGAAAGGCTGACCACGAGCTCTGCAGGATTTGGCTACCGCAGCACTACGCTTCGGCTTTGACACGCTGCGAACAGGCGGCCATTTCATCTGCAAGTTCTACCAGGGCTCAGAGGACAAAGCGTTTGAATTGAGATTGAAACAATTATTTGCAAAGGTTCATAGGGAGAAGCCTGAATCATCTCGCAGTGTAAATTCCATGGTACGTTTTACGCACATATTGAGAACTGACTTCTCCGCACAGGAATCTAAGGAAGCTTATTTTGTCGCGTTGAAGCGAAAAGGGAACGTGCAAGAAGGCGATGTATTCCCGAGCGAATGTTGAATATTTGTATTAAGGAAGCTTTCTTCTCGACTCTGAAAGTCCCAAGACATGGTTTGAAAGGACACGAACTCCATTTGCCAGCTCCTCCGAATCCCATTGCAGTTGAAGACCTAAAGGATAGCGGAAATAAACCTATACAGGAGTGCTTCGACTCAATTGAGCGAGGACTTCGTATCATGTCATATTATCTCGCCTTCGCCTTCGTCACTCCATTCTATTTCTGCCAAGGCCTTCTCAGCCACCCGTTGCACCTGATGAACGTCAGTGTCCGAGTACAAGACCTCAGGTTATAATTTTACTTCTGTCAAACCGCTCAGATCCTCCACATAACCCTTTTCATTGAGTGCCTTTTTCACGAATTGCCAACCCTCTGATATATATGCACTGCCTATCTTGTCCGAGCACGCGCTACAAGAGTCGTAGCTGCTACCCCTGATCACCACATTCTGGAAACTGGAAAGGAAGCCACGAATTTGATGAGGGACGATGCCGAGAGGGTGATCACCGCGCTCCTCGGTTGGTTTTACCGGGGCCGGAGCTGAGGCACCCAGGGGATGCTGTATTATCGAGACCAGAATTTCGACGAGCAGTGCAGAAGCTATGGCAGCAATCCCTGGACGAGTGACAGTGCACTGCTGGTCAAGGGTTTGATCTGTGATAGACTTGGCCCGAAGTTGGTCAGTTCCAAGGGTTTCGTGTTTTTCGACTCGAGACTTACATCCGCTGGGGCTACTACATCGTTACAAAAATAACAACCAAGCTCTTGCTCCGGATGCGCCGTGTCCTTTGCGCCATGCCGCATGACAACGAACGAGTCGAAACCCAAGGCTGCGTTCATCACGATCTTGCCAGCTGCTTTGCCCATCACAGTGGGCAGCCACCGACTCTCGCGGGTGTCCATTAGTAAAAATATTGCGTCATGCTCATCTACAAGTCGTTGTAATGTCTCAAACTCGGACATGACAGTACTCTCGTCCATGATGGGATGCCCTGCCATCGGAACGGACATCATGTAACCGTTTGAATCAACTCCTGGATAAATCTCCTTCAGGGATTCCGCCGCTCGGATCGCCTTCTTCGCTCCACCTTCGAGACAGTCCTTAAAATCAAACAATGGCTGACGAACAGGGTTGGAAAAGGAGACTGAGCCATTATCAACGAAGCTTATCTTTCGGACACCCCAAGCCTATGTCAGGATTGATCAGCAGTCTCGCAGCTTTTGATCGATGTTAGAGTCGATCACGTACCATAAGATTTCGGGCTACATAGCTACCTAATGTGCCGGCTCCTAGCAAAAGACACTTGGTAGCCTTGATTTTCTCTAGATCCAAGCCTGGAGATATGCGCCATTTGATGAGCTTCAGGTTGAGGTCAACAGCTTGATCGGCCAACCTGATAAATCTGATTAAATATTTTGCTCTGCCTCATAGAATCCATAATACCTTTCGGGATCCATATACTCTCCAAGATTTGCGATCCGACTCATAATTTTGCCTGCCTTGTTTCGTTCCCAGCCTGTTACTTTTGGCATATGGGATGAACCCATTATGGAGCTATGTATGGATGAGGTAGTAGAGCCGTTTTTTCCAAGCGCGAGGGAAAGTATGATGCTCTTTGCGTCATCTCGGCGAGCTTGAACGTCTCTGTAGCAAAGGATCTGGACCTTGTCAAGCTTCCACCGTCTACGTATGAGCATCAGAAGATTCCGTAACATCCAACCTGGATACGTTGGATACGTAGATGGATCTACAAAACAAATGAACTGATCTTCAACAGGCACACCTTCAAAGTAGCCGCGCTCGTACTCCACGAGTGAACCAACGGACCAAGTGAACGCTAGCGTGTCACCTGGTGTTCCAGGTGTGATTGGTCTGGTACTTGATTCTTCGTCTGCGGGAGGGTCGGCTACAAACTCTCCGGCTTTGCCAACGTGCGTAGGAAACGATCCTTTGCCCTGCTTTTTGGCAAGAAAGAAGCCATGCTGCCTTGAGTCAACTCTGTACCGCCATGTTTGAACACTGTCCACCAAAGCTGCGGTCTCTTGGCCCGTCATGTGTACGATCAAGTCTCCATCTTGCCTTTGACTATCTTCTGATGCATCTTGTATATCTGTGCCTGGTACTAGCTTCCAAGCGGGGTCGGAATGCAGGGCGGGAAAAGCAAAAAGGTATGTGAATCTGTATTTCTTGAGGTCTGCAAAGCAGATCATAGTGAATGAGGCCAGCAACGATGGGAAGGAATACACAGTGCCGTCATTGATCGCGTCCCAGATCTGCAGAAACAATCAACAAGGCGTGTAGTTTTGCAGAGGGGTATAGGAGGAGGCCGTACAGTGCGCGCAGCTTGCGACAGGATAGCGCCGTTGTCTAGGCTTCTATATTCTTCAATTGTGTTGACGTTCTTGATCATACCCTCTGCTCGACAATAGCCTGCTGTCACACTAGGCACTTGTCGTCAGTGGTAGCTCCCAAGAAAATAGATAGGCTGGACCACCAACGCATCGTTCGTCAGAGCATTACTATGGACCTGCAATCGACAAGATGCCTCAGGTAAGTCAGTAGAACGGATCTCGTATAGTCCGAGTAGCCTCCTGGCGGAGTCATCGAGTTTGTCATGATTGATCTTGTGAGAGGCTAGGGATGTATAGAAGGGAAGCTCGATATCAGAGCTGAAGGTAGCGAACTTCAACATTATGACTCGGCAATCGTCGCACCAAGTGCCGGCTAAATGTGACAGTCCAAGCTTAGAAGTGAGGATAATTTGCGACCTTGCTTTGTACGCAAAGAAGGATAAGATGATGCAAAAAGAGGTTCTCTGCCTGAAATGGAGAGCACCGATCACCCGCCACGCTTATGCCAGATAGCGGGCGCTCCCGTGCGGAGGGCCCGCAGACCCCGAGACGCGTCAATCACGCGTAAACCAATGCCATTCAAAATGGAGCTCTAAAATGACAAATACCAGTTGCTCACATTGACTCCACGAACGTGCCAACTAAGCCAGCCGGTAAAGTGCTCACCTGATCTCTCATTCACCATCAGTCTTCTTTTTGAGACAATCATGCTCATTGGGCTGTGCGGAGGTGAGATAATGATCAGTATTCTTGAACCCTCTCTAGGTCACTGATATTCTACAGGCATTTGCTCTGGCAAGAATTCTATAGCAGAATTCCTGACGACAAGCCACCGATTTTCAAGGCTGCACTTGCTTCATCACCAATCTTTAAAAGACGACCCTGGCTCGCATGATGTCAACCGCAGGACCGATGTCAAAGTGGGGTCGTTCACCAGTGTCGAGTCTCTGCTCGACTTTGTAACGAAGCAATGGAAGCAACGGTGGGTGACTACCGATATATGGAGCGAAGAAGTCCTGGAGAGTCTTCTGCGCCGGCCAAGTTTCATCCTCGTCAGCGTAGATGCTCCTGTAAGCTTGCGTTGGAAACGCTTTAGAGAGCGGTAATCCCAAACCCTTTTGGCCGTTGAGTCCAGTGCACTTATTGATGAAAAGATGCGCGCGACAAGAGCAGGCACCGCCAACTCTCGAAGATTTTGTCATTCAAAATGATGACCATCTCTACGATCAAAAATTGGGTCTAGCCCGCCTGATTGACCGGGCGGAGGTCCGCCTGATAAATCAAACGTCATCGATAGACCAATTGCACAAGGCTTTGGAGGAACTGAACCTAGCCAATGAGGAACGCTTGCGACCAAACTGGGATCAGTACTTCATGCAACTAGCCTCGCTTGCTGCGCAGAGGAGCAACTGCATGAAACGACGTGTTGGATGTGTCCTAGTTCAAGAAAGACGAGTGATAAGCACAGGGTACAACGGAACACCTCGAAATCTCAAGAATTGTAACGAAGGGGGCTGTAATTAAAATGCTTGGTCACTGATGAAGTTTTGCTGATCCGTGCAGGTGCACGATGCAATGCTGGCCACAAAGCGGGCGTGAGTCTTTCGACTTGCTTGTGTATTCATGCAGAGGAAAATGCCTTGCTCGAAGCAGGACGAGAGCGAATCAGGGACGGGTCCATCCTCTATTGCAATACGTGAGCTATCCCTGCACTTTCGGCGTTCGGGTGCTCACAATGCTGGTCTAGATGCCCGTGCTTGACCTGCAGCGTAAAGATAGCCCAAGTTGGGATTTCTGAGGTTGTGTACTTCCAGGGATATGGTATTGACAAAGATGTATGTCTTGACCAAATCAACGTAGTCACAACGCTGAATCTCAGCAGGCGACCACCGTCTTGGAAGAAGGAGGAGTTTGCCTCCGCCAATTTTCACCGGTGAGTACATCTGGAAACAATTTAAGCTTATCGCTCACCAGCTATCCAGCCACGCAAAGGCTTGGTCAATCTAGATCATATATGAGATGTATCTGTAAACCGGACGCAGGTGGCGCAAGGTCATGAGTCTCAGAACATGAACGCTCGATGGAGTAACACTCGTGAGCCAACTGTGTAGCGCCTCCCAGCACAGTGAGCGGTGCCTCTCCCGTTCATACTAAAATCTCATTTCAAGGGATGTGACGATAGTATGCACAAGAAAAATTGAGGGGCTCGACTTGCTATCAGACCTTGTGACTGGTCAACATCCACAATATGCAATGTAATGTAGAAAATGTCGACTACCTCAGCACTGGAATCTAACGTTTTACTTACCTTTGGGTATGACAAAGCTTCAAACACCCGAGGCGGCATTTTGAGCCTCCGAGGAAGATGGACTACAGTTGTACTTTGAATAACATCTCGGGGCAAGGCAAGGCACCTAGCGGCGTGTGGTAATCGCTCTGTAGGGGAAGATCTTGAGTAAGAGACAAGCTGGCCTCTTAGGCATTGATGAAAGTGACCATTGTGCGTGCCCTGATATGGAAAACATATAATAGATAATCTTATTTGGGGTTGATAAAATATGGCTGTCTTCAACTTCATGAATTTACAACTTCAAAAGCACAAGGTGACTGTGGAAATCTTGGCGCTCCGAAAAACCCCCCCACCTAGGTACGTGATACGATAGTAAGCCATTAGCTTCTAGTATAATAATTCGACTTAGGGATAATAATTTAAGGCTTCTATTACACGTATACCCCGTCTATATAAGGCTTGGCGGCCTCCGGGGGATAACGTCGGGGTTATACCTTGCTCGCTGATAAGCCGCTAAGCCTAACATAGTAGTCGCTAGGCCTAATATTTAGCGTGTATAGGATCGTTAGGAAACCTTAGTACTAAATATTAAAAAAAAAACCCTAAATTTATATATAAATCTATATAATACTTAATTATTATAATTATATTAGTATTATAATATCTAAATTTATTATTTCTAAGGTTATATATACTTTTAATAACTTAATACTTTCTTCTATATTATACCTTACTATTTAACCTCTACTTACAACTAATTTATAGCTAAAGAGCTCCTTTAATCTTACTAGAAATCAACTATTATTACTAATAAGATATATTATAAGAAGAGTATAATCTATAAATAGGAAGAGTATAATCTACAAATAAGAATAGTAATTATAGATATATAATTCTATCTATTCTATAAGATAGTAACTAAGGCCTTACTAGTAAATTAGTATTATAGTAAAGAAAGTACTATTAAAGTATTAAAAGTATAATTTATAAGTATATTAAGATAAATTAATAATATTTCTAGAGGAAGAATAAAATCTTATTATCTCTTAATCTACTATATCTTACTTACTTAAGAAGGAATAACTTAATTATTATATAATATAACTAGTAGGGCCTTAGAATAAGTAATTATATATATAATAGTAAGCTTTTATACTTAATATAATAGTAAAGTAATTATACTTCTAAAATAAATTAATATTTAAGGAATAAACTAGCTAATAAGGTATAAGATATACTCCTATTTATAACCTTTTATAATAGAGTAAGAATATAAGAAGAGGTAATATATAAAGTATATTAATAGTATATATAATTAATAAATATATTCCTTATATTAGTAGATATAAAGGATACTTTAATATAGATAACTTTTTCTTATAAATCCTAAATAAACTATTATTATATTATAATTTCTACCCTTAATTAAGGAATATTATTTACTAAGATAATCTAGGAGTCTACCTTAACCCTTAAATAAAAGATATTGATTGATTTAATTAATTATTTATACGCCTATTCTAGTATTATTTACATTAATAAGGGTAGTCTTTTACGCTTAGGTACCCCTTCCTAGCAGGAAAGGTAGCGGAGCTACTATATCCTATTATGGCGGGGCGTAGGAGAAACCTTTTATAGCTAAAAACTCCCGCTTATTATCTCCTTTCCTTATAACGTTTTACTTCCTAGGTAACCTAGTAAGTTCTTTTTATTAGGATTACGTTATTTAGCGCGTTTAATTAGTAGTATTCACGTAGCTCTTTAATTACTTTCCTTCCTTTCCACTTTATTTTTAATGCCTTTATTAATTTCGGTAGTAGAACCGCCTCTTAAGGGAGTTTTATTCGCTCTAGTTAGAGCTTAGCAAGTTAGAATTATTTTAAGTAGCCTATCTTTATTAGTTAGCGGGCCGCCGTATAAATACCCCTTATCCTAGTTAGTATCTTCTTAAAGTCGTAGGTACTAGCCTCCCTAATTAGGTCTAGTCTTAACTCCTATAATTTTAGGTAGAAGAGGAGGATATACTTTATATCCTATTTCGCCTAGTTATAACTATATTTAGAGTCTTAGATCCCTAGGATATTTACCTTAAGTAGGAACGCCTTAAAGCTGTTCTTCCTATTATAAAATTAGGTTACTAGCGAGCTTTCCACCTTCCTTAATCCTTAATAATAGTTAGTATAGTCGCTTAAGAGGGGGCCCTTTATTACTAGCTCTTAGCTTTCCTTTAAGATAGTTATCTAATAGGCCTCCTATTACTCCTCCTATTAAAGTTACTTCTAGTCTTTTACCTTTATTAAGATATTATTAGTATCTTAAAACTCCTTAATATCTATTACTAGGTCGTGCTAGTAGGCCTTCCGTTAGGTACCCGTTATTACTTAGTCCTAGCTTATAGCTCTAAGCTCGCGCAGGGCCTATTTCTCCTTCTCCTATATTAGGGTAAGGGCCTAGCGTCTAGCTCTACCACGCTTCCCCTTTAACCGGCGCCGGATCTTCCTATTCCCCGCTATTATACTCGCGTAGGTACTACGGAGCGCTTAATATTTTATTACTAGGTTATTAAGCTATATCTAGATTAGGGGAGTTATTACTTCTACTTTTAATACTAGTACTAGCGTCACCTTATACGCGCTAAGGACTAATCTTAAGTAGTTATTTTATATTATCTTAAGCGTACGCGTATAAGTCTTTATAACGCCGGCCGTTCCCTTTAAGTAATATTATATTAGAGCCGTGAATATAAGTATTAATTAGACTATTATATTATAAATTATCTTATACCTTATAAAGGTTACGCCTTAGGTTAAACCTATTAGGTACTTAAGTACCTAGGATTAGGTAATAGCCCTTACCTTAATCTAGGTAATATATAGGCCCTAGCGGAGTTTCAAGTTAATATATAATCTTAAGACTTATATACTCGCGCTTAAAATAACTTCTATACTATTAAATTAGATTATTTCTAATATATTAAATTTCTTTAACGTTCTTAAGAGGTAGATTAATTTATATTTCTACGGCGTAAACGTCGCGCTATAAGTCTTTACCTATCTTTAATAAATTTAATAGGCCTTTTTAAGTTAATAGTAGTTCCCTTTAGTAGACTTACTATATATTAAGAGGTAAATATTATTAATAAAACCCCCTACCTATACGGGGAGCTTAGTCCTCACGTATTCTTTAATTAATAATCTATTAAAGAATAGGAAAAGGATTAGTAAGATTAGGGAGCCTTAGGGAATCCTAGTCTTTACTTCCTCTATTTAATTAGTTCTTATCTTTATTATAATAGACGTCGCTCTTCTTTAAAGGAAGCTTATAACCTAGGCTATAATTACTATTAAGATTCCCTTTACTCTAAGGTTATAAAGTAACCTCTTATATAATATATTATTAAAGGCTCCCGTAATATCTAATAATAGTAGGCTTATAACGTTCTCTTTCCCCTAGTTCTATACCGTGTAAACTAAGTCTATTAAAGCCTTAAGGGCCGTCTCTATTAACTTACCCTTCCTTGCCCCTATTTATTACTCTAGGAGGAGCCTATAATATTCTACTAGACTACTAAGACGCCTAGATACCACCGTCTCTAGAGCTTTTCCTAGTGTATCGAGTAGCGCTATCGGTTAATATACTTTCGGCTCCGAATAGTCCGGTTTCTTCGGCTTTTTCAGGATGATCGTGTTTGCCTCTTTGAATCTCTTCGGGTGGTAAATAAAAGATATATTAGAGGTAAAAGATTATATTATTAAATTTCTTCTATCTTATTTACTAGATTATAATCCTATTAAGCTTATATTTATTTTACTTAAAATATAGATATAATATTATTATTAATATTTAATATATATATTCTAAGGGGACTTTAATAGCTTTTTAAGGTTTATTATTAAGGAAAGCGGATATAATTAATTTATAATAGAGTATTTTAAATATACTAGTAGTAGGTATTAATTTAAGAGAGATTATAAAGTTTTTTAATAAGAACTTAAAGTATAATCTTTAAAAGATAGAGAAGAACCTATCTAATAAGCTTCCTTTATATATAATTATAATAGTAAAATAGCTTAAAGGAAGGGAAAGTTCTTAATATCCCCTTATATTTTAGATAGAAGTCTCTCTAGGTATAAAAAGTTTATAAAAAAGTTACTTAATAATAATAAGTTCTAAGTATAATAATATTATAATTATATATATCTTCTATATACTTAGGAGTAGATAATTAATATATAAATATCCTTATTAAGTAATTCTATATTATTTATAATAATACTTATATTATTATATTATTACTATTTACCTCTTTTATTTACCCCTATTTTCTATAAATAATTTCTATCTAAGACTTAAAATTTAATAAATTATGAAAATACTTTAAAAAGTAAATTATATACCTTTTAAAAAGTAAACTTAATTATTTAATTAAGTTTAATATCCCTCCTATTCTTATACTTCTATTATATATTTTAAATAAAGCCTTCTTTACCTCTTATTATTATAATATTTCTAGTAGCTTTATATTTAATATAATAGATCTTTTAAATCCTTCTTAAATCCTATTATTAAATTATATAATAGATTAAGTATTATTATATATTTATAAAGGTTTATAAATATATTACTTATAATCCTTAAATATTTAATATATTATAATTATCTTATAATAATTATTTATATCCTATTTAATATAGTTTTTATTAAGTTTAAGATTACTCTTATCTTCTTTTAATATTAATAGTCTTTTATAATCTACTCTTACTCTAACTCTAATATATTAATTAAACTTAATATTAGGATTAGTAGTATTGATTACCTAGATAATAGTAGTAAATTAGATATAATAGCTAGTATAAGGATAAAAGAAGGAGTAATAGACTAACTTTAATAAGATAGAAGAGAGAGCTAATATTAAACAGGAGGTAGATAAGGTAGAGGAGGTAGAGGTTAATATTACTATTATTAATTTAGCTATTAATAATAATATTATTAAGGAAACTATTACTATTATTATATTAATTAAAATATCTATTATATTATACTTATTTTTATAGTCTTATTTATAATTTCTATTATTTATTTTATTATACTCTTCTTCTCTTTATACTTCTTATATTTTAATAAGTACTTATATTATATATTTACCTTACCTTAGTTCTTAATAAGATATTAATATATTAGCCTAGGAGGCTAATTAAGTAAGGCGTTATTAATAGAGTTTATAATTATTTATACTAATACCTCTTACTATTTAATAGTAAGGATATAATATTTACTATTAAATATAATAAAATAGAAGCTACTAGGATAGTTATAATAGTACTTATTTTTATAATATTATTTTATATAGAGCTTTTTTAAGAGGTTATTAGTTACCTTATTTTTATTATAATAATTTACCTTTATTTCTTCTTATTAAATTATCTATATTTAGTAATAGGTAAGTAAACTTTAAATGGTATTAATTTAAGTAGTAGCTTTCTTAGGAATTAAGATAACTTAAGTAGGAGTAAGGATATTAATAATAATGATTTTAGCTTCTAGTCTTTTATTAATATATTTCCTTTACTCCTATTTAAGGATAGGCTTTATCTTTTAATCTTACTCCTCTATTAATAGGTTAATTAAGGTAATATATTAATAAGAGCTCTTAGAGTAGGTAGATCTAATATTAATAATAATTATAACTACCTCCTCCTCTATATAATAGAGAATAACTTAGTTATAAATAATTTCTATTATTTTATATATATTAAAGGTATTTTATAATTACTTAATCTTTCTAATTCCTTTATATTATTTTAGTCTTAAATAGGTGTCTTTAATATTAATAATATTTTTTAATATAGCTTTTATATTATATTAATAGAGACGCTCCTATTAGGCCTTATAATTAGCTTACTCTTATAGGTATTTTATATTATTTAGGTTTAAATTAGAATTATTAATATCCTTACCTCTAAATAAATCCTACTTTTTATTATTATAATCTTACTATATTATAATATTCTAATTAATTAATATATAATCTTAAATAGGAATACCTTATAATAGGTCCTAAGTAAGATATACTAGTCCTAGTATAAGTAAAAGATCTAGATAGTTTATAAGCCTTATATTAATATTATAATAATAAGCTATATTATTATTACTAGAATCCTTACTATTATAAGAAGTAGCTATCTTATTATAAATATCTTATTAATCTTTTACTAGTTACTACTCCTTAGCTTATTTTATATCCCTTTACTATTACTCCTTAACTTATATTATATATCCTTTAGCTAATACTTATATATCTATTAGAGCTTAGTTATCCTTATTAGTATTACTAGTATTACTACCTCCTTTTTTCACTTCTCTTATTATTACTATACTTACCTTACTAATTATAACCTTTATAATTATTATTACTAGCTAATATAGCTAGTAATAAGCCTATTAGCCTCCTTCTTAGTAATATAATTAGATTGTAAGATATTCTTACTAATACGCGACGACGGATAAGAGCTAGTAAGGAGGGATATACTAGTAAGGGACGGCGGAGGCCCTAACTTAGGTAGTCTAATAAAATAGGTATAATATAGGACTTAAGATATATTAAAAATATATATATAACCTTAATAATAATAAATTAAAATATTATAATACTAATATAATTATAATAGCTAAGTATTATATAGATTTATATATAAATTTAGAGGGAGTTTTTTTTAATATTTAGTACTAAGGTTTCCTAACGATCCTATACACGCTAAATAGACTAAGTATACTAGTATTTAGGATACTACGTATTTAGGTAGTTAAATCCTAGTATACTAAGGGATATTAACAAAAATATATATCTAATACTACTAGTAACCTATATATATACTATTAGCTTAAATAACTACCTTGTAGTATACATATATAAAATTTACTAAATCGCTAAGAAATTCAGGTAATATCTATTCCTATACTATATAAATAGCGCCTTAGAGGCTGTTATAACTAAGTTTTTTAGGATAATTATCTTATATCTAATCCTTTATCTTATTCTATACTATTTTAATAGGGTTTATTTTAGGACTAAATATAGGCTACTAAATAATATAAATACTATATTTACAGAGATCCTTAAATATTACTCTAGTAATATATCCTAAGATACTATCTTATATTAAAGATAAGTAGGGATATAGTTATACCTTACTATAAATTAAGGGGATAATATACTTATAATATATTATCTAGCTAATTATTCCCTAGTCTTTCTTCTAAAATACTCCTAGGCCCTTAATATTATTATAGAATAAATGCTAGAATATTTATCCTTACCTCTAGGATATCTTTTTAATAATATAGGTAGGATCCTATTCCTCTCTTAAGGCCCTAGTAACCTACGTATATATATATTTCTTAGATATTACTAATATTTTATCTATCTAGAGAATTATCTTCTATTACTCTCTTATCTAGTTAATATATTCTTAAGCCTACTAGAGACGTACTACCTAATTTACCTCTAGAATAGGTAGTTTTCTCTAGGTAATATATTAAGAAAGGCCTTCTTTTTAGAGAGCTCTCTAGATTATCCTTTTTAATATATTCTAACCTAGTCTCTTTACTACCTCCTTATACTATATATATCTTATTTCTTTGAAGCTTTATATATAATAGACTAGGCGGGCTTAGTAGTACTATAGGATTATAGATATAATATAATTACTTAGCGTCTTAGTAACTAGTATATAACTATAAGTAGTTACTAAGTAGATAGAATCCTTAATCTATCTACTAATTAACTAATTATAGATTACTAAGTAATTATTTATACTTTATAATATAATAATGTAATAGTTAGTAGTAATACTAATATACTAATACTAATTTTAATAAAACTAGCTTTTAGAAGTACTAGTTCTCTAGTAATTATAAAGTAGAATTTCTACTTACCTAAACCTACTAATTTGTTATGAATTACTCTTACTTTATTAAGTATTACTAAGGATTTATCTTAGTAATACCTTAATAGCTTTCTATCTTATAAATAGATAGAATAATTAATCTTTATATTAATTAATAGACTACGCCTAATAAATAGTAGTAATACTAATTTTTATTATTAAGTATTATACCTTATTTATTAGTACTAAGGTCGTGTACTAGCTTACCTTAATAAAGGAAGAACTATTAGTATAGTACTAGCTAACTTCCCTAGTATTATAAAATACTAATCGTCCTACGCTTTTATACTACCTTACTTAATAATATTATGTTATCTATTATAATAAGGCCTTTTATACCTCTTACTCTATTATTACCTTATTATTATTTTATTAGATAATTTAAATAGATTACCTTATTACTTAATAATTTAGTACTTACTAAGAAGACTATTAGAGAAGGTAGATATACCTATATATTACTTTCCTTAATATTATTAATTTAAGACCTTATTAATTTAATTTATATTCCTTTATAATACCTTTTAAATATATATTAAAGTAGTCTTTTATTATTTTAGGAATTATTTATTTTAATTACTCTATCTTATAAATAGTTTTAAAAGACTATTATTATTCTAGCTCCCCTTATTATATAAGAGATTATTATCCTAATCTTCTATATTAGTAATCTCGCGCGGCTATATATTACAAAAATTTGTGTATTATACGTAAATATCTATTTAGCTTATGTATTAGCCCCTGAGATTATGAAATATTTTAGGTTACTAAATATATATTTAGTAACCTGAAATATTTTAGATAAGTCTATATAAGCTATCTTATATAGTAGGACTAGTCCTATCTAATAGTAGGATTTATTAGGTATATAATACGGGGCTAGACTAGGGCGGTATCTTATATATATAAATTATATGAATTAACCGTATTTAAAATCTATATTACGCTAGCGTAGATAACGTAGTCTATATAGCCTTATTAAGCTTCCTAGCGCTAGTAGAAAATCATAGATTTAAGGCCTTAAATCTAGATTTTCTATATTCAGGATTTTTAGGTTAAAATAAAATTTTATGAAAATTCTCTATTTTTTTTCATTATTTTACCTAAAAAATATGTATTTAATAGGATTAATACATTTTTATTTTTTATACAGGTTCTTAAGTTACTAATATAACTATCTAATTTTATTACTTTTAAGTATATATATACTAACTTTATTAATAAACTTAATTAATATCTTATTATCCTTATTATATAAAAGAACTTTAAGCCTCCTAGATTACTTAAGACTTTTAATTCTTATAATAAGAAATATAATTAGTACTCTTAATCTAATTTTATAAAATCTATTAATTTTATAAATCTTAAACTTTTCTATCCTTTAAATTAAATAATTAATTACTCTCTTTTTTATATAATAATTCTTAAATTTTAATAATATCCTTAAATTTAGAATTCTTATTAATATTTATAAGAGCTTATTATACCTTCTAATCCCCTTACTACCTTATTAAGAGGTATAACTTCCTTAGGAATATTAAGTACCTTAAGAATAACTATATTAAGGTTTATAATTATAAATAATAATATTATAACTTAAATATCCTTTATAAAGGAGGTAATTTATAATTATCTTATTAATCTTAAAAATATTAATCTTAATAATATATTAACTAGTAAACTTAATATATAAGTAATTATTAATACTATAATTACTTAATATATATAAGAGAACCTACTTTAGCTTAATACTATTAGCGCCTAAGGTTCTTAAGAACTTCTAGGAGTTAATAGTACTATTAATAATAATAATAATAAAAATACCTCTATCTTATTAAAAGCTAAGGATATTAAATATTCCTTTCTAAATATTAAGGGAGAAGGCGTAATTATTACTTAAAGATATTACCCCTTTTATAAAAATATTTATAGGTTTATTAATTAAATTTAGGATTTTACTATTATTAAAGGTAAAAATAAGGTCCTTAATATCTTATTATCTTACTTTTATAATAAGGTATAGAAATAATATTTTATAAAGTTATTAATATTAGAGAAGGAGCTTTTAAAACTACTTTATTAAAGTTATAAATAAATACCTTAATAAATTATTTTAAAGAGAAGATAATTATAATATTTTAAAAGTTATAAATTGAAAAGTTTATTATAAAAGATATAAAGATTAATAAATCTCCTTATACTTATATTTAAAGTATTTTATATTATATTAAAGTTATAACCTTTAATAAGATATAAAATTAATTAATTATTATATAAACTAATTTAATAGTTAAGTTTTATTAATATATCTTATAGTTAATAGCGTTTATAATACTATTATAATTCCTTAAGTAGTTAAATAAGAAGTCTAAGATTTAATATAAATTTATAAATAAGAGTTATAAATAGTTTTAAAAGATAATAAAGTTTAATTAATATTAAAATAATTCTTATTAATAAGGTAGCTTTTTTAAGGCTACTATTTCCTTATTAATAATATAATTAGAGGTAGTAATATTAAGGATATATTCCTAGACTATATAATAATTATAATTATAGAAATAGTAATATTAATAGATAATCTAATTCTTAGGATATTTAATAAAATCCTCTCTTACCTCCGCCTTATTAGCATTTATAAATTATAAATAGAAAAGGTAATTAAAATCTATTAAGTTTAATATTATTAAATTAGACGAATTATTATTATTATAATAATAATACTAATACTAATAATTATAATTGCTATAGAAAGCCTATAAATTAAAGAAAAGGATTCTAAATATACTACTCCTAAGGTATTACCTACTAAGTTATTAAGGAAGGTACCTAATAAGTTAATAATACTATTAAGTCTTTATATTTTATAGAAGATATCTAAGATAATAGCTAACTTAATAAAAGCGTAGTAAAAAATTTAAGTAATTATTATATTAATAAGGACCTTAATTACTATAAGCCTTAATAAGATTATAAGGTAGAGGAGTATTTTAGAAATATATCTATATTATTACTTATAAAGTATAGATATTAATATTATTATTAGATATTCCTATTTAAAAACTAGTTATATTAATATCTAGGTAATTTTAAAAAAGGATATTATACCTTACTATCTACCTACCTAGGTAATTTACCTTATAATAGCGAGGTATTTCTAGTCTTTAATACCTTATTTATATTAAGTATTAATAAACTTATTAAGTTATTTATTAACTTATCTAAAGAAATTAGTACTAGCTACGCTTTTTATAAATATTATTATATAATAGTTAAGGTAAGGCTTATCCTAGATAATCTTAATAAAGATTATTACCTTAATTTAGGTTATAATATCTCCCTTACTAATTATATATACCTTATAAAGTCGGCGCCTAATATATAGATCCACTATATAATTAGCCTAATTAGTATATATAATATTAATTCTAATAAGTATATTATATTAAAGTATACTATTATTTCCCTATACTATTATAATATAAAAGATAGTAAGGAAGTTACTATTATAATGGTATTAAGAGAAGTATATATTATTAATAATCTTAAGGTAAGTGTATTTATTAATAATAGTATTTTAATACTTAAGAGTATAAATATACTTATATCCTAATTAAGGGCCTTAATTAATAGTTATAAAGTCCTTATTCTAATTGAATTAAGACTTTATAAGAAGAGATTAGATATTTAATATATATAAAGTAAATTATAATTGTTTTATTATATTCTTAAATATAAATTCCTATCTATTATATTTCTTTATTAAATTATAATTTCTTCTTTAAGCCTAATTATAATTAAGTTCTATTATTATATATTTATCTTATTAACACGTCCTTATCTATTATATTAACTAAGAATAATACTAATAATACTATTATTATCTTAAGGAACTATTAATTAGGGATAGTATAGGAGTTAAAATTTAATAATTATTATTATATTATAATAAATATTAAGGACGTAGTTAAGCTAGCTATAAAATATCTTATAAAAGAATATTATATAAGTTAGATTAAGTATATATTTAATAAGGTAGTAACTACCTTTATAATTACTATACTTATAATATCTACCTTATAAATAATAAGGCCCTTATTACCTATTAATATATTAATATCTACTACCTTTATAAATACTATTATACCTAATAAGGCTACTATTTTTAATAGTTATCTTAAAATGATTAAAGTTATTAATAAATTCTTAAAATTATAAGAAGAAGGTAGTTTTATAAATATCTTATAAGATAAATAGATATATATATTATTAAAGTTTAATTAAGAGTCCTATATTTTAAAGGTAATACGCGTATACCTATTAAATAATAAGTTTAAGGTAATTATTAATTAAACCTTTAATAAGCTTTATAAATAAGGTAAGCTATTATAAATAATAGAATCTACCCCTTTTAACTTTCTTATTTTTATTATCTAGAAGATTATACCTAATAGGAAGTAGAAAGGCTTAGTAATTATTGATATATATAACCTTAATACTATTACTTAAATACATATTTATTCTCTACCTTTATAATTAAATATAATAGCTTATATTAAGGGATATTAATATATTAGTATTATAAATACTATTAGCTTTTTCTATTATTAGAGAGTTTACCTTAATAATTATTATAAACTTACTATTATTAGCTATTAGGGGTAAGAGTCTTTTAATATTACTATTATAAATTATAAGAATTTACCTACTTATATATAAAGGTAAATTAATAGGCTCTTATATACCTATTAAACTTTTATTAAAGTATATATAAATAATATAATTATCTATTCTAAAACTTTAAAAGATTATATATAATACCTTTATTAAATCTTTATTTTATTAAAAAAGTATAATATCTTAATAAATTTAATTAAGGTATTTCTTAATTACTATTAATAAGTTATTAGTTATATTAAGGCTCTTATTTCCTAAGTCCTTATCCTAGCTTAAGATATACCTTAATATAATAAATTAATTATAAGGTTATATAACCTATTATATTACTATCTTTAAGTTATTATAAAATAGGAAGACGCTAATACTTATTTTATTACTTAAATCTAGGTATTAATAAAAAACCTTTATAAAGAGAAAAGTATTAATAAATTTATTAAAGTTAAAGATTACTTTATTTAAGGCCTTATAAAAGGCCTTATTATTCCTTATATTCCTAATATAATTTAATAATAAGATTATCCTCTTTATAAATCTTAATATTAATAAGGTTTTTAATTTTAATATTATAATTTATTATATAAATAATTTTATTAATAATAATAATTTTACTTATTCTTAAGTCTATCTAATACTATTTTCAAGCCGCCTTTTAAAGGATATTAAAACTTATTAACAATTAATTAAATTAAAGCTTATAAGTATTATATAAGTCCTAGATAAGATTAGGTATATAATAGAGTTAACCTTAAAAATAGTTATATATATAAATTATAATATTACTTTAAGTATAATAAAGTAGATTA
>JAABUK010002857.1_pt1 | contig 30294 bp, 32 predicted proteins | sample 5559141 | NCBI WGS metagenome assembly JAABUK01 (sample SAMN10711869, study PRJNA513367) | rock metagenome | isolation source: Antarctica rocks | place: Antarctica: Victoria Land, Pudding Butte nord | collected 2016-01-03
TGCCCGCCGGCACCCCTTTCAACTCAAAGGCGCCATCCTCCCCGGTCACGGCAAAGAACGGATGCGCAATCACCGATACATAAGCTCGCATCCACCCATGCACGCCGCAGGTAATCGGGATCATAAGTTCTTGATGCTCAAACCGCTCCAACAGCTTCTCCGCCCGCGGAGGCTGAGCCACGTTGAAAGCTGCATTCGTAAGTGCTACCGCATGCACATTGTGGTTCAAAGGGTCGGTATTAGAAACCTCAATCGTCTGCCCGGCCATCACCGCCAGCACGTGCGGCTGATAAACACACCCATCCTGGCTAAGCTGCGCAGCGCCGGGTACAATCCACTTCTTGTCAGGCAGTCCGCTCTTGACCCAAACCAGCGTATTCCTCAAAGAGCCGTTCTTATTGACGATGGCGTCCTCTGAAAATACCGGCCGCAAGTGCTGCCGCTCGCAAGTCGGGTTCGCGGAAAGATCCAGCTTCACCCGCACCGGCGCCGTCCCAGAAAACGAAACCCGCCCAGCCACGCTACCTGTGCCAACAAAAGCCTCTTCCCGATGGCAAGCGCCAAGCAGCACCAAAAAAACTAACAAAACCCGCAAGAAACAATAGTCGCATGTGGTACCGGCCATGGCCGGTAAAAAGGTGCAAAGCACCTTCTGCCCTTACATCTGATACTATTCCGGAACAACAATCCCCCAATCCTCGTACCCACACACATATGCGGAAACTATCCGTCTTCCCCGTCCTCGCCGCGGCACTCACGCTCACCGGCTGCAACATCGAATTCGATGGCTCTAACAACGAAAAGTTCCAGCAGGATTTTCGCTTCAGTTACCCCCTAAAATCCGGCGCGGCGTTCACTCTAGAAAACCGCAACGGCTCCGTCGATATCGCCGGCTGGGACCGCGAAGAGGTCGAAATCACTGGCGTCAAATACGCCCGCACGGAAGCCCTGCGCGATGAACTCAAAATCGATATCCAGCACTCTGAAAAGTCAGTCGCCATCCGCACCGTCACGCCCTCCGATTCCAACGGCGGGGTAGGCGCGCGCTATGTCATCCGCGTGCCGCGCCGCATCATCCTCGAGCGCGTCATAAACTCCAACGGCAAGCTGCACGCCAGCGATATCGATGGTGCGGTCCACCTGAAAACCAGCAACGGCAGCGTCGAACTTACCAAAATCAAGGGCGATGCCGATGCCCAGACCTCTAACGGAGCCGTGGAAGCGAACGGTATCGATGGCGCAGTTCATCTGCACACCACCAACGGTCACGTCACCGCGGAAGGCATCACAGGCGCAATCGATGCCACCTCCTCAAACGGCTCTCTAACGCTTACCCTTATCGACAATTTCAAAAATGGTGTGCAAGCCAGAACCACAAACTCTTCCATCACCATCAGGGTTCCCGCCACCCTTGCAGCCAGAGTGCGGGCATCCACTAGCAACGGCAACATATCCTCTGAGTTCAACAACGTGCAAAGCGATCATGAAAACCGCCACCGCATGGACGGCCCCATCAACGGCGGCGGCGCAAGCAGCCCGCTGTTGGACCTTACCACCTCGAACGGCAGTATCAAGTTCGAGAAGCTCTAACTTAAAACCAGCAGCAGGTCTTTCGCATCCACCTGCTGCCCCGCTTTCACCAGCACCTGCTGCACCTTGCCCGAAACCGGCGCATACACGGTGCTTTGCATTTTCATCGCTTCCATCACCAGCAGCCGGTCCCCTTTCTTCACGGCGCCGCCCTCCGCCACCGCAATCGTAGTCACCAAGCCCGGCAGAGGCGCACCGATATGCAGCGGGTTTCCCGCATCTGCTTTCGCCCGCTGCTCGCCCTTCACTTCTAAACTCTTATCCCGAACATCCACTTCGCGCGGCTGCCCGTTTAACTCGTAAAACACCGTCCGAAATCCGTCATCGCGTGCCTCACCAACAGTAAGAAACTTAATAACCAGGCTCTTGCCTTCCTCAATGGTCACCAGAATTTCCTCGCCTTTTTCCATTCCAAAAAAGAATTGCGGTGTCGGCAGCACCTCCACATCCCCGAAGCTCCGCCGCGCCCGCGCGAACTTCAGGAACACCTCCGGATACAGCAGCGAACTCAGCACTTCGTCCGTCCTTGCGTCGCGATCCAGTTCCGGCGCAAGCTCACCTGCCGTCTTCGTGAAATCCGCATCCGCCAACTGCGGCCGCTTCGGTTCCCTGCCCTGCAATATAATTCCGCGGATATGTTCCGGCCACCCGCCCTCCGGCACTCCCAGCGATCCTTCGAACATATCCACCACCGAATTCGGAATCGGCACCTGATGATCCGGACTCAACTGTTCGAATTCACCCACCGTCATGTTATGCGTGATGAGAAATATCGCCAGGTCTCCCACCACCTTGCTGGATGGAGTTACTTTCACAATGTCGCCGAACGCGCGGTTCACATCCGCATACGTCTGCGCAATTTCCGGCCATCGCTGTCCAAGCCCCATCGCATCGGCTTGTTCTTTCAAATTTGTAATTTGTCCGCCAGGCATTTCGTGCAGATAAACTTCCGCGCTTCCTGTTTTCGGACCGGAATCGAACGGTAAATAATAACCGCGCACCGTTTCCCAATAATCCGAACAGCGGTTTAGCGCGGCAAGATCGACACCGGTCGCCCGCTCGGTATGCTCCAGCGCCGCGACAATCGAATTCAAGTTCGGCTGGCTCGTAGTTCCACTCATCGACGCCAGTGCGGCATCGCAAACATGCACTCCGGCTTCCGAAGCTTTCAAAATCGAAGCTGCATTTATACCGCTCGTATCGTGTGTATGAAAGTGAACCGGCAATCCAATCGAGTCGCGCAAAGCCTTCACCAGCCGCTCGGCGGCATACGGACGCAGCAGGCCAGCCATGTCTTTAATCGCAAGAACATGCGCTCCCATCCGTTCCAGTTCCCGCGCCATCCGGATGTAATAATCCAGGCTGTATTTCTCCCGCGACGGGTCCAGAATGTCGCCGGTATAACAAATCGCCCCTTCACATACGCCGCCGGTTTCCCGCACCGCTTCCATCGCAACGGTCATGTTGGGCAGATAGTTCAGGGAATCGAAGATACGAAAAATATCCATGCCCTGCGCATACGCTTCCTTTACGAAGCCGCGAATCACATTGTTCGGGTAAGCCGTATAACCCACCGCGTTCGAGGCGCGGAACAGCATCTGAAAACAAATATTCGGAATCGCCGCGCGCAATTCGCGCAAACGCTGCCACGGGTCCTCAAGCAAAAATCGCATCGCCACATCAAAAGTCGCCCCGCCCCACATCTCCAGGCTGTAAAGCCCCGGCAAGCGGTGCGAAACATAGTTTGCAATCCGCAGCAGATCGAACGTCCGCATCCTCGTCGCCAGCAGCGATTGATGCGCATCGCGGAACGTCGTATCGGTCAGCAAAAGCCGCTGCTGCGAAACAGTCCACGTGGCAAATGCCTTCGGCCCCTGCTCCCGCAAAATATGGCGCGTACCCACCGGTGGTGCGCCTGCAATACGCTCGGGAACCGGCACCTCCGGAAACCGAACAGGACGCGGCTTACCCGTCACTTCCGGATTTCCGTTGATGATCGTCTCCCCCAGATATTGCAGCAGCCGCGTCGCACGGTCCTGCCGCGCCGGATAGTTGAACAGCCCCGGATTCTGGTCCAGAAACGACGTCGTAATCTCGCCCGATTGGAACGCCTCGTGATTGACCACGTTCTCAAGGAACGGAATATTCGTCTTCACTCCGCGAATGCGGAACTCCCGCAGCGCGCGCTCCATCCGGTGGCAAGCCTGAGGAAAATCGCGGCCCGCCGCCGTCACCTTCACCAGCAGCGAATCATAAAATGGCGTGATCGTCGCGCCCCCATATGCCGACCCGCCATCGAGCCGTATCCCGAATCCGCCCGGCGAACGGTACGTGTGCATCTTGCCATAATCGGGCGTGAAGTTTGCGGTCGGGTCTTCCGTCGTGATCCGGCATTGCAGAGCGAAACCATGCAGCGGCATTCGCTCCTGCGGAGGCAGCGACAGCGGAGCCTCGAACAGATTGCACCCTTGCGCCACCAGAATCTGAGACCGCACCAGATCGATGCCGGTCACCATCTCTGTTACCGTGTGCTCCACCTGTATGCGCGGGTTCACTTCAATAAAGAAAAATTCACCCGAATCCGCGTCCACCAGAAACTCGACAGTTCCCGCGTTGCGGTATCCCGCAGTACGCGCCAACTGTATAGCCGCATCGGCCAACCCTTGCCGGATCTCCTTCGCCAAACCCACCGCAGGCGCTACTTCCACCACCTTCTGATGCCTACGCTGCACCGAGCAATCGCGCTCATACAGGTGAACCAGATTCCCGTGCTGGTCCCCCAGAATCTGCACTTCCACATGCCGCGCGCGCCGCACATACCGCTCCAGAAACACGGCGTCATTCCCAAACGCCGCACCGGCTTCTTTCCGCGCTTCTTCCAATCGGCCCTCGAACTCGCTGATATCGTTCACGACGCGCATGCCGCGCCCGCCTCCCCCAAACGCCGCTTTGACGATCAGCGGAAAGCCAATTCGTTCCGCCTCCCGCCGCGCTTCCGCCGCATCGGTAACAGCTTCTTCGGTACCAGGCACTACCGGCACACCGGCCCGCTGCGCCAGTTTACGAGCCGCCGTCTTATCGCCCAGCAGATCGAGCAAGTCCGCCGTTGGACCCACAAACGTGATCCCCGCCTTATCGCATGCGCGCGCCAGAGCCGGGTTCTCCGAAAGGAACCCATACCCCGGATGAATGGCATCCACCTGCTTCTCAACCGCCAGCGCTACAATGCCGTCAATGTCCAGATAGGCCTGCACCGGCCCCAGGTCCTCACCCACTTGATACGCCTCGTCAGCTTTAAAACGGTGGAGCCCCAGCCGATCTTCTTTGGAGTAAATTGCCACCGTGCGTAGCCCCAATTCGGTGGCTGCGCGCATGATGCGGATCGCAATTTCTCCGCGGTTGAGGGCTAGTAATTTTTTCATCCAGAGTCTTATCGCAAGTATACTGAGCGGAGTGGCGGCGGAAGATTATGAAGAGGATGAGCCGGTACGCGCGCCGTTCCGCAAGCGGACCGCAACGGAACGCGCGGCCATAGAAACCCGCAAGGCGCAGATCTGCTTTATCGGCCCCCGCGGCTGCCAGGGCCTGGTCGATGGCGAGCCTGTTTACATCAAGCCGCAAAGTTCCGTAGCTATCGGCGATTGGGTCGAGATCGATAGCGCCGGCACCATCCGCACGACGCTCCCGCGGGCCACAACGCTCTCCCGCCCTGACCCGCTCAACCATCGCAATGAACGCGTCATCGCGGCCAATGTCGATCTTGTGGTGATCGTCGCTGCCATGCGCGCTCCAGACCTACGTCCCGGTTTAATCGACCGCTACCTCATCGCGATTGAAAAAGGCGGTGCGGACGTTCTTATCTGCCTCACCAAAATCGATCGCGTGGAGTCGGAAGCGGAGTTCAATTTACTGGACCCCTACCGTTCACTGAACATTCCCATGTACCCGGTCTCGAACAAGACCGGTGAAGGCGTTGAAGCGCTCTTGAACGCGCTCTCGGGCAAGCTAGCCGTCCTGGTGGGCCACAGCGGCGTTGGCAAGTCGGCGTTGATGAATGCGTTCGCACCGGAATCGAACGCAGTTACTGGTGAGATCAGCAAGCTCTACCAGAAGGGCCGCCACACCACCACTTCCTCCACCATGTACCGCCTCGCGCGCGGCATCCGAATCATCGATACTCCCGGCGTACGCGAGTTCGGCCTGTGGGATATCACGGTCGCCGAAGTGGAGCGCACCTTTCATGACTTCGATGCCTACCGTGTCGCGTGCCAGTTCGGCGACTGCTCCCACACTCACGAACCGGTGTGCGGCGTACGCGATGCGTTAGAGGAAGGCAGGATTCCTGAGCAGCGCTACGCAGCTTACTTGCGCATCCGCGATGACGTGGAAGCGGAAAACAAAAAACTTACTTAACCTGATTGATCCGCTCGGTCAGCAGATCGGCAAACCGCTCGGGAACAAAGCCATTCATGCGGCTTGCAATATTTCCAACCTTATCGACAATGATTGTTGTGGGAATAGACGATACATCCAGCTTGGTGGCAAGACCGGCATCAAAGTAATTTCGTCCACCCCAGCCGCGTTCTTTCAAAATAGGTGCAACCAATGATCGGTCCTCGTCCGTTGCAAGAGCCAGAAACACAACATTTGGATTGTCCTTGAACCGTTGCTGAACCTTCTCATAGATAGGGTGCTGCACCCGGCATGGCCCGCACCAGGTCGCCCAGAAATCCAAGACGACTACCTTGCCCTTGAGAGACGAAAGCTTGAGCGGCTCGCCCTTCACTGCAGTCAGTGTGAAGTCCAGAATTTGCGCCGCGCCCGCATTCGGGTCCTGTGACTTCAATCGCGCCACCCGCTCGCTTACCAGCGCTTGCGTACGGTCATACGCTTGCAAAATCAGGTCGCCCAAACCCTTCTCAGAACCGTTTACTTTCGCGTATAGCTCACCCATGCGCACACGGTCTTTGCCGCGATCCACTTCGCTGCTATTCGGGTCTTCAATCGTGAACGCATCGGCAAGGTGGTTTACCGCTTCCAGATTCTTGCCGCTGCGGCTCAGCCACCTGCCCCACTCCCGCGCAGAGCCCGCCGACGGGTATTTCGTCCAGCTCTTTTGAGCAAGTTCAATGGCATCATTCATCTTGCCCATGTTCCCGGTCGAGCGCGCCTGATAAATCAACCCGCGTGCCGTGCCTTTCAGGATCTCTTCTCTCCACTGCACCGCGCTATAGCGCCCCGGAGCGGGTTGCTCACCCAGCTTTTCAATATCGTGTTCGTACCGGAGTGCTAAGCCCAATGCTTTCTCGGCGGCAGCCCGATCATCCGTCAACAGCAAAGTCCTAATGTACTTATCCAGCACTTGAAGATCATCCGGATTAGCCGCCAGCACGTGCTCGCCATAAAGCAGGATGCGCTTGTCGTCTTTCGACTCGATAGCGGCTTTCACCAAGGCCGCCTCAATCGTGGACTTCTGAGGGGAATCCGGATACTTGGCAAGGTGCTTTTCGAGCGCCCGGATGTAATCCACCGGGCTATTGCCCGCCTCGGCCAGCGCGGTATTTAACTCCTGTTGCTCTACCGCGGGGTCAAGCTTTCGCTGACCGTACGCGGCTATCGCAAGGAAGGCGGCGCAAGCAAGAAGCTTCATTTCACTGTTCCCCGGATGTGTTCCGCTAGGCCCGATGCCCGCGCTCGCGCCATGTGCATATAGCTTTCATTACGGATGATCTTGTCCAGCACCGGGAGAAATTGCTCAGGGGCGATCAGCCGTTTCCGGTCCCGCAGAATCTCAACGCGCAGCAGCGCTTTTTCCACCCCCAGCTTCTCGAATCGCGCCGAGTTTTCCAGCTCCAGCCGCGATTGCTCCGTTTCAACCACGCTCTCGAACCAATCCGACAAAAGACGAGCTTCCGGGTCTTCCGAATAGTTGAACTTGATTTCATTCTTCTCCGCACCCTGCTCATACCGGAACGTCTTCATGCCCATGTTCGCAACCTTGGCCGGTGATTCCAGAGCGCGAGTGAACTTGCCCAGAGTCTCTGCCTTTGCCAGCAACATGGTGCGGTCCGCATCCGTTACGGTGAACCTTATGACCCGGTCATCTTTGGGGTCGTCCCGGTATTCCGCCTCTTTCGAATCAGGAACCTTAATTTCCACCCAGGCCGGTACGCTGCCAGGAAACGACTTGGAGTAGGTTATGGTCTGCGCGAACAGGGGCATCGCGCAAAACAGGAACACAAATCTCATACCGCCATCCTCTGGCGAGTGGACATACGGTTCGCATGGCAGATCGCAATAGCAAGCGCATCGCACGTATCCTGCGACTCGATAGCTCGCGGCAAGCGAAGCAGCGCGGTCACCATCATCTGTACCTGCTGCTTCTCTGCCCTGCCATAACCCACAACACTCATTTTCACTTCCAAAGGCGAATACTCCGCAAAGGCAACCCGCGCTTCCGCAATCACCAGCAATGCCACGCCACGCACGTGAGAGAGCTTAATCGCTGTCTTAACGTTGACCGCATAGAACACTTCTTCCACCGCGGCCATTTCTGGCGAGAAGGCCTCAATACTTCGACGCAGCCCACTAGCGATCTGTTGCAGCCGCTGTTCAAAAGGCTCTTTTGGCGAGGTTTGAATTACGCCGTGATCCACCAGCGTATGGGTCCGCCCATCGCTATCCACAATCCCGAAACCTGTCCGCTCCGAACCGCAGTCAATCCCCAGGATTCGCATCGCGATTTACGCGATTTTTGCGAGTTCGCTCTCGTCGATATCGAAGTTGGAGTAGACGTTCTGCACGTCCTCGTTGTCTTCGAGCGCCTCGCTCAAACGCAGCATGGCAACCGCGTGCTTGCCTTCGAGCTTGATCAGGTTCTTCGGCACCATCGCGATAGCCGAATCTTCCGGCTTGATCTTCGCCTTTTCCAAAGCGGCGGCTACGGCTTCGTGGTTTTCGGGAGCGGAAAGCACTTGCCAGGAATCGCCATCGTCGCGAAGATCGTCCGCACCGGCATCGAGCACAATCCCCATCAGCGTATCCTCATCGGGTGCGCCCTCTTTCATGATGATGATCTGGCTCTTGCGTTCGAACATCCACGCAACGCTGCCCTGCTCACCCATATTGCCGCCGTTCTTGCCGAAGCAATGGCGGATATCGCTGACGGTACGGTTCTTGTTATCGGTGGCGACACTCACGATAACAGCGGTGCCGCCCGGCCCGTAGCCCTCGTAGGTGACTTCATCGATCTGGCCGCCCTCTAGTTCGCCGGTGCCTCGCAGGACCGCCTTCTTGATGTTGTCCGCGGGCATACTGACGCCCTTTGCCGCGATAATCGCGGTGCGAAGGCGCGGGTTCATATCGGGATCGCCGCCGTTACGTGCCGCGATCATAATTTCTTTGATGATGCGGGTGAACATCTTGCCGCGTTTCGCGTCCGTGGCGGCTTTCTTATGCTTGATGGTCGCCCATTTGGAATGGCCTGACATAACTCAACAGGATATCATTTTCGCCCGCACCCGCTACACTGTGTTGGTGCGGACCGGGCAACGGATAGCAATCACGGGGATGACCGTGAGTGCCGCATTGGCAGCGATGAAGATCGCCACCGGCATAGCCGCGCATTCGAATTCGCTGACGGCGGATGGATTCGAATCCGCCGGAGATGTGATTTCTTCCGGTATGGTATTTCTGGGTCTCACGCTGGCCGCGCGGCCCGCGGACGAGAACCACCCTTACGGCCACGGGCGCGCCGAGATCCTGACAGGGCTGCTGCTCGGCATCATCTTGATGATCGGCGGCATCGCCATTGGAGCCCACGCGATTTTTGGTGCGGGCGATGTCACGGCTCCTCCGAAATCTTACGCCATCTGGCCGATCCTGATTTCAATCACCGTTAAGGTCTGGCTGATGCGCGTGAAACTTGTTGCCGCACGCAATCTGAACAGCGAATCGCTGAAAGCCGATGCGTACAACGACGCCATCGATATGCTGTCAGGTGTCGCAGCGCTGATTGCGTTGGGGTCGACGCTTTCTTTTCCGGACCGCTTTCCGTTGGCGGATCACTATGGCGGCTTTGTCATTGGCCTGATTATGATCTTCACAGCGATACGCGTGACCAGGGACACCGGTATGCAACTCATGGACACCATGCCCGCCGAACAACTTCTTGGCCAGGTTCGCGATGTGGCCTTGCAAGTGGAAGGTGTGCAGGGCGTCGAGAAATGCTACGCCCGGAAGACTGGCTTACAGTACCACGTCGACCTGCACCTAGAGGTGGATCCCGAGGTGACGGTGCGCACGGGCCATGATATTGCCAGCCGCGCCCGTGATGACATTCGCGACAAGTTGGACTGGGTGGCGGACGTGTTGGTGCATGTGGAACCCGCTCCGGCGGCTATCATAACGGGCACGGAAAAAAAGTTTTCCGATACGGTGATCGGCCGCGAGGAAGCGGCCCTGCTTCACGAATCGCATGGCGACGCGCGCTTTTACTTTAAGGGCAAGACTGATCTTCTGAAAGCGATGACTGCAGGGAGCCTGGTGTTAAAACCCGGTATGAGCCCCCATCCGCCGCACCGGCACGCGGAAGAGGAATTTATGTTGGTGACAGAGGGCACCGGCGAAATTGAAGTAGAAGAAACAGTGACGCAAGTGGGCCCGGGCGCGATGATGTACTGCGCGGGCAATAAGCTGCACGGCATCAAGAATACCGGCAGCATTCCCATGACGTTCTACTTCTATAAGTGGCTGGCGTAGAGTTTGCGCGATAATACCCGGAATGTCTGACGCGCAACGAAAGCCAGCTCTTGGATTGACAGCCTGGATTTTCATCGGAATGGCTGTGGGGTTGGCGCTGGGCATCTTTGCACCGGCGTTTGCGGTGCAACTCGCACCTTTGAGCAACATCTTCCTGCGGCTGATTAAATCGATCATTGCGCCATTGATCTTCGGTGCCCTGGTCTACGGGATTGCGGGAGCGGGCGACATCAAGCAGATGGGCCGGATTGGGCTTAAGGCAATTATTTACTTTGAGGTACTCACTACCATTGCGCTGTTTGTTGGTTTGGCTGCCGTGAATTTGACGAGGCCGGGCGCGGGCCTGACCATTAGCAAGGGGGCGGTCACGAATCTGCCGCAAGCGAAGCTGACTATGGCGGAGATTCTGGAGCATACGTTTCCGACCAGCATTATCGATTCAATGGCGCGCGGAGATGTGCTGCAGATTGTGGTGTTCAGCATTCTGTTCGGGATCGGTTGCGCGGCACTGGGCGCGCGGGCAAATCCGGTGACGCAGTTTTGCGAATCGCTGGCGGAGGTGATGTTCAAGTACACCGGCTATGTGATGTACCTGGCACCGCTTGGCGTGGGAGCCGCGATGGCGGTGACCATCGGGAAGAACGGCGTAGGCGTGCTGTTCAGTTTGAGCAAGCTGGTGGGCACGTTGTACGCGGCGCTGATTGTGTTCGTGGTATTTGCAATGGGTGGCGTGATCCTGCTGGCGCGTATTCCGCTGGCGCGCTTTTTCAAGGCCGTGCGGCAGCCCTGGCTGATCGCGTTTTCGACGGCATCGAGTGAGGCGGCTTTGCCGCTGGCGCTCGAGAACATGGAGAAGTTCGGAGTGCCGAAACATATTGTGGCATTCGTGTTGCCGACCGGATATAGCTTTAATTTAGATGGCAGCACCCTCTATTTAGCGCTCGCCAGCGTGTTTGTGGCGCAGGCGGCTGGAATAGAAATGCCGCTGAGCCAGCAGATTCTAATGATGTTGACCCTCATGCTGAGCAGTAAGGGCGTGGCTGCCGTGCCACGGGCGTCGCTGGTGATTTTGGCGGGGACGCTTGCCAGCTTCAATCTGCCGCTTGAAGGCATTGCAATTATATTGGGTGTCGACGCCCTGATGGATATGGCTCGCACTTCCGTGAACGTGTTGGGGAACTGTTTAGCCAGTGCGGTGGTGGCTCGGTGGGAAGGCGTGGACCTGGACCGAGTGCACGATGCCGACGTGGAAACGCAACTGGCTTAAGGCTAGAACTTATCTCGCATGATCTTGGTGAGGCCCTTCACCTTTTGCCGGAGTTCTTCGGTTGCATCCGAGATTTGATTGGTGTCGTAGATGACGCGCGGTGTCAGAAAGATGATCAGTTCGGTGCGCGAGGTATTTTTGGTAGTTCCGCCGAACGCGCCGCCGATTAGGGGCAAGCGGTCAAGGAACGGGATGCCATTCCTTGCAAAGAGATCCTGCTCGAGAATAATACCTGCGATTGCTATTGTGTCGCCGTCTTCCACAGTTACTTGAGTGCTGACATTTCGTTTGGAAAACGATGGCGAGTTGATTGCGCCTGGAAGAGGCGGTTGTGGCTGCGTCACACTCTGATCGATGACCAACGTTACAACGCCGCTTGCGTTGACCCGGGCCAGTATGCCGAGAGTAGTGCCGGTGCTTACGTTTGAAATGGCTTGCGTGAACTGAGAGGTACCGCCGTTTGTCAGGCCAGGGGATATTGCCTGAGCTGAGAGTGTCGGCACATCCGTGCCCACAGAAATTGTTGCAGGAATACTATCGGTCGCTACGATGGACGGGGAAGAGATTACTTTGGTTTTGGTGTGCGCCTCGGCTATGGAAATCGCGGCTAGCAACTCGCGGCTGCGGCCAACCAAAAGTCCCGCACTGAGAGCAGTGGCACCATCCTTGAGAGAACTAATAAATTGATGTGTGTTACTGCCTCCGGCGGCCTTACGTTGGAGAAACGCGGCCACTCCGAATGCAAAGTCGCCCGTGAGTGAAATTTCGTAGATACGGGCATCGATCAAAACCTGGCGAGGCGATATGTCAATCTGCTCAAGCAAGTGCGAGATCTGTTCCCACATCTGCGGCGTGCCCTGCACGATCAGCGTGTTGTCGTAAGGATTAGGAATGATACGGGGGAGACCTTGCTGACTGTTTGGATTGGTAGCGGAAAGAAACTGGCCTGTCTGATCACGAGTTGTTCCCGGCAAGCCCGCGGCACCGGCTGCACCAGGAGCACTTGCCCCTGTAGTGCCTGTGACAGCACCGCCAAAGGCTCCGGCGAGCGCTGAAGGGATTTCCGTGGGCCCTGCTCCAAACGTATTTACGGTCGCATTCGATGGGAACGCGGTGCTGAAGCCGCCTCCACCATTGAATGCGCCGGCCCCGCCACCACCCGGGGTATTGAATTGGCTGTTAGTGCCTTGAAAGCGCTGTCCGGCGCTTTGAAACGAATTGCTTAGGCCGCCGCCGAAACCGCTGCCGCCAAAGCCGCCGTAAAGCTGGGTGAGCACGCTGCCAATGATTTCAGCGCGGCCGTACTTCAGTTTGTAGACGTAGTTCGACACTGCACCAACGGGGAGACGTACTGGTATATCGAGCTTGGCGATCCACTCTTTCACTTGCGGGAAGACTCCGGGGTTTGCAGCTACGGCAAGGACCAGATTGATGCGGTCGATGGGGAGAAATCGGATCGCGGAAGTTTTTTCGTTTAAGGCATAGGCGCGGAAGACGGTGTCGAGCTCCTTCACCAAATCGGAAGGACGGCTGTTCTGGGTTTGAAAGGTTTGGACGCGCTGGCCGGCGAAGGTGTCGGCATCGAAGAGGTTAATCAGCTCCGTGGTGCGCTTCATGTTGCGCGCATTGTCTTCGATCATGAGCAGGTTCGCGGGAAGATAGCTGACCATGGTCGCGCTCTCACCCAGGAACGGCTTAATGATGGCCTCCATTTCCGGCGCGGTCATGTACTTGAGAAAAATGAGATTCAGCAGCGTGCGCTCATCTTCCGGGAAGTCCTTCATGTTGACTTGCGGAGAGATTGGCAGATGCGAGACTTCAGTGGCCGGGGAGATCCGGTAGAGGTTACCGACCTGCACCATGGTGAGCCCGTTCATGCGGAGGATGGTTTCGAGAATAGGCCGCATGTCTTCGGCGCGGATGGTGCCGTAAGTGTTGATGGTGACGCTGCCCGCCTTCACGCGCGAATCGAGAATGTAGTTGATATGCAGATCGCGCGCAAGAATATCGATCACTTCAAGCAGCGGCGCATTCGGCAAGTTGAAACCGCCTGGAACCGTGGGCGGTGGGGCTGCGGGAACCGGCGCAGCAGCGGGGGGCGCTGCAGGAGGTGCTTGCGCCAGCAATAGGCCCCCGATCAAGAACGTGGAAAGAAGCGAGCGAAGAGGTTGAACCATTACTGCTTCTTCTGACTGTTCCAGACGCTGGTTTCGTTTGCGTCCAACTCAGTTTTTTTCTTGGTCCACTTTACGACCCCGAACGGACTGGGCTTTGAGAAGTTTACGGAATCGCCCGCATCAACGGCGGTGGTCGTGGTGTCCGGCTGAGGCGCTGGTGCGGCGGCAACGCCGGTGGATTTATCTTCCGCTTTCGAAACGCCAAACGGTGTGTTGCGGTAGGTCCATTTTTTACCTTGAGCATCGGTGAAATGGAAAGTGCCGTCGACGCTTTCCACGGCACCTTTGGGGATCACCGCGTCTGGAACCGCCTGGCGAGCGGCGGGGGCGGCGGTCGTCGTCACTGTATCAGAGGTCTTCTTGGTGGTTTTTCTGGTTTGTGTAGTTTGCGCGGAAACTGACAGGGTCAAAATCATTGCGAGCGTAGATAAAGTTTTCATAGAATCTTCCTTTTTCAATTTGTTATTTTGGCGGTGCAACCCAGCGGCAGGCATTGCCAAAGGGTGTGACTTCGATTACTTTCGTGTACCCGTTCAGGACGGTTCCGGCAGGCGAAGTATCGCTAGGCACGCAGGCATTCGTCCGATCGTCGAGCGCGACACCCATTGTCGGCTGCTTCGTGGATGCCGGTTCAGGTTTCTTAGCGGGATCTTTGGTCTGCGCTGCAAGAACAAGTGCCGCGAGAGAAACCAGAAGAGCAAAAGTTTTCATATGAGATATGTCCTTTTCAAGTACGTTTACTGCGTGGCAACCCAGCGGCAAGCGTTGCCGAACGGAGTGACTTCCACAACCTTTTTGTAGCCGTCCGCAACGGTGCCCGCGGGAGAAGTATCGCCAGCGGTGCAATTTTTCATGCCGTTACCAACCACCGCTATGCCAGGTTTCGCCGCCACCGGCGCAGCAGGCGGGGCAGTCAGATCCGCTGGATTAGGACCCTGAGAAACAGGCCCACTGCCCGTATTCACGACGGGGACAGGCGCACGCGCGAGAAGTTCATCCACGCGCTTATCGATCCGCTTGCCATCCCATTCGAATGATACGGTTTGGGGCGTGAGCGCAACTACTTTAAACGCTCCGATCATCTCATTCAAGCGAACGCCGTGAGGTTTGATTTCGGGCTTCTCCGCCATCAAGGCCAGCATGCCGGAGGGCAAACCCATCACGCCCGCGACAAATGGCAGCGGGGGCATGATCTTAACCGGCACCGGCGGCGGCGCTTCAATCACGACATTCGGATTGCGGTCTTTTGAGAACAGATTTTTCTGAGCTACGTCGGCATAGGGCAGGCCTGTAAACGGATCTGGCTTTGGCGTGGCGACAGCAGCGGCAGTAGGAACAACCTTAATTTGATTTCGGCGAACCTGCAGGGTTCGCGTCAGATCGGCAAGATACTGTTCACGCAGTTTCCACGCCGCGAAACAGGTGGCGGCAAGCAATGCGAGATTGAGGAAGATCAGCTTACGTTTCAATATAAGGAGAACCCCTTCCTCTCCGGCACCATTTTTTTAGGCACCATACCGCCAAGCGTCATGCGGATGTTGATGGTTTTTTCCTTAACGTTTGCCGTGTTGATCCGCAAGTCAGTGGGCGCCAGCAATTCGGGTTCATGCGACAGGCTTGCCATGAAGTTGACGAACTGTTCAATGTGGCATTCGAACGAGATGGCAACGGTGGCTTCGCCATAATCGGCGCCGTAGTTTTTGACTTGGCCCAGATCTCCGCCGCGAAGCTCAATGCCCTCCGCCTTGGCAACCTTTTTTGCGATCTCAAGCAGACGGGCTTGCGCCTGGGGAGCGGTTTCCGCCACCAGCACACCCTTTTCACGAAGGCCCAATTCCGTATCGACTTGAGTGAGCAGAGCTTCTTTGGCGGGGACGGTGGAGGCAATCTGGCGGACTTTGGCGAGCTGCTTTTCAGTCTGCACGGCAGAGCGATTCGCAATTACGGGCTTAAGAGCCGGGGAGGAATCGCTCAGCACCACGAAGCGGATAAAAAGGATGACCAGCACCGCGGGGCCCAGCAGGAAAAGAAGGCGCTTTTCGCGATCGCTCACTTGCGTGGTTTCCTTTGCATGCGGATGCGGAACGATTCGGCCTGATTGACGCGCACCACGCCCATCATGAGTTCGGAATTGCGAAAGAGCGGTGAGGCGTCAAGAATCTTCAGCAGCGTGGCAGCATTTTCAGCTTCGCCGGAGATAGTGACGTTCTCTTGCGTGATTTCGACCGATTGGGTCCAGATGGGCGGGGGCAGCAGGCGAGTGAGTTCGGCCATCACCTCGACAAAGCCCTGGCCGCGCTTGCGGTAATCGTCAATCAACTTGATGCGGGCGCGGTGTTGTTCGGTGGTCTTATCGAGAATTGCGGCTTTGCTGGCCGTCGGCTGCACCTTCCGGATTTCGGAGGAGACATCATCAAGGTACTGCTGCTCGCGCATTTGCTGATACGCCAGCCAGCCACCACCGGCTATCGCAAGCGCGAGGCCAAGCACGATGGTGGGAATGAAACGGACGCGAGAACGGATGGTGCGGCGTTCGGCGGGAAGGAGGTTTGCGTAAGGATTGCGCCGTGCCCCAATGTGGGCAAGGGCCCCGGCGAAGGCGAGCGCCGGTACCGTGTTTCCCTGCTTCACCTGGCGGATGATGGGCTTGGGAAGAATGTCTGAAAGCGGGCCGGGAGCGGCGGCGGTAGGCGGGAGCCGGAGTTCGGCGCGGGCTAAGGCCAACGCGCGGGCTGGCGGCATGTGAAATTCGGCGGAAAATACGGCGCGGGCCGCGCTTTGGCCGTACACTTCCACAACACCAGCTTCATCTTCCGCGTAAGCGAGAAATTCAGCGGGCGGCTTGCCATAGAGGTGCAAAGCGGCACGAAGGGCAGAGGCGGAAAACGTGAAGCCGGAGGATGGGATGCCCGCGTCCTGGAAGAGCTGGACGTAATTTTCGAGGGTGACGAGCCTCATCATGCCGAGCAGGACGTTGCCGCCGGTGAGGGGCGACCAGCCAAACGCAACCTCTTCATCACCATAGGGATGAAGCGCGTCTACCTGATAACCGATGGCGTTGGCTATATCTTTCTTAGCGACACCGGGCAGGGCAACCACGCGTACGATTGCTTCGCGGCGCGGCAGAACAATTACGGACGAAAGATTGCGCTCGCCGTTTTGACGCAGCCATTTGTGATATTCGCTGCCCCACTCTTTCGGGGGACGCGTGCGGAAATCGGCAATAGTGGTTTTCGCGGTAACGGTGGCACCGCGGGGACGGCCGCGCACAATGACGGCTTGCAGATCGCGCTCGCCGAGTTCGATTGCGGCAGCGGTACCGAAGATAAGAGCGCGGTGCCAGTTTTCGCCAAACGCGGGCTTGCGGCCCTTTGGTATCGGCGGGGAGGCGGGCGCGGCGAGTGTATGTTCTTCTACCATTGGTAAAACCGATTCTTAACCCCGGTCATACCATCGGAGCACAACATAGGACGGATCTTTGGCGGGCTGCAGCTTGATGACGGAAGCGGCCGTGCGGCGAAGATCGTTCAACTTGCCATTGGGGAGCCTGAGACGCGCTGTTGCGCGAATGGTGAAAATGGAATTACCGCCAAACCGAAGGCGCGTAAAAGCCGGATTTCCTTGTGTAAATGCCGAGTATTGCGCGACCGTTGTGAACGGCCGATTGGCAGTCACGGCCTGGATCATATCGGGCGCAAGACCCATAGATTGCAAGAGCGCGGGGGTGACTCCGTTGACATCATAAACGCCGACAGCACCGAAGACGGACACGCAATCGCGCAATCCGCCCCGCTGCACCAATTGGGGCGGTGAGACGGAAGGATCGCGGGTATAGGTGCCATAGAAAAGGTCCGGCGTCATGCCTTTTACCGCCACAAGTTCCTCAATCTCTTCAAATGACGCGTGGCGAGGCAGAAAAGACGGGTTCAGGCCCAGATAATAGGCATCCAGAACATTGGTTCGGGCGGCTGCCGGGGTGCGCCAGTCTAGAATGGCTTGCGTAATTTCCTGGGCGCTGCCTTCGTCGCGGGTGATGGCGGTGAGCAGGCGAAAGATCTGGTCGGGTGGCGCCTGATTGATGTTGAGTTTGGCGGCTTCGGGAATGACTTCGACGTGAACGCTGCCCGTGGGGAAATCGTAATCGATGACTGGCTGGTTAGGGGTGAACCAGGGCTGGCCCCATTGCATGCGCAGGATAGTGCGTTCAATTGCGCCGGTGGCGAGATAGTAGCTGCGGACATCGTCAACGGCGGTGCTGGTGCGTTCGGTTTCGCTCTTAACGGTGCCGGCTAGACTGAAGGCAATGGCAGCCAGCGCGGCGGAGAGCCAGAGAACGGCTAGGAGGGCACCGCCCCGTTTGTTAGTTGTCATCGTAGATATCCGTGGGGCTGCGCGTGACGTGCACCGGGGCTACGACGCTGATCATGTGAAGGCGTTTGCCGACTTCCCCGAGAGAGGACATTTCGATGCGGATGGCATCAGGCCACTGCTCGAGCGACCAGACCGGAACCCAGCGCTGGTATTCGGGACGGGGGCGGACTTCCTGGTAGGAGAAGGTGCAGGATTCCAGCTTGTCGGCAAGGACGAAGGAGTTGGTGCCGGGTTCGATGGAGGTGAACCGCGTGAGTGCGCGGCCGATGTTGGGGTCGAAGGCGCGGCCGAGCACGAATTGGCCCGCTGACCGCGAGCCGCTGTACGGAGTTTCGTTTACGATGAGGCGCACACCGCCGTTATCGCCCGGGATCACCTGAAAGCCGAGCACCTGGGCGTGGCCGCGCGAACCCTCTTTGAGGGAATAAGAAGAGACGAATCGCATGCTTTGCGGCTGGCCTTCGAAGAAGGGAAGCTTCTGGTGATTTTCGAGTTCGGCGGAGGCGGGAATCAGGCCGTAGATCTGTTGCTCTAAGACGCGCTGCGCACCGGTGACGCGGCGGTTCGCCATCAGCTTATCGTTCGCCTTGCCCATGGAATTCAGGCCGATGCGGATGGCCCACATCATGCCCAGCGTGAGCAGGCTGAGGAGCGAAACCGCGATCAGAACTTCAATCAGCGTGAGACCGGATTGTGAATTTCGCCGCGTCACGGTGTGGAGGGGATGGGGACGAGCGCGCGGCGATAGCCTTCAAGCGGGAAGGTGTGGCGCTGGCCGGCTTCGGTCCACCAGATTTCGAGTTGTATGCGTTGGAGCATGGGTGTGCCTGGGGGTGCGCCTGTCATGGTTTCGAACGCTGAGAGATGGGCGCGCCAGCCGCTTACGGGGTCGAACAATTCTTCGAGATCGGCGTTAGGGGAAACGCGGTGGTTAGCGATGAGCTCGTCCATTTTGGAGTGGGCGCGCATGACGGCTTGATCGTAGCCGGCGAGGCGGGAGGCATTGCGCATGGAGGTGCCAATGCCGCCGAGGAGTGTCACGACAGCGACGGCCATGATGGTGGTGGCGACCAGGACTTCAAGGAGAGTAAAGCCGGATTGGGGAGAGCGCGGCATTACGTTTGAGGGACGCCGGTGACGGGATCGATGCGGATGGTTTTGTGAGCGCCGCGGCGGTTGAAAATGTCGATCGCGATAGCGGGAGGAGCGCCGCCGGGCAGGAGCAGAAACTGCGTGGGCTGCTCACCTGTGATCTTGATGTTGTTTTCGAGCGTGAGTTTGCGCGTGTAGCCGGCTTCGGAGGAATAGAGAGTCAGGGTGCTATCGGCGGGTGTGACGACGACTTCGATGGCCTGCTCGCGGCGCTCGGCACGGCCTTGGGCGGCGTTGAGGAAGCTGGCTATGGAATCAGCGGCGCTGCGGAGTTGGATGCTTTCAAGGCCAGCGGAGACTGACGGAAACGAGATGCCCGCGATGAGGCCGATGATGGCCATTACGATCAGCATCTCAATCAGTGTGACGCCGGATTGGGAACTGCCGCGCGTCACTTATTCGACCAGCTCAGGATGTCCGCGTTGATGCCATCGCCGCCAGGCGCGCCATCGGCACCGAAGGAGCTGATATCGGGCTCATCGCCATGATCGCCGGGATATTTATAGATGTAAGGATGGCCCCAGGGATCGTTCGGGACATCTTGCGGGAGATAAGGGCCGTTCCAGTTTTGCAGGTCGCCGGGACGGTTGCGAAGGCCGTTTAGGCCTTGTTCGGTAGAGGGATACTGACTGGTATCGAGCTTAAAGGTACCGAGAGCGGTAGAGAAATTCTGGATCTGCGAGCGCGCGGCGACCACGCGGGCTTTATCGCCATGTTTCAGCATGGTGGGCGCGACCAGAGCGGCGAACAACGCGATGATGGTGACCACCACCAGCATTTCGATGAGCGTGACACCGGCTTGGCCGGAACGTTTTCTACGTCTTGTACTGAGTGCTTGCATAAAATCTCCCTAGACTGCGACTTCGTTGATGCTGGTGATGGCGAGCAGCATACTGAGGATGAGCGCGCCCACCAGGATGCCCATGATCAGAATAATGGCCGGCTCAAAAAGCGAGGTAAAGCGGCGGATGGCGGCGCGCGTATCGGATTCGAAGATGTCGGCAAGGCGCGAGAACATCTGATCGAGTTTGCCGGTTTCTTCACCCACGGTAAGAAGATGCGCGGCGAGGGGTGGAAAGACGGCGGCTTTGCGAATGGGCGCAGCGATGCCTTCGCCGCGTTTCACGCCTTGCGCGACTTCGCGGAGCGCGCCGGAGATGGACTTGTTATTGAGGATGCCTGCCGAGATGTTGATGGATTGAACGAGGGGGACGGAGTTCGAAACCAGGGTGGACATGGCGCGGGAAAAGCGCGCGGTTTCGGCCTTACGGAGAGCGTCGCCAAGGAGGGGAACACGCAGGCGAAGGCGATCCCACCAGAGGCGGCCGCTGACGGTTGAGATGTACATACGGAAACCGACGATGAGCGTGATAAGACCGCCTGCGCCGACCCACCACCAGGTCTTAATGAACTTGCTGGTTTCGAGCATGAGCAGGGTGGGGAGGGGGATCTGCATATGCGAGTCTTCGAAGACCGAAGCAAAGCGCGGGACAACGAAGGTGAGCAGTACGAGGATGGAGGCGAACCCGACGAAGGTGAGCAGGCCGGGATACACCATGGAGGAGATGATGTAGCCGCGCAGATCGTCACGGGAACGTTCGAATTCGGCAAGGCGTTCGAAGATCTGGGCGAGAGAGCCGCCTGCTTCCCCGGCGCGGACCATGTTGACGAAGAGGTCAGAGAAATATTCGGGATGGGTGCCGAGCGAATCGGCGAGGGAGCGGCCGCCTTTGAGGACGCGCAGGATGTCGAGAATGATGAAGCGGAAATGAGGGCGTTCGGTGATTTCGGCGGTGATGGCGAGGGCGCGATCGAGAGGGACGCCGCTGGTGAGGAGGGTGGAGAGTTCCTGGGTGAAGAAGAGGACGTCGCGATGCTTTTTGCCGGAGCCGAAGGAGGGGAGTTTGAGGTCGGTGGCTTTCTTTTCGGTGGTGCCTACGTAGACGGGGGTGAGGCCTTGCTTCTGGAGTTCGCGCGCGACCAGGCGTTCGGTTTCAGCGGCAATGGAACCGGAGCGAACTTTACCGTCTGAACCTACGGCGCGGAAATAGAAGGTGGTGGCCATGGGAGGCGCTAGGGTTAGTTCAGTGATGCTCAGCAGTTTTGGCTAGGGAACGGATGTTTTCGACGTCAATCTGAATCAGTTGAGTCAGATTATCTATGGCCAGGCCTTGTGCCTTCATCTTTGCGTGTTCTTTCTCATAATCACGGCTTAGTAATTCCAGATTCATGGTCAAGGCTTCCAAACGTTGGTCAATGCTCATGGCTTCAGCTATCTCATTTCGCCGCTTCCTAATTCTGCTGCCGGGTTGCCCATCATTCGTAGTGGGTCCACATGCTAATCACTTTTACCACTCGCTCGGACTTGAAGACTTGGTACACCAATCTGTGCTTGCGGTTAATACGCCGGGAGTAGTACCCAAAAAGTTCACCAGAGAGCTTTTCGTAAGGCGGTGGGTTCTGAAAAGGGTTGTAAGAGAGAACCTTCAGAAGTGCATCCGCATTCTGTTTCAAGGAGGATGAGCCGAGATGTTTCGAATCCTTCTCTGCGTCTCGGGTGTAGATCAACTGCCACGACATCACCAGTCAAGGCTCGTGCTGCACTCCGAGAACGGAATTTTCCCTCCCTCCAATATCTTTTCCCGCATTCCCGGAATGGAGAGCAGATACAGGGTTTCCTGCATTCCTCTCCAATCGTCTTCCGCTACTAAAACGGCGTTGGCGTGGGCACCGGTAATCAGAACGGGCTTATGCTCAGCCGCCTGTTCTACGAGGCTGTTCAACTGCTCTTGCGCGTCCGCTGTTGTGATTGTTGTCATTTAAAACTCCTGCGTTACTCTTAGCACTTCTTCCGAGGTCGTGACGCCGGCGGCAACCTTTTGCCAGCCGTCTTCGCGCAGGCTTTTCATTCCGTTGCGTCTTGCGGCTTCCTGAATTTTGCCAGCGTCGGAGTTGGCCATAATGAGAGTGCGGATTTCCTCATTCATCTCCATAAGCTCGAAGATGCCGACGCGGAATTTGTAGCCGGTGTTGCTGCAGAGTTCGCAGCCTTGGCCGCGGAAGGTTTCGATGCGGTCCCCGAAGGGGGTGAGTTCAGGGCCGTTGGTGGCGATACACCGTTTGCAGATCACACGGACCAGGCGCTGGGCGAGAACGGCTACTACCGAAGAATTGATCAGATAATTTTCGACGCCCATATCGGTTAAACGGGTGATGGCACTGGGCGCGTCGTTGGTGTGAAGAGTTGAGAAAACGAAGTGACCGGTCAGCGCGGCGCGGATGGAAATGTCAGCGGTTTCGCGGTCGCGGATTTCGCCGATCATAATGACATCGGGATCCTGGCGGACGATGTGGCGGATGCCGGAGGCGAATGTCAGGCCGATTTGCGTGTTGACGTGCATTTGATTGATGCCGTCCATCTGGTATTCAACAGGATCTTCGACCGTGATGATCTTGCGGGCCGTGGTGTTGATGCGTTTGAGAGCCGAGTAAAGCGTCGTGGATTTACCGCTGCCGGTGGGGCCGGTCACCAGAAAGATGCCGTGCGGGAGCGAGGTGTAGTGCGTCATGCGCTCCAGCATGTAGGGATCGAAGCCGAGTTTTTGAAGATCGTAGAAGTCGCCGGCGGAGCGATCGAGGATGCGCATGACCAGACTTTCGCCGTAGATGGTGGGGAGCGTGGAGACGCGGAGATCGATGTCGCGGCCTAGGATTTTGATTTTGATCCGGCCATCTTGCGGGAGGCGGCGCTCGGCGATGTTGAGCTTCGCCATCAGCTTCAGGCGGCTGACGATGGCGGCTTTCAGTTCGCGCGGGGGCGGTTCCTGGCTGGAGAGGACGCCATCGATGCGGTAGCGGACGCGGAACTCTTTTTCGAATGGCTCGATATGGATGTCGGAGGCGCGGCGCTCGACGGCGAGGGCAATCATGGCGTTGACCAGGCGAATGACCGGAGCTTCGCTGGCCATATCGCGCAGGTGTTCCAGATCTTCGCCAGCTTGGGCGCTATCGAGATCGACATCGCCGGGCTGGCGTTCCCGCTCGCCAAAGTAGCGCTCGATGGCGTCGAGAATTTCGGCTTCGCCAGCAAGCTGGACTGCAATACGTAGCTTGGTGAAACCGCGGATGGCCGAGATGGTTTCGAAATCGAGCGGATCGGCCATAGCGACCGTGAGGGTGTCGCTCTCGCGCGATACCGGGAAGAATTTTGATTGGCGCATGAAGCGAGCCGAGAGGCCATCGAGTTCGGGCGCGGACGGCGGGGGCGCATCGAGAGTTGCGATTTCGAGATGGTGCTGTTCCGCCAGGGCGGCCAGAACGTCGCGGGCCGCGATGGAGCCCATATCGATAAGAATCTTGCCGATCTTATCGCCGCGTTCGCGTTGGAGTTCGAGCGCGCGGTCCAGGTCCGATTGCTCGATGTGACCGCGCTCGATGAGCATCTCACCCAACCGGCGATGCGGGCTGGCGGGAGAATCTAAAACTTCAACGGTTCGAGCGGAGGGTGCCGCAACTTCCGTGACTTCACCCCGGGTCACAGTTCCTGAACCTTCACTACTGTTTCGATTTTGACCTTGCCTGCCTTAGCCTCTATCAGTTTTGCGCGCTGGGCTTGCATATAGACCTGAGACGGAAGTTTACTCGTAGTTTCCCAGGTCTCGTTTCCCAGAGTGACCACCAGAACAATCTGTTCCTTCGCGGGTACGGTATCGAGCAGAGAACCGGCGTCGAGCAGAATCTGCTGCATTCCGGCGCGCAGGATGGGCAGCTGAGTGAGCTTCTTCTGGTAAATCCGCTCGATAACGGGCTTTTCAATGGTGAGTTGGAAGGGATTGATAGAGGGGGTGGGGGTGAGGTTTACGTCGGCGGTAAACACGGCGCCGTAGCCTTCCAGATAAACGCCGCGGGGCAGAGCGAGTATTTCCATGTTGGCGGCAGTAAGGGTTTTGAAAAAAGTACCTTCTAAGGATGCCAGCGACGACCGGCGCACCATGGGAACAGCCCAGAGAGCGGAAGTAACGACGGCGAGCGCGATCAGGCGTTTCATTGCGTGTCGCTCCGGCTATCACCGCCATAGCTGAGAAGAGAGGCCCGGTTCACCATCACGCGCTTCTGGGGCATGATCATGTAATCGGCCACATTCTGCATGAGGGCGCGTTGCTGAACCTCATGCTTACGTTCCATCGCGCTCAGGAGCAGTTCCGTATGCTTTTGCTGGCGGGTTTCGGTATCGGCCACGGCTTTCCGGACCGCCCGATCAATCTGGGAGGAGACATCAGGAATGGCTGGAGCGGCGTTGGCGGCAATGCCGGCGACGGTGGCTGGGCGTTCGATAATACGCGCCGGAGCCGGCTTGAAGGCGAGCGTGACCAGAGCGGCGGAGAGCATAGCGGCAGAGGCGAAACCCAACCTCGGGGCAGATGTCCAAAACGCGTTCCAGGCGCGGCGGTGGCGCGAAGGCTCAAACACTTTATCCGAAACGAAGCCAATTCGCTGGGGTGGCTCCTGGTCCGGAAGGGATTCGAGAGCGAAACGCAGGTGCCGCAGTTGCTCCAGTTCGCCGGCGCATCCGGAGCAGGAGTTAATGTGGCGAACGGTGCGCTGGCGGTCGGCTTCGGGCAATTCGCCCAGAAAATAATCGCGGATTTCGAAATCAGTGCAGTTCATTCAGTGCTTCCTTTCGGCTGGCGACAACTCTGTTTTCAGAAGGTCGAGCGCGGTGTAAAGACGGCTTTTAATGGTGGAAACGGGGATGGCCAGAATCTCGGCCATCTCTTCGAATTTGAAACCCTGATAGATCTTGAGCACCACGGCTTCCCGCTGGTCGGCGGAAAGCCGGTCGAGGGCGGCTGTGACGGCGAGAGAAATCTCGAAGGGATAAGCGCCGCCGGAACTGGTGGAAACGCGCTCCGGCAAATCTTCAAGATCGACCTCCGGCTTGCGTTTGCGGAAGAGCGAATACGCCTCGTTGTGAGCAATGCGAAAGAGCCAGGGGCCGAAACGGGAGGTGTCATCGAGTTTGCGAATGTTCTGGAACCCTTTAAGGAACACATCCTGGCTGAGATCGAACGCGTCTTCCCGGTTGTTAACGATGCGAAGCAGATAATTAAAGACGCGCTTTTCCCAGCGGGAAACCAGGAGGTTGAAGGCCTCCACATCGCCACGGCGGGTACTTTCAATAAGATCGGCATCTTCCACCGCGCGGAAGATCAATAGCGGCTCCTTTTGACTAGACGCGCCTAAGTGGCTGAAAAGTTGACTACTCGGCTACCTGTACTTAATTTTATCTAGAACGTGCTGAGAAATTACGCGGGTCTGCCGCACTCATCGGCTTAGGACCCTTTTGGTAAATCTGAGCATGGAACAAGAGTTGGTATGGCTGCGTCCCGAATTGCCTCCGCAGGGCTTTTTGGAGGTAGCGGTTCAACAATGGCACGCCCGGACGGCGTTAGTCGCAGCTGCCCTGGATGACCCTTTTTCGGGAACGGTTGTGTTCGACCGGGAGTTGCTGGTTGTTCACGCAACTGCCCAGGTTCAGCAACTGTTGGGGATACCTCGCGACACGTCTTTAGAAAATCTAACTATCTTGCAAGTACTGGAATTGGCGGAATTAGAGCCCGATTGCGTCATGTCCGCCGGGGAAAGCATTACCGGCCACACGACGCAACGGGACGGCCCAGAGCCGGTGAGGCTAAAAATTCGCGGGTCAGGGCGCTCCGTATTCATGCGTCTTCGACCGCTTGGATCAGGTTACCGGCTCGCCTCATTTGAAAACGGAGGCGACACTCCGGAATCTGGCGTGAAACCCGCACTTTTTGCGAGCATCGACTCCTTAACAAAGCTAATGAGCCGGAGCGCTTTCGAAGACGCGGTAAGCGAACTTCTCGCGCGGACGCCTCATGAGCCTATCGCTCTCTTTCTGCTGGATCTGGACCGTTTCAAACCTGTGAACGACAGCCTGGGACATGCCGCGGGAGATATCGTGCTGCGGTTGGTAGCAAAACGGCTTCGGGCGGCTGTAAGGCAAGGCGACTTAGTGGCAAGATTCGGGGGTGACGAATTCGCCGTGTTGAGCCACAACGGATCGGCCATTGCTGAACCTGCCAAGGTGGCAAGCCGCATGTTGGACATACTGCAACGCACTTATCTGGTGGAGGGGCAATTGGTGAACATCGGGGCAAGCATCGGGATTGCCCTGTCTCCCCAGAACGGAGTTACCTGCGCAGAGTTGCTCAGAAGCGCGGACCTGGCCCTGTACCATTCAAAGGCCTCGGAGCGCGGCACCTTCCACTTCTTCGAACCGAAGATGGCGACCCGTGCCGAAAGCCGGCGAACGAGTGAGCTGGAGCTACGCAGAGCGGTGGCCTTGCGGCAGTTGGAAGTGCACTATCAGGCGCAGATTGAAATTGGAACAGGCAAACTGATTGGATTCGAAGCCCTGGTCCGCTGGCAACATCCGCAGCGGGGACTGGTGCCGCCTAACGATTTTCTTCCCCTTGCCGAAGAGATTGGATTGATTGTTCCTATTGGCGATTGGGTGCTTCGGACCGCCTGCCGCGAAGCGCTGAAGTGGCATGAGAGTGTCACCATTGCGGTAAATGCCTCGCCTCTGCAGTTCGATACGGGGCGATTTGCGGAGTCTGTCGCAAGGGCTCTTGAGAGCACCGGATTGCCGGGCAAGCGGTTGGAAATTGAGATTACCGAAGGCATTCTGCTGAGGAACGAGGATTCTGTTCTGACCACGCTCGCCACTCTGCGCGAAATGGGAGTGCGGATTGCGATGGACGATTTCGGCACCGGCTACGCCTCGCTTAGCCAGCTCGCGCGCTTCCCATTCGACAAGATTAAGATTGACCGCTCCCTTGCGGGAGATGCGGGCAGCCATCCAAAAAACCGGGCCATTGTACGGGCGATTGCGGCTTTGGGCGCCAGCCTGGGAGTCGCTACGATGGCCGAAGGTGTGGAAAGCGACGAGCAGTTGCACAGGCTGCGCAGTGACGGCTGTTCCTCCGTTCAGGGTTATTTGTTCAGCAAACCCATTCCAGCGGACCAGATAAAAGCTCTCATGTTGAAACTAGCCCTGCCGCCGAACGACTAAACCATTTTGGATCTTATACATTTATGAACACTGAACTTTACAGACTGATTTATTGCAGCCGTAACAGATTGCAGGGGAGCGATTTAGAGGTATCGGCTGAAATTCAGCAGATTCTCCGCACATCCCGCGCGAACAACGCACAAGCGGACGTGACCGGGGCATTGCTTTATAACGCCGGTATTTTCGCTCAGGCGTTAGAGGGCCCACTTGGGGCCGTCGAGGAGGTTTTCGAGCGGATTCAGCAGGATTTCCGGCACAGCGACGTGACCGTTATTGAAAGCGGTCCGGCTACCAGCCGCATCTTCGGCAACTGGGCGATGGCGATGTGCGGTCAGACTTCGGCAACACCCGTTCCGGCCACGGCAGGGCTGTTCGAAGCAGCCTTCGCGCGCTCGTCGGGAGCGGGTGGACAAGTACTGAGTCTTCTGAATGATCTCGTGTTGCAAGATGACGAGGCGATTCTGGTAGACGCCTGATAAGCTTCGGCTGTGTTGCAAGAGTCCGATATGCAAATCTGATACGCTGGCAGCGTGCACCGGAGCAAGATGCCGCTAAGACTAGTGTCTTTAACTGCGCTGTTGTTGTTCGTCCCTGACGCGCTGGGTCAGGAGGCGGCGCGGTCTGACTTTTCCGGGACATGGAACATGGATGCGAATCGCAGCGAATCGGCGCACCAGGATGTGCCGATTGGTTCCGTCGTGCTGGTCATTTTGCAGACTCCGACTGAGATTACGATCGAGACGACCAGGAAGGAAAGCAAGCAATCGGGATTGTTTTACGAGAAGCTGACATATAAGCTGGACGGGACGGAAACTACGGCGACAGGCGATGCCGGTGCAAAGGTGACGACGAAGGCGCGGTGGGATGGGGCGAAACTGGTGACGGAGACCACGCGGAACATTCAGGATTCAACAGTGACTACGCTGTATTCGCAGAGTCTGGGCGCGGGCGGGCGTGAGATGACCATTGAAAAATCACTCACCGTGCAACACGGATATCAGTTTGCAGGATCGACAACCACTGGTCGCGGGACCGATGTGTTCGTGAAAAAATAGCTGTCGCGCTTAGCGAGTGGCCGAGATTTTAGGTGTCTTCCCACTGGCCAGAATAATTTGATTTAGCAGCGTGACGGCATTATCAATGGGGATAATATTGCCGATGGCGATGGGAGTCCGGCCGTTCGAATCGAGAGCATCCGGGTCAGCACCTTTGTCGGCAAGAAACTGAACGATTTTGCAGACTTCCGCCTGGGTGGATTTCTGCAGATTTACAGAAACCGCGGCATGCATGACGGTCGTTTTGCGTGTCGTAGTGACGGCAGTTACATCGGGATCGAGCTGGTAAGCATATTCGACGGGCACAAGGTGCGCGCTTCCCGCCGCAGCCATGAGGAGTGTACTGCCATCCTGAGCTTTCAATTTGGGATCGGCACCAGCAGCGACCAGAGCTTCCATTACGTCTTTCGAACCGGCACGCGCGGCAAACATCAAGGGAGTCTGTTCACCGACGGGTGCGCGGAAGAAGTTGTTGCCCCCGCGACCGGCACGAACGGGCAATTTGGCGGTAAGCGCGTTCGCGTTCGCTCCCTTCGCGAGCAGAGCTTTCACCAGATGAAGATTGCCGGATTGCGCAGCGACATGCAAGGGCGTGCTTCCGGTTTGATCGGCGGCATTCGGATCGGCGGAATTAGCGAGAAGGACGTCGGCAACTTGCGCTTTATCACCCAGCACGGCAACTTGCAACACGCTCATGCCGTTCGGCAACTTGTAATTCGCGCTTAGACCGGCATCCAGAAGACTCTTGACGGACTGGGAATCGCCTTTTTGCGTAGCAAAGATCAAAGGAGTAAATCCGCCATTTGAGACGGCCTTGACGTGAGCGCCACTGTCAATTAGAAGCTTGACAACGTCAGAGTGCCCTTCCGCAGCAGCCCACATGAGAGCGTTTTGGCCTTTCCGGCTTTCCGTTGCATCAAGCATGGCACCGTGCGCAAGCAAGAGTTTGATGGCTGGAAGTGAACCTGACCGCGAGGCAATCATGAGCGCCGTTTCGCCATTCCAACGGGCCGCTTTCGCATCGGCACCAGCAGCGATCAGCTTCTCAACGATTGCGGAGTCGCCCGTTGAGCAAGCTAGTGTAAGCGGAGTATCGCCGTATTCGTCAGCCGTATTTACTTTGGCTCCGGCTTTGAGAAGATGGTCAACAGTATCGGCCTGATCGAGGTAGACGGCCCAGGCGAGTGGCGTTGCGCCATCCGGCTGAGGCGCATCAATGTTTACGTGCTGTTGAATCAAGCCGGGAACGGGTCTGCCGCCTTGTTCCTTGATGGCCTCGAACAAGCGCTGATCGCTTGCAGCCGAGGCGTAACTAGCTAGAAGAGTAGCAGCGGAAAAAGTAGCAGCAAAAACCGAACGTTGCATTAGGCAACCGAAAGCTGATCGATTTTCCCAGTGGCGTCGCCCAGAGTCTGAGCAGGAACGCCGGCTTTGTCGAGCATGGTAACCAGCAGATTGTTCATCGGCGTCTCTTTCGGGTAACGGATGTGGCGGCCGCCTTTGACATTGCAGCCGGCGCCGCCGACCAGGACCAACGGTAGATCGTGATGGGTGTGCGCATTGCCGTCGCTGATGCTGCTTCCGTACAGCAGCAGGGAATGGTCAAGCAGAGTGCCGTCGCCATCTTTGGTCTTATCCATCTTGTCGACCAGGTAGGCGAACGATTTTACGTGAAGCTCATCAATCTTGATGGTCTTGGCAATCTTTTCAGGATCGTTCTGATGATGCGTGACGGAGTGATGGCCATCGGGGATTCCAATGGAACGGTAGCTGCGGTTGCTGCCTTCGCGAGCCATCATAAAGCTGACAACGCGCGTCATGTCG
>JAABUK010002859.1_pt1 | contig 30286 bp, 33 predicted proteins | sample 5559141 | NCBI WGS metagenome assembly JAABUK01 (sample SAMN10711869, study PRJNA513367) | rock metagenome | isolation source: Antarctica rocks | place: Antarctica: Victoria Land, Pudding Butte nord | collected 2016-01-03
TTTGCGGCGACTTTCGCCCTCGGGGGTTTCGACGGCGTAGCCCACGCCGGCGTGGCGATCCTCACCTGCATGGACTCCCGGATCGACCCGCTCGGGATGCTCGGGCTGCACCCGGGCGACGCGAAGATCGTCCGCAACGCCGGCGCCCGGCTGACCGAGGCCGCGATCGAGGCGATGATCCTCGGGGTGCACCTGCTGGAGGTCGAGCGGATCCTCGTCATCCCCCACACGAGGTGCGCGATGGCGAGCAACACCGAGGAGGAGATCGAGGCCCGCATCAGGGCCTCGTCCGGGAGCCACTCGACGCCCTACGGGTTTCATGTCATCAAGGACCAGCAGTCCGCCCTGCGCACCGACGTCGAGACGATCCGGCGACACCCCCTCGTGCCGGGGCGGGTCGTCGTCGGAGGGTTCATGTACGACGTCGACACCGGGCTCCTGCACCACGTCGTCTGAGCCCGGGCGCCCGCTCCCGGCGTCCGGCGAGTCGGCGGCGGGCCCGCTCCCGGGCGTCCGGCGAGTCTGAGACCGGGCGCGCTCCCGGGCGTCCGGCGAGTCGGCGGCCGGGCCAGCCGGCGTGCCGGACGCCTGGGCGTGGCTGGCGCGACGCGGTCAGCCGGAAGCCGTGACGGTCACCGGGATGTTGCCGCGGGTGGCCTTGCTGTACGGGCACGTCCGGTGGGCCGCCTCGACGAGCCGCCCGGCCTGCTCGTGCTCGACGCCCGGGATGGCCGCGACCAGGGTCACCGCGAGGCCGAAACCGGTGTCGGTGGAGCCCAGGGTCACCTCAGCGGTCACGGTGGAAGCGGACGTGTCCAGGCCCTGCCTGCGGGCGACGGCGTTGAGGGCACTGGAGAAGCAGGCGGCATAGCCCGCGGCGAAGAGCGTCTCCGGGTTGGCCTTGGGGTTGGTTGTGCTACCGGGCTGGCCGAGGGGGAGGTCGAGCACCCCGTCCTCGCTGCGGACCAAGCCCTTGCGTCCGCCGGTGGCGGTGGCCGAGGTGGTGTACGAGACGTCCTTGATCGCTTCGAACGGCATACGGTGCGCTCCTTGCTGACGGAGTGAGGCGTGGGGCCCAGTCTCACGCACGGGCCCTCCTCGGATCACCCCACCCCGGCGGCTCACGGTCCCAACGGCTCCGCGGCTCCCTCCAGCGAGTCGAGCACGACGACCGATGCTCCGGTGAGGCAGCCGTCCGGCAGGTCAGGAAAGACCTCGCGGGCCCGTCCGGCCGTCAGGACCGTCCCGGTTGCTGTCAACGTCTCACCGACCTCGACAACCCGCGCATCGACCCGGCTCGGGTCCCGGGCCGGACGCGGCAGCATGCGGGAGCTGCTGACGCCCTGGCCGTCGTAGACGAGGTCGCTGTCGAAGGGCCAGATCACCGGGCTCACCGTCCCGGACATGTCGATGGACATGCACCCGGTGTCGGCGACGACGAGCACGCCCCTGATGATCCCCCCACGCGGCACCTCGCTCGAGCGGACGAGGGCCGTGACTCCCCCCTGGTGCCTGACGAGCGGTTCCTTCTTGTTGGCGTCCACCCACCAGACCCAGGCGCTGGCGATGACGACACAGCCGAGGAAGAGCCGCACGAGCGAACCCCGGCGCTCGCCTCTCGCGGGCACGGCCGATCCCTCAGAGGGCGAGGTGGGTGCGCACGGACGCGGCGAGCCGCTCGGCCACGGTGTGGGCCAGCGCCTCGTCGGACGCCTCGACCATGACCCGGACCAGCGCCTCGGTGCCGGACTTGCGCAGCAGGACGCGCCCGCTGCCGTCGAGCTCGGCCTGAGCCACGGCCACCTCCGCCTGGACCGCCTCGTGGGAGTCGACGCGGGACTTGTCGACGTCCCTGACGTTGATGAGGACCTGTGGGAGCCGGGTCATCACGCCGGCCAGCTCGCCGAGCGAGCGCCCCGTCTGTGCGACGCGGGCGGCGAGCATGAGACCCGTGAGCACCCCGTCACCCGTCGTGCCGTGCTCGAGGAAGATGACGTGGCCCGACTGCTCGCCCCCGAGCGAGAAACCCCCGGCCTTCATGTCCTCGAGGACGTAGCGGTCCCCCACGGCCGTCTGCCTCACGGTGACGCCCTCACGCTCCATGGCCTGAAGCATCCCGAGGTTGGTCATCACGGTCGCGACGAGCGTGTCGTCCGCGAGCCGTCCCTGCTCACGCAGCGAGAGCGCGAGGACGGCCATGATCTGGTCGCCGTCGACGGACTGGCCGGTGGCGTCCACCGCGAGGCAACGGTCCGCGTCACCGTCGTGGGCGATCCCCAGGTCGGCACCCACCTCGGCGACAACGGCGCACAGCCTCTCCAGGTGGGTGGACCCGTAGCCGTCGTTGATGTTCAGCCCGTCGGGCTCGGCCCCGATCACGGTGACCGTCGCGCCGGCCCGGCGAAAGGCGTCCGGCGAGACCCGCGACGCGGCACCGTTGGCGGCGTCGATGACGACCGACAGTCCGTCGAGGCGGTGCGGCAGGATCGAGAGCAGGTGGGCGACGTAACGCTCGTGGCCGTCCTCGAGTCGTCGCACCCGGCCGACGTCGGCCCCGGTCGGCCGGTGCCAGCTCTCGCCCATGCGCCGCTCGATGGCGTCCTCCACCTCGTCGGGCAGCTTGTGCCCCCCGCGGGCGAAGAACTTGATCCCGTTGTCCGGCATGGGGTTGTGCGATGCCGAGAGCATGACGGCCAGGTCCGCTCCGGTCTTCGCGGTGAGGAACGCGATGGCCGGTGTGGGAAGGACCCCGGCATCCAGGACGTCCACTCCCGCGGAGGCCAGCCCGGCGATGACCGCCGCGGAGAGGAACTCCCCCGAGGCCCGTCCGTCGGTCCCGACGACGGCGACCGGCCGATGGCCCCGGAAGGCCCCCGCCTCGGCGAGGACGTGGGCTGCGGCGACCGAGAGGTCGAGCGCGAGCTGCGCGGTGATGTCCTCGTTCGCGAGACCCCGGACCCCGTCCGTGCCGAAGAGTCGAGCCACGATGTGAGCCTTTCGCGAAGGGGGCCGCCGCCGCGCTGGACGTCCCGCGTCAGCGGCGCGCACCGGCATACCGACGCTCGACGCTACTACCCACGACGCCGAGGGCGGTCAGGGGGACTTCCCTGACCGCCCTCTGGCGTGACGCCGGGTCAGCGCTTGCTGTACTGCGGAGCCTTGCGGGCCTTCTTGAGGCCGGCCTTCTTGCGCTCGGGGACGCGGGCGTCACGGGTGAGGAAGCCGGCCTTCTTCAGCGTCGCCCGGTTCAGCTCCTCGTCGATGCCGTTGAGCGAGCGCGCGATGCCCAGGCGGACCGCGCCGGCCTGGCCGGAGGGGCCACCGCCGTGGACCCGGACGAGCACGTCGTAAGCGCCGGTGAGCTCGAGGATCGCCAGCGGCTCGCCGACGATCTGCTGGTGAACCTTGTTAGGAAAGTAGGACTCGAGGGTGCGTCCGTTGATGGTCCACTCCCCCGTGCCGGGGACGATGCGCACGCGGGCGATCGCCTGCTTGCGCCGCCCGGTGGCAGCGCCCGGGGCAGAGGCGGTCGGCCTCGGGGCAGCCTCGCCGGAGACGGGCCCCGCGGACTCGGAGGTGTACTCGGTCAGCTCCGGCTCGTCGTCGACGACGGTGTCGGACTCGGGAATGTTCTCAGCCACAGTGGTTCCTTGTCGTGTTCTGCACAGGTCCGCGAGGCGGAGCTACTGCGCGACCTGGGTCAGCTCGAAGGGCACGGGCTTCTGGGCCTCGTGGGGGTGCTTGTCGCCGGCGTAGACCTTGAGCTTCGTCAGCTGCTGGCGCGCGATGGAGTTCTTGGGAAGCATGCCGCGAACGGCCTTCTCGACGGCCTTGGCCGGGTTCTTCTCGAGCAGCACGGTGTAGCTGGTGGACTTGAGACCACCCGGGAAGCCGGAGTGGCTGTAGGCCTTCTTCTGCTCGAGCTTCGCCCCCGTGAGGGCGACCTTGTCGGCGTTGATGATGACGACGAAGTCACCGGTGTCGACGTGCGGCGCGAAGGTCGGCTTGTGCTTGCCCCGTAGGAGGATGGCGGTCTGGCTCGCGAGCCGGCCGAGCACGACGTCCGTCGCGTCGATCACGTGCCACGCGCGAGTGACCTCGCCGGGCTTGGGGGTGTACGTCCGCACAGTGGTCCAGCTTTCGTTCTCGGTGAGGGACTTGGAGGCGTATGCCGGGCGCCCACCGGGGGCAGGCGGCCGACGGCCACCGGGGGTAGGCGTCGGTCCTGGCACAACAGTCCCCCAGTCTACGGAGCCCCCGGTCGCCGGCCAAATCGTCGCCCGGACTCCTCCGCAGGCGGTGTGACCTGCGCAGACAGCCGGACCGACGAGCGGGCACGCATATTGTGCAAATCATATGTGCACAGGTAGTGTGCACATATGGTCCCCCGCAACGACTTCCCCGACCCGCCCGAGACCAGCGACCCGACGGAGCCCGGCCCCGGTTCCTGGGGGCACGATGCGACGCAGAGCAACGTGCGCCTCAGCCCGCAGGGCGTCAAGGTGCTCGCCCACCCACTCCGCTCCCGCCTGCTCTCCCAGCTCCGGCGGTCCGGCTCGGCGTCAGCCACCGAGCTGGCGGCACTTCTCGGGACGAACTCCGGCGCGACGAGCTACCACCTGCGCAAGCTCGAGTCGGTCGGCCTGGTCGTCGACACCGAGGGAGGCAAGGGCAAGGAACGTCTGTGGCGGGCGGCGAGCGAGCAGCACTCGTGGATGGCGAGCGACTTCGCCGACGACGAGGACGCGGAGACGGCCCTCAACTGGCTCGAGCGCGACTACGTCCGGCATTTCGCCAACCAGGCTGAGCGGTGGCTCGACATCTCCCCGACCTGGCCCAGCGAATGGGCCGACCACCTCGGCCTCAACGACAACGTCGCCCTGGTCACCCGCGAGCAGCTCGTCGCCCTGCGCGCCGAGATCGAGGAGGTCCTGCAGAGGTACCGGCGCGTCGGTCAGGGGAACCCGCTCGCCAAGCGGGTCGCCGTCTACACCTACGCCTACCCCGTCGACCTCGACAAGGTGCCGGGCAAGTGACCGCCCACCTGTCCTCCTCGGCCGCGCGCAAGGTCTTCCTCACGCTGACCCTCACCCGGTGGTTCCCGGTGGGCCTCATCGTCGGCATCACGACGCTCTGGCCCCTCGAGCGCGGGCTCACGGTGGCGCAGGCGCTGGCGGCGGCTTCCCTCACGGGCCTGACCGTCGTCGCCCTCGAGCTGCCGACGAGCGGGTTCGCCGACGCCTTCGGACGACGTCCGGTCTACGTCGCGTCCGCTGTCGTCAGCGTCGTCGCCGGTGCCGTCTTCTACACCGCGACCGCCTGGTGGCAGTTCGCCGTCGCGGCCGTGCTGACCGGGGTCTTCCGGGCCCTCGACTCCGGGCCGCTCGAGGCGTGGTTCGTCGACACCGTGCACGAGAGCGAGCCTGAGGCAGACGTGGACCGTGCCCTGTCGGCGCAGGGCACCCTGCTGGGGATCGGGATGGCGGTCGGTGCCATCGCCTCGGGCGCTCTCGTCTGGTGGCACCCCTTCTCCGGCCAGAGCGCGCTCCTGCTGCCGGGCCTGCTCTACGTCCTCCTGAGCGCCCTCCACGTCGGCGCAGTTCTCCTGCTCCTGAGGGAACCACGCACGCACGTCGGCACCACCTCTGCCCGGCGGGCGCTGACGTCGGCCCGGGAGGCACCCGGGGTGGTCCGCGACGGGCTGAGGATGTTGCGGCACAACCGGGTGCTGGCAGGGCTCATGGCGGTGGAGCTGTTCTGGTCGGCGGCCATGGTGGTGTTCGAGACGTTCAACCCGATCCGGCTGGCGCAGCTGCTCGGCAGCGGGGCCCAGGCCGGCGCCCTGGTCGGACCGGTGTCCTCCGCCGGCTGGGGCGTCTTCGCCCTCGGCGCTGCGCTCTCCGGCCGGGTGAGCACCCGCATCGGTGTCACCAGAACTGCCGTGCTGGCCCGGGTGCTGAACGGCCTCGGCGCCCTGGTCATGGGCCTCGTCGCCGGGCCCGTCGCGCTCGTCGCCGCCTACCTCGTGACGTACACGCTCCACGGATCGGCGGGACCCATGCACAGCGCCCTGCTGCACCGGGAGGCCACTGCCCGGAACCGGTCCACCGTGCTGTCGATGAACTCGATGATGGCCTTCTTGTCCTTCAGCGTCACGGCGAGCCTTGGCGGGCTGCTGGCCGAACGGGCCTCGGCCCAGGTCGCGATGGCGACGATCGGGGCGGTCAGCGTGCTGGGGGCGCTGTTCTACCTCCCCGCGCGCCGCAAGGAGCGCGCCGCCGCCGCGACATCCGAGGCGGTCGTCGCCGCCACCTGACTCGTCCGCCCGTCCCGGACGCGGGCGGCGCGCCGCCCGACCGAGTGGACCGTCGACGCGTCAGACCGGCAGGGGCGCTGGCCGAGCCCCTCACAGCCATCTCGGGCCCCAGGGCGGCCGCCTGTCTGACCGGGCGCCGGTCCGCTCGGCGAGCCCTGCCGCCCCACCTTGCGCCCCGCGCGGCACAGTGCTCAGTCGGGCGGTGGCCGGACCTCGTCTGCCGTCACGGCCAACAGGGCGAAGGAGACGAGCCAGTGGGTCGACATGAAGTCGCCCTCCACGATCTCCCGCTCCACCTGCTCGACCTGCCTCCGGGTGGCCTCAGCGACCCGCCGTCGCGCGCTCTCGTCGAGGAACGGCGCCGACAGGCGCAGCTGCCAGGCCCGCGACAGCGCGAGCCCGAACAGGTGCACCGCCTTCCCGTCCGTGCGGTCGAGGACCTCGGGCACGTCCAGGAGGGAGTCCCCCTCGGCGGCAAGGTGCGGAAGAAAGGTCGCCAGCCACCCGGCATACTCCCGTGGCGGGAGCACGCGTCGCATGAGGTCTGCCTCGCACAAGGCGGGGGACAGGAAGTCGCTGCCGCTCGGCTCCCACTGCGAGGGGTAGTCCCGGTCGGCCTCGAACCAGCGCCGGGCGTTCTCCTCGATGACCTTCACGACGTCGTCCCGACCCAGGCCCTGCGCGGCCTCGTGGACGAGGGACAGGCCGAAGGCGACGTTGGAGTGCTCGCCGTGCCGCACGGGGTAGGCGAGCTTGGGCAGCCAGTCGGTGACGAGGTCTGCGACGACGTCGAAGAGGGGGGCGGTGGCCTTGGCCCATGCCGTCGCCTGCGGCAGCGGGCACTGCCGCGCGGCCAGGGCGAGCAGGGCGACCCAGGCCCAGCCGTACGGCCGCTCGAACCGTGGGTTGTCCCGCAGGTAGTCCGCCTCGACCCGGCAGCTCCCAGAGGTCAGCCGCTCGTCGAGCACGTCGACGAGGCGCGTGCGGACGTCGTCTCCCAGGTCCTCGGGGGCGACGGTGAGCAGTCGGAGCGCAGACCACTGCATGTGCGCCGAGGAGTGCCAGTCCAGGCACCCGAAGAAGGCGGGGTGAAGGCGCTCCGGAGTGACGTCGACGTCATTTGGTCCGTGCGAGACGTGCTGTGCCGCATAGGGATACGTCGTGGCCAGGACCCGAGGGATCGTCTCCCCCCAGAGTCGGGCGTATGCCGTGCGCCAGGTGGGTGAGGTCAGCTCAGTCATCGGTGGGCACCTCTATCGAGGGAAGGCGAAGAAGTACATGATGGCGACGTTGGCGACCCACAGCGGCGCAGCGGTCGGGATCTGCGCCTTGATCGGTCCGTACTGGTCCTTGAGCTCCAGGAGTGCCGCAGGCACGAGGTTGAAGTTCGCGGCCATCGGGGTCACGAGGGTGCCGCAGAACCCGGCGAGCATGCCAATGGCGAAGACCGCGGGCGGGTTGCCGTGGAACTGCTGCACGAGCACGGGCCAGCCGACGGCGGCGGTCATGACGGGGAACGCGGCGAAGGCGTTGCCCATGATGATGGTGAAGATCGCCATGCCGAGGCAGTAGACGATGACCGCGAGCAGCAGGACTCCGCGTGGCAGGACGGAGTTCGTGACGTTGCCGACCGCCTTGCCCACCCCGGCCGAGGTGAAGAGCAGCCCGAGGGTGGCCAGGAACTGCGGGAGGATGGCCGCCCAGCCGATGTGGCCGAGCAGCCGGTCGGCCTCGCGGAAGGGGATGACCGGGCTCTTCACCCGGAAGAGCAGCATCCCGACGACGAAGGCGATGATCGCGGCGACGCCGAGCCCGATGATCGTGGCCGAGCCCTTCTCCAGCAGCAGCTGGCCACCGATGGTGACGTCCTTGAGCGCCGCCCCGAAGATCACCGCGATGACCGGGATGAGCAGTGCGGGGATGAAGAGCTTGTTGCCGAACCGGTCCGCCAGGCCGACGCGCTCCTTCGTCGACGTCGTGTTGTCGCTGCCCTTGCCAGGGAACCCCAGTCCGGCCAGGACGGCGAGGGCCAGGACCGCGAGACCCTCCACGAGGGCGCTGCCAGTCTTGGCCACCACAAGGGTGCCGTAGACGAACGCGAAGGCGAGGACCGCCCAGAAGGCTGCGCTGCCATAGCGTTTGCGGTCGCTGCGGTCGGTCAGCCGGATGGCGGCGATGACGAGGAAGATCCCGGCGCAGACCCAGTAGAACCACTCGACCCTGATCATCGGCGGCCACCAGCCTCAGTGGTGGCCTCGACGCGGGGCTCCTTGGCCCAGACAGCAAGCTGTCGGTCGAGCCGGAGCATCCGCGAGCCATGAATGACGAAGGCGCAGAGGGCCGTGGGGATGGCCCAGAGGGCGATCTGGAGGGCATCGAGCTTGAGGCCGTAGGTCGCATCGACGAACCCGGTGATGAGCAGGATTGAGCCGATGGCGACGAAGATGTCCTCGCCGAAGAAGAGGCCCACGGTGTCGGCCGAGGCGGCATACGAGCGGACCTTCTCGCGCATCTTCGTGCTCAGCGGCCCGTGGGCACGCTCGGCAGCAGCCTCGGACATCGGGGCGACGATGGGGCGGACTGCCTGCGCCGGGCCACCGATGGCGGTCAGCCCGAGCGCCGCGGACACCTGGCGGATGAGGAGGTAGGTGGTGAGGAGGCGCCCCGTCGTCATGCCTCGCAGCTTCTCGATGAGCTTGCGGGCCTGGTGCTGCAGCCCGTACCGCTCGATGAGACCGATGATGGGCAGGACGACGATGAAGACCGTCACCGAGCGGCTCCCGGCGAACCCGGTCCCGAACGCCTCGATGATCTTGACGGGGTTGAGACCGGCGATGAGGCCGGCCACGATGCCGGCGAGGGTGACGACGAGCATCGAGTTGAGCTTCAAGGCGAAGCCGATGACCACGACGGCCACCGCGAGCAGGACCCACATGCGTGCGCACCTCGCTGGCTGGGGGAGGGCGGCGTGCGGTCACGCCGTCTCCGGAGAACTCTAGACATCGTTCAACAATCGACGCAAGGTGCACCTCCGTCGCGCACCATCCCGCGCGACGGAGAGCGGCTCGCCCCCCTCAGCCGGAGAAGTGGGCGGCGTAGCGTCCCACCAGGTGCCCCTCTGCGCGTAGGAGATAGTCCTCGAGGGCGATCGACGCGCGGACCAGCTCGCCGGCCTCCACCAGGCCGGCCACGTGCAGGTTGTCGTCCAGGTAACGCTCGTGGACGTCCTGGGCCTCTGCCACCACGAGGAAGAGCAGCCGGATCTCGGTGAGCAGGCTGCGCAGGGTCCGGTCGATGACGTCGTTGCCGGCCAGGGCCGCCAGGGCCAGGTGGAACCGGCCGTTGGCCGTTCCGACCGCCTCCCAGTCGGTGGCCACCTTGGCTCTGGTCCCCTCGTCCACCGCCGACCGGACCGCGGACAGCGCTGTCCCCCAGTCGTCCTCGAACGCCTGCCGCTCCTTCGGGCACAGCGACGGGACAGCGGCAAGCCGTTGGGCCGACTCGCGCAAAGCACCACACTCCAGGAGCCGGCGAGTCCGGTAGACATCGCGCGCCTCCTTGGGCGTGAGCCGGCGCACGAACACCCCACGGTTCGGAAGGTGCTCGACGAGGTGCTCGTGGGCCAGCACCCGGAACCCTTCGCGCAGGGTGTTCCTGCTGATGTCGAGCCGGGCCACCAGCGTCGTCTCGTCGAGCCGGTCACCGGGTCGCAACCGGCCGTCGAAGATCGTCTCTCGCAGCGTGTCGACCACCGCGTCGACCGCCAGCTTCGCCACCGACGTCTCCCCTCCCCGCGGCCTGCACCCGTCGGCGTTCCCGCCGGCACCTTGACAGCATCCATCCTGTTCAACAATGTTGACACATGACGCGAGGCCAACAGGTGGATCTCAATGCCGACATGGGCGAGTCGTTCGGCCGCTGGACGCTCGGCGACGATGTCGGCCTGCTCGGCGTCGTCACCTCGGCAAACATCGCCTGCGGCTTCCACGCCGGCGACCCGGCCACCCTCGTCACGACCTGCCGGGGCGCCGTCGAGCACGGCGTGAGCATCGGTGCCCAGGTGGGATACGGCGACCTGGCCGGCTTCGGCCGTCGGTTCATCGACGTCGAGCCCGAGGCCCTCTATGCCGACGTGCTCTACCAGATCGGCGCCCTCGACGGCATCGCGCGTGCCGTCGGCGGCGCCGTCGCCTACGTCAAGCCCCACGGCGCCCTCTACAACGCCGTCGTCCACCATGACGAGCAGGCCGCCGCAGTCGTCGCCGCGGTTGCGGACCATCCCTCCTCTCTTCCCCTGCTCGGGCTACCGGGCTCGGTCCTCCTCGCCACCGCCGAGCGCCAGGGACTTCGGGTCGTGGGGGAGGCGTTCGCTGACCGTGCCTACACACCCGCCGGCGCCCTGGTCTCCCGCCGCGAGCCCGGAGCCCTCCTGGACGACCCCGTGCGCGTCGCCGAGCGGGTCGTCCGGTTGGTGACCGAGAAGCGCATCACGGCCGTTGACGGTTCGGAGATCGAGCTGGAGGCCGAGTCCGTGTGCGTCCACGGAGACTCGCCCGGAGCGGTGGCCATGGCGACAGCCGTCCGTCGCGCGCTGCGGTCCGCGGGCGTGCGTCTGGCCGCCTTTACCGCGCTATGAGGCTGCTGCCCTGCGGCGACCTGGCCATCCTCGTCGAGCTCGACGACGCAGCCCATCGGCGCCGCTTCGACACCGCCCTGCGACGGACGCCCGTCCATGGGGTCATCGAGCACGTCCCGGCGGCGCGGACAGTCCTGGTCAGGGTGGCTGAGCCCGGCGCCCTTCCGGCCGTGGCTGCGCGCCTGCGTGCCCTGGAGCTGCCCGAGGACGACGACTCCTGGACGGACAGCGACGAGCCGCTGCGGCTCGAGGTGCGCTACGACGGACCCGACCTCGTCGACGTCGCGAGGCACCTGGGGACCGGGCCGGAGGAGGTGGTCACCCGGCATACCGGCCAGCTGTGGACGGTCGAGTTCTCCGGCTTCGCGCCGGGCTTCGGCTACCTCGTCGGTGACGAGGGCGGTCTCGACACACCTCGACGCGACTCGCCACGGACCCGGATCCCACCGGGCTCCGTGGGGCTGGCCGGCCCCTACACCGGCGTCTACCCGCGCCCCTCGCCCGGTGGGTGGCAGCTCATCGGCAGCACCGACGAGGTGATGTGGGACGCGGCCCGCGAGCCTCCAGCGCTTCTGGCGCCCGGTCGGCGGGTCGCCTTTGCCGCGGTGTCGACGTGAGCGCCGTCCTCGTGCGGGAGGTCGGCCCGCTCGCCCTCGTCGAGGACCTCGGCCGCCCGGGTCACGCTGCGCTCGGCGTCACGAGAAGCGGCGCCGCGGACCGCCGCGCCCTGCGTCTCGCCAACCGGCTGGTCGGCAACGACGAGGCCGCCCCCGCGGTCGAGGTGCTCCTCGGCGGACTGGTGTTGCGCGCCGAAGGACGGGTGACCATCGCGGTGACCGGCGCACCGGCACCGTTGTCCCTCAAAGGTTCTGCGGTCCAGCTCTGCTCGCCACTCGACCTGCGTGATGGAGACGAGCTCAGGCTAGGTATGCCGCGTACCGGCCTGCGCACCTACGTCGCCGTCCGTGGTGGTCTGGCCGTCGAACAGCTCTTCGGCAGCGCCAGCACCGACCCCACGTCCGGACTCGGCCCTCAGCGGCTCGAGGCCGGGACCCGGCTCGGCATCGGGGTCGCGCCTGCTTTCGCAGCGACCGGAGTGGACGTCCTTGGGGCGAGCAGCCCCCCGCTGGGGGACCTCGTTCTGCGCGCCGTGGCCGGCCCACGGGCCGACTGGTTCACCGCTGCCGCCAACGCGGCGCTGGCCGGCTCGGCGTGGGTGGTGACCAGCGAGAGCGACCGGGTCGGGATCCGCCTTTCCGGACCGCACCTGGAGCGGTCGCGCCCTGGCGAGCTGCCCAGTGAGGGCGTCGTCCGCGGCGCGATCCAGGTCCCGGCATCGGGTCAGCCGCTCATCTTCTTCGCCGACCACCCGACGACCGGCGGGTACCCCGTCATCGCGGTGGTCCTCGACGAGGACACGGACGCGCTGGCCCAGTCGAGACCGGGCGACCGCGTAAGGTTTCAGGTGCGCCGCGACCCGGTCTGGTGATTGTCCGTCGCCTGGGGGAACCGGTGGCCCTGAGTACGCGTCCTTATTGCGCGAGGCTCCACGGAGCGCCATCGTTTGCCATGGACGACCAGCAGCTGAACACACCAGGGGGCCCTGTGTACGACCCGATGGAGGCATCGGCCGCAACCGTGACGACATCGAGGTCGGCGCTGCCGCGTTCAGCCAGGCCACCCGGTCCCTGGGTCCGGTCACCGCGAAGGACGAGAGTGGTGCGGTCACCGTCACGGTCAGTGCCGCAGGCAAGATCAGCGGCGTCGTCGTGGCCGCCCGCTGGCTCGACAGCCATACCGCCGACACCCTGACCGGCGGGATCAACGAGGCGTTCGCCCGAGCCGCAGCGGCGCGCCTGGAACAGTGGGGAACCTCGTTCGTCGACCCACCCGCTCCCGTGGAGCGCATGCCCAGCCCGTTGCCCCACGAAAGTCTGGCGTCCCGCCTGCGTGAGGCGGTCCAGGAGGACCGCACCGGCACGGCCGAGGCCACGATGGAGCGGATGCGCGACCTGCTGCACGAGCTCACCGAGAGCATCGAACAGGTCAAGTCCGAGGTCGACGCCCACCTCGCGCGCCAGTACTCCGGTCGGAGCGCGTCCGGACACGCTCGGGCGACCATTGCCGGCAACGGGAACCTGCTCGACCTCAAGCTCGACCGCGACTGGCTGGACCGGGCGCACCCGACGAACATCGGCCGCGAGGCGACCCAGGCCATCCAGGAGGCCTACCGGAAAGCGGGCGCCGAGGACGTCAACACCATCATCGCCAGGAGTCCGCTCGGCAAGATCCAGCGGCTGTCCGAGGACCCGTTCGCCCTGGCGCAGGAGCTCGGCCTGCGGGACTGAGCCGCTCACAAGATCCGCACGTTGCCGCGCAGCAGTATCGAGACAGGGGAGAACCGCATGACCTACGAAGTTGCACTTGAGGCACTGGCGTCCGACGCCACGATGTGGGACGACACGTCCACCACGTTGCTCACCGCATCGACCAGCGCCTGGGACCAGAGCCTCGGTGTCAGCGAGCTCTCCTGGGCGGCAGACGTTGTCGGGCTCAACACGACCTACGCCTTCTTGCAGGGGAAGGTCGCCGGGCTGCTCTCCGAGGGCTCGACGGAGACCGGGAACATCGCCAGCACGCTCCGCGCGATCAAGAAGAACTACGCGGACAACGAGCAGCGGGCCGAAGCGGCCTACAAAGGAGCGTGGGAGCCCAAGCCCTAGGCCTGCGAGGCACCCGCGAGCGACCTACCGACTACGACCTCAGCACAGCACGACATACCAGGGGAGATCATGGCAGACACAGCGCAAGACATCGTGGACCTCGTCAACAGGTTCAACGGGCTCGTCGACGACCTGCAGAGCGGGATCAACGCCGCCATCGACTGGATCCCCTGGGGTCTTGGCTGGATCGCCGACAAGATCCACGACGCGTGGAACAGCCTCATGGACAAGATCCACGAGGTCTTCGACCCGTTGGTGTTCATCCTGTCCAACCTCGGGTCACCCGGGACGGTGTCGAGCACGGGTGACGGCTGGAGCAGCCAGGTCGGCTCACCGGTCAGTGCGCGGGTCAGCCTGGCCGATCTCGGGTCGCTGGCCGTGGACGACTCCTGGTCGGGCGACTCCGCCGACCAGTACCGCCAGCAGGCCCCGTTGCAGAAGACGGCGCTGCAGAACATCAAGACCCAGTTCACGGACGGGATCAGCGGCGCCCTCAAGGACGTGTCGGCGGCGATCCAGTTCTTCTTCGGAGCGATGGTCGTCGCCATCGGGTTGTGGATCGCCGCGATGATCACCGCAGTCGCCGCGACGGGGACCATCGTCGGCATACCGGTCGGGGTCCTCGTCGCGGTCGGAGCCGGCGTCGCCTTCGGTGCGGCGTTCTACGCCGCTGGTGAGAACCTCAAGTCGCAGTGCCGCAGCGCGAACACCACCCTGGCGCAGAAGCTCGCGGAGAACACCGGCTACCCCGGCGAGGCGTGGCCCAAGGCGACCCTGTGACAGCTCCCGAGAGCCGAGCGGGCGGTCGAGTGCTGCTGCCCCCGACGGCCCGCTCTCTCGTTGCGGCCGTTCTCATCGTCATGGACGTCGCCGTCTGCCTGCTCTGGGTGCAGCTGATGAGCAGCGCGCCCGAGCGTCGCGGTCTCCTCCTGGCGAGCATCGTGACCCTGGCCGTCGGTGTGGTCTGTCTCCTCGGGGTCATCGCCCTCGGCGTCCGGTGGAACAGGCCGGTGTCCACCCGACGCCCGAACCGCAACACCGCGGTGTCGGTGCTCTCGTTGGTCTCCGTCATCAAGCTCGTCGGAGGGTTCCTGGCCATGGCCGTGCTCGGCGGCTTCTCCGACGGCAACGGCCTTCAGGTGCTGGTCGTCACCGTGGTCGAGTCACTGGTCGTCCTCGGGCTCTCGATCGGGGTCGGCCGGCACGTCGCCCGGACGGCAGCGGGCGCCGGAGCCTGATCGGCACAATCACCTGGACCCCCGCCGGTCCGGGCGGACGCAGCGGCGTCCTGACAGTGGGTGCGCCGAGCGACCGGTCAGCTGCCTGCTCCCCACAGCGTGACTGTGGGGGCTTGGGGGGTGAGGCTGCGCTCGCCGTGCCACTCGATGAAGGAGGCTTCAGGCAGGTAGTCCGAAGCCAGGAAAAATGCCCGGTCGATGTCGGTCACGGTCAACGGGGCACCGCTGTCGGCGCCGAGGGGTACCCGTGTCACGGAGACCTCGGCCACGTCGCCCGGCGTGGTGCCCAGCGGCAGCTCAACGGTCGTGGCCGCCGGCACGTCACGGTTGAGCGACCAGCTCGCCACGCCGTGGTGCGAGGTGTACAGCGTGTCGTCGCCCTTGAGCCGCACGCCTACGGCGAGGCCCACCTTGCCGGCGTCCTGCGGCGGCACGGTGTCGTGGTCAATCGCGACGTAGAGGTAGCTGCGCTGGTCGCCGACCTGGGGGGTCGAGGGGTCGGACGGGGACTCGAGCCTTCCCTCGCGCAGCATCTCCTGCGCCATCACCTGGTAGGTCCACGGGTTGGTGTCCATGAGCCGCTCGCGCGGGGCGCCGGCCGGCCGGGTCTGCATCGTGGAGGGGGTGAAGCGCATGGCGCCGTCGACGGTGTCACAGACGTTGTTGTTGGAAGTGCAGGTCTGCAGCAGGGGATGAGCGCCCTCGTAGCGGCCGGCGAAGGGCAGCGTCGCGTGGTTGGGCGCCTGGTACACCCCGGTGCCGGGCACCCGGTCGCCGTCCTGGTCGACCTCGACCTGGTAGATCCACTCGATGTCGGTGGTGCGGCCCCACCGGGCCATCAGCGCAGGGCTGTCGGTGCCACCGTCCTCGTTGCTCCACACGACGGAGTACTGGATCACCGAGTGTCCCGGCACCGACGCCGCCGACGTCTCGTGCCAGGCCACCAAGGGCGTGTCAGTGAAGGCGTTCTGGAAGGGGCCGCCCCACTGGGCGAGGCTGCGGCCGTACAGAACTGGGGCATTCCTGGCCGCCACGTTGTCGGCGTCACCCACCCCTATCGTCTGGACCTGCAGGCCGGAGAGTGCCGCTCGCCCGGCGTCGCTGGGCGAGCGGTCCGTGGCGTAGTACAGTCGCAGCGTGTGTGGGCCGGCCGTCAGTCTGCCGAGGGCGAACCGGCGCAGGGTCGGCTCCGAGGAATTGATGACGATGTCGGTCATGTAGGCGTCGTCGACGAAGGCAGACACCACCGACGACTCGTTGCCGCGCTCGGCCCACAAGACACCCGGCGCAGAGACGGTGAGGTCCAGCAGCCCCTCGCCAGCTTGCGGGCTGCTGAAGCGCAGCGACACGTCCGGCCGATGGGTGTTCAGCTGCACCTGCCCGTGGTCCAGCGGACGGCTCTCGGCCGTGGCCGGGGCGGAGCCGGTGAGCCCGGCGCTGAGCAGAAGCGCGGAGACGGACGTCGACAGTACGGTCAGGCAGGAGATGGCACGCATGGCAGCTCCTGTGCTCGAGGGAAAGCGGGCCAACGCTCATTCTTCACCGGCTTCGCCCCGCTCACCACCCGACGTCAGCCTCAGCCCTGGGCCAGGAGGTGGGTCGCTCAGGAGGTCGGTCGGTCAGCGGGTCAGCGCGAGGACACCCATGTGGTCGTCCTCGAGCCACCACGGGCCCGCACCGGCGGGAAGAACGGCGCGGTCTCCGACGATCCGGCGTCGACCCCGGTCGAAACCGGTCAGCAACGCGCCGCTGGCTCCGAGCGCCATGAGCTCGTCCCCGAGCCGCAGGAGCACCGGACCCTTGGCGTCGATGCTGACCGAGGTGCGTCCCGCGCGCACGGCACCGAGGACGTCGTCTTCCTCCCCCAGCACCCACGTCGTCGGAGATCCCGGCAGTGCGTCGTTGCCGGGCCGATGGAAGTCGCTGCCCCCGATCGGCACCGTCTGCTCGCCCCAGGACTGCCACCAGGCGAGCGGCCCACCCCACGTGCGCAGGGGAGGCAACAGCCAGGAGGAGTGCCAGACCTCTGCGACATCGGTCGGCTCGTCGAGCGACATCCGCCACGAGCAGTCCGCAGCCAGCGGGTGGTTGACCGACAGGAGGCCACCGCGCTCGGACACCTCACGCCGCCACCGTTCGCCCGGCGCCCGGAAGTCGACGAACCCGATGTCACCGAAGGCGTTGGCATGCCCCTGGTCGGTGGTCACCTCCTGACCCGGCACGAGCTGTATGCCGTAGCGCTTCCCCACGCCGGCGAGGTGGGCGTGGTGGCTGGTCGTGTTGTGGTCGGTGACCGCGAGCACCTCCAGGCCGCGCGAGACCGCGAGCGCCGCGAGCTCCTCGATGCTCAGCGCGCCGTCGGAGTGAAGGGTGTGGGCATGGAAGTCCCCTGCGCGCCAACGCATCCCGTCGACCGCGGGCAGCTGACGGGCCGGTGGTCGCACCGGGACCGGCGGAGACGTCGGCTGGCTGTCGCGTTCTCTCGCGACCTCGGCTCGGCCGACGGCGATGGCCCTGACGCGGTAGTCGACGCCAGGGGCGGGAACCCGGTGCAGCCCCAGGACGACCTGCCACTCCCCGGCCTCGATCGGAGTGGGCAGGTAACCGGGAGTGGACCACTCCTCGCTGATCACGCAGTGCGAGCGTGCCCCACCAGACCACCCGACCCACGCGTCCGGGCGCGAACACCCGAGGTCGACCACGCCCGCACCCGACCGGTCGTGGTCGAGCTCCACGCGGATGGCGTCCACCCCGGCCGGCACCTCGAAGGCGAGGGTTCGCACCTGTCTCTCCGCGCGGTCCTCCGGGCGCCAGGTGCCGCGTCGTTCGAACAGCCTCATCGGTCCTGGAGGTGTGCCGGCGACGTGGTCAGCAAGATGCCGTCCTCCGCGCCGTAGTGCAGCACCCGGCGCTCCTCGGGGCAGACGACGACCTCAGTGTCGACGGGCGGCTCCTCTCCCTCGGGCACGAGCGCCTGCACCGACCGCTCCCCGCACTGGACCGACACGAGCATCGTCGCACCGAGGTTCTCGACGATGGCCACCCGTCCGGGCAGCGCGTACTGGCCACTTCCCTCCAGCCGGGTGTACTCCGGACGGAAACCGACGAGCACGTCGTCACCCTGCGGCACGACCGACGGTCCGAACGTCGAGCCCGGAACGAGGTTCATCGGGGTGGAGCCGATGAAGTTCGCGACGAAGACGTTGGCCGGTCGGTGGAACACCTCGGACGGCGTCCCCAGCTGGCGGATGTGCCCGGACTCCATGACAGCGATCGTGTCCGCCATGGCCAGCGCCTCGGCCTGGTCGTGGGTGACGAACACGGTGGTGACACTGAGCTCGTGCTGGAGCCGCTTGAGGAAGGTGCGGGCCTCGAGGCGCAGCCGGGCGTCGAGGTTGGACAGCGGCTCGTCGAAGAGGAACACGGACGGCTGGTAGGCGATCGCCCGGGCCAGCGCCACCCGCTGCTGCTGTCCACCGGAGAGCTGCCCCGGACGCCGGTCCATGAGCTTCTCGAGCCCCAGACCCGCCCCCGTCGAGGCCGCCTTGGCCCGCCGCTCCTCCTTGGCCATCTTCTGGATCCGCAGGGGGTAGGAGATGTTGTCGGTGACGTCCATGTGTGGGAAGAGCGCATAGTCCTGGAAGACCATCGCGACGTCCCGCTTGCCCGGGGAGAGCGTCGTGACGTCCTTGCCGTCGAGGAGCAGCTTCCCCCCGGTGGCGTCCTCCAGGCCGGCGATGGTGCGCAGCAGCGTGGTCTTGCCGCAGCCCGACGGCCCGAGCAGGGCGAAGAACTCCCCGTCGGCGATGCTGAGGTTCAGGTCGTCGACGGCGGCGACCCCTCCGGCATACACCTTGGACAGTCCGACGAGTTCGATGCTGGCCATCAGCTCTTGATCCCTCCATGGAAACGGAAGCCGTAACGGCGGTTGACGAAGAGGTAGAGCGCCACGACCGGGAAGGCATAGACCAGCGAGAACGTCGAGATGAGAGGCAGGTTCGCCCCTCCCCCCTCGTTGTAGAAGGTGTACATGAGCACGCCCGCCGGCATCTTCTCCGGGTCGCGCAGCAGGATGTATGCCGTGAGGAAGTCACCCCAGGAGTTGACGAGGGCCCAAACCGCGATCGTCGCGAGCCCCGGTCGGGCGATGGGCAGGACCACGTGGCGCAGCACCTGGAGCGGACTCGCCCCGAAGACCCGGGCGCTCTCCTCGTAGGACGCCGGCGTCGCGTCCATGAAGTCCTTGAGGATGAAGATGGCCGCGGGCAGCAGGCCGCCCGTGAGGACCAGGGTCACGCCGGACCGGTCGTCGATGAGCCCGAGCTGGAACATCAGCAGGAAGATCGGGACCATGGCCGCCGTGCCGGTGACGATCGAGGACAGCAGGAGCAGGCTGTAGAGGATGAGGTTGCGGCCGGGCAGCCGCACCCTCGACAGCGCGTAGGCGGCGAGGGCCGAGAAGGCCGTCACGAGGATCATCGCGCCGCCGGAGATGAGGATCGAGTTCCTCAGCGAGGACAGGGCGTACGGGTTCTTGCCGAGCTCGCGGAAGTTGTCGAGGGTGAACTGCGGCAGCTTCACCGTCAGCGACGGGTGGGCGTCGAACGGGGAGAAGACCATCCAGAGCAACGGCAGGGCGAAGAACGCGGACAGGACGGCGAGCAGGACGTAGAAGATGATCCGTCGGACGACGGCGGCGGGAGTCATACCCGGGCCACCGCCTCGGGCTCGACGGGCGCCTTCGGACCCCGACGCTCACGGAGCAGGCGGATGTAGAAGAGGGCGATGATCAGGTTGATGAGCAGCATGATGAAGGAGATCGCCGAGCCGTAACCGAGCTGCCCAGCGTAGAGCGCCCGCTGGTAGATGAAGACCGGCAGGGTCTCGGTGGCATGGTTCGGGCCGCCGGCGGTGAGCAGGTAGGGCGAGAAGTCGTTGAACGTCCACAGGCTGATCAGCAGGGTGTTCGTCAGGACGTGACCGCGGATGTGCGGGAAGATGACGTCGCGCAGCTGCTGCCACGCGCCGGCGCCCGCGAGGCGGGCGGTCTCGAGCTGGGACGGGGGGACCGCGCCGAGAGCCGCGGAGAAGAGCAGCATCGAGAACGCTGTGCCGCGCCAGGTGTTGAAGACGATGATCGAGGCCATCGGGTGCTCGAGGAGCCATGCGGTGTCCGGGGTGTGGAGCAGCGTGCTCAACGTGCCGCCGTCCCTGTTGAGGAAGGCCACCCAGAGAAAGGCGACGACCGAGCTCGGCAGGATCCACGCGAGAAGGACGAGGCTCTCGACGATGGTCTTGACGGGTTTCGGCACGCTCCGCATCGACGACGCGATGAGGAAGCCCATGACCGACTGCCCGATGACGGCCGACCCGAAGACGAAGATCAGCGTCAGGACGAGGCTGTTGCGAAACGCCGGGTCTCCCAGTGCCTCGGTGTAGTTCGCGAACCCGACGATCTTGGGGTCAGCGGCCGCCGTCCCCGTCAGGCGGAAGTCGGTGATGCCGAGGTAGATCGTCCACAACGCCGGGAAGACGAGGAACGCCGAGATGAGGAGGAATCCCGGGGTGATGAAGGCGATCGCCCGGGTCCGTCCGAGGCCCGCGGCGTCGGACGTCCCCGCAGCGGCCGTCACGACTTGGCGACCTTGTCGGCTCCTGCGACCTTCTCCACGGCGGCCTGGTAGGTCGCGGCCGCCTCGTCGACCGACTTGCCCGAGACGATGTCGGCGGTCGCCTGCTGGAGCGCCTGTGAGACCTCGGGGTAGACCGCGAGGCCGGGTCGGTAAGCGGTGAGCGGCAGCACCTGCTGGGAGATGTAGGAGAGCAGCGGGTCCTTGGCGAGCACGTCGGAGTTGATGTCCTTGCGCGGGGTGATCCGTGGCGAGTCACCGATCAGTGCCTTGACCGGGTCCGGTGAGCCCATGAACGTCAGCAGCTCCCAGGCCTGCTGGGGGTACTTGGTGTTGGGGTTGAGGAAGTAGCCAGAGCCACCGGACATCGAGACGAAGTCCTGCCCGCGGACACCGGCCTTGGGCTGCTTCGCCGGGATGAGGGTGTAGCCCACGTCGGCGTCCCGCGTGGCCATCGGGGCTGCGCCCTTGTTGGGGTTGACGACCGAGCGCCAGAAGTAGTCGCCCTCGCCGAGGATGCCGACCTTGCCTGCCGCGAAAGCGGAGAACGACTCGTCACGGCCCTTGGCGGCCTGCTGGAAGCCCTTGTCCATGAGTCCGCCGTCGATGAGCTGCTTGTAGAACCCGAGGACGTCGCGCACGTTCTTGGTGTTGCCCTCCCACTTGCCGTCCTGGTAGATCTCGGCTCCGGTGCCGACGAGCAACGGCAACGCGCCCTGCATCGTCGTGGCCTCGCCCATCGCGGTGCCCGCGTTGAGCTGGATCGGCGTCACACCCGGGACGGCCTTGAGCTTGGCGCCGGCGTCAAGGATGTCCTGCCAGCTCTTCGGCTGCCAGTCAGCCGGCAGACCCGCCTGGGCGAAGAGCTTCTTGTTGAAGTAGAGCACGCGCCCGTCGGTGCCGGCCGGGATGCCGTAGAGTTGGTCCTTGTAGGCGACCTCCGACTGAACCGCCTTGGGGATCTGCGGCCAGCCCTCCCAGGAGGAGACCGAGGGACCGACGACCTTGTCCAGGGGCTTGAGGTAGCCCGCGTCCGCGAACTCACCGACCCAGATGCCGTCGAGCGCCATGATGTCCGCGCCGGCGTTGCTCTTGAGGTCGAGGGCCATCTTGGCCTTGTACTGCTCGTCGTCCACCCCGGACGGCTGGAACTTCACGGTGACTGTGACGCCCTTGGCCTTCTGGGCCTCGGTGAACTTCGGGATGACGTAGTTGGCGAACCACTGTGCCTCGGCCGAGTTCTTGCCGCCCTCGATGGCGTTGGAGCTGACGGTCAGGTTCACCTGCTTGGCATCAGCGTTCTGGGTCGGGTTCGCTGCTCCTTTGGAGCCGCTGTCACAGGCGGCGACGAGCGCCCCCACGAGGAGGATCGAGGCAGCTGGTGCGACCCGCCGCATGATGCGTTCCCGGCGATTCCGTGCAGTCACCATGGGTCTGTCCTTCGGGTGGTGGGCGGTCCAGGCTTGAGTGCCGGCGCCATGAAGCTCACCATGCTAGGTGTGAATGTCCTGACATTACAGAGGCGCGCGGCGAGAACTTCAGGCCGGCGTGGGCAGCGAGGCTGCTACCCATCGCTCGAGGGCGTTGGCCGTCACGACTTGGCGACCTTGTCCGCCCCGGCCACCTTCTCCACGGCGCCCTGGTAGGTCGTCGCGGCGTCGTCGACGGACTTGCCCGCGACGATGTCGGCCGTGGCCTGCTGCAGGGCCTGCGAGACCTGGGGATAGACGGCATACCCGGGACGGAAGCGGGTGAGCGGCAGGATCTTCTGGGAGATGAGCCCGAGAAGGGGGTCCTTGCCCAGCACCTCCTTGTTGACGTCCTGACGTGCCGTGATCCGAGCCGTGCTGCCGAGCGCGGTCTTGATCGCGTCGGGGGTGTTCATGAAGGTGAGCAGGTCCCAGGCCTGTTGGGGAAACTTCGTGCTGGGGTTGATGAACGACCCGCCGCCGCCGGACATCGAGACGAAGTCCTGCTTGCCGACACCACCGCCCTTGGTCTTGGCGGGGATCATTGCGAAGCCGACGTCGCTGTCCCGGCCGGCCATCGGCGCCGAGCCCTTCTCGGGGTTGATGACCGAGCGCCACAGGTAGTCGCTCTCGAGAAGCATGCCGACCTTGCCCGTGGCGAAGGCGGCGAACGACTCGTCCCGACCCTTGGCGGCCAGCTGAAAGTTCTTGTCCATCAGGCCACCGTCGAGGAGCTTCTTGTAGAAGCCGAGGACGTCGCGCACGTTCTGGGTGTTGCCCTGCCACTTGTCGTTCTGGTAGATCTCGGCGCCGCTGCCGACCAGGAGCGGCAGCGCGCCCTGCATCGACGTCGCCTCACCCATCGCGGTGCCGGCGTCGATCTGGATCGGCGTCACACCGGAGACCGCCTTGAGCTTGGCGCCGGCGTCGAGGATCTCCTGCCAGCTCGTCGGCTGCCAGTCGGCGGGGAGGCCCGCCTTGGCGAACAGCTTCTTGTTGAAGTAGAGAACCCGGCCGTCAGTCCCCCCGGGGACGCCGTACACCTTGTCGTTGAACGACGTGTTCGCCTGGACCGACTTGGGGATCTGGGCCCAGCCGTCCCACGAGGTCACCGAGGCGCCGACGACATCGGTCAGCGGCTTGATGTAGCCGGCCTCGGCGAACTCGCCGACCCAGATGCCGTCGAGCGCGATGACGTCAGCACCCGACCTGCTCTTGAGGTCGAGGGACATCTTCGCCTTGTACTGCTCGTCGTCGACACCGGACGGCTGGAACTTCACCGTGACGTTGACGCCCTTCGCCTTCTGGGCCTCGGTGAACTTCGGGATGACGTAGGTGGCGTACCAGTTGGCCTCGGCCGCGTTCTTGCCGCCCGCAATGGCGTTCGAGGTCACCGTGAGGGTGACGTCCTTGGCGCTCGCGTTCTGTGACGGGCTCGCCGTGCCCTTCGACCCGCTGTCACAGGCGGCGACGAGCGCCCCCGCGACGAGGATCGAGGCGGCTGGTGCGACCCGCCGCATGATGCGTGCCCGGCGACTCAGTGCGGTCATCGTTGACTCCCCTTCGGGTGGGGGCGGCCCGGGGACTGCGGACGCGCCATGACGCTGACCATGGTAAGTGTGGTTGTCCTGACATTACAGCGGCGCGCTGGTGAACTTTCGGCATCGTCGCTCACGGCGCCGTTATCAAAGAATCGCTCCATTTCCATTTCGGGCAGCGAACCGCGATTCTTCTGACACGGATGTCAGCGCACCCGCGCCACTCGTCCCTCGTCCCACACCGGCTCGTCCGACTCGTAGACCCGGCCGTCGGCCCCGAAGACCAGGAACCGGTCGAACCCCCGGGCGAACCACCGGTCATGGGTCACCGCGACCACCGTGCCGTCGAAGGCCTCGAGCCCCTCCTCGAGCGCCTCGGCCGAGTCGAGGTCGAGGTTGTCCGTCGGCTCGTCGAGGAGGAGCAGGGTCGCGCCGGACAGCTCGAGCAGGAGGATCTGGAAGCGCGCCTGCTGACCGCCCGACAGGGTCTCGAAGGTCTGCTCGCCGGACCGGGCCAGCTCGTAGCGGTCGAGGGCCCGCGCCGCCTCCTCCCGCGGCTTGCCGGCGCGGTGCTCGTCACCGCGGTGGAGGACCTCGAGCAGCGTGCGCCCCATCAGGGACGGGTGCTCATGAGTCTGCGCGAACCAGCCCGGTCGCACGCGCGACCCGAGGCGCACCCGTCCGGTGTGGGTGACCGCGTCCGGCACAATGTCGCCGACCGGCCGGTGCTCGAGGTCGGGGTCGGACCCGCCGGCCGCGAGCAGCCGCAGGAAGTGTGACTTGCCGGAGCCGTTGGACCCCAGCACCGCGACCCGCTCGCCATACCAGATCTCGAGGTCGAACGGCTGCATGAGGCCCTCACCGGCCACCATCGGCTGGCTCGTGGCGGGGCCCCCCGCGGTGAGACCCAGACCCACCCCCAGACCCACGCAGACCACCGCACGTTTGGCCGTCCGCCCGCCGCGCAGCCGCATGGTCACGCGCTGCTGCATCGGCACCGCCTCCGGTGGGCCGGCCTCGACGAAGCGCCGCAGCCGGGTCTCGGCGGCTTGCAGCCGGGGGGCCATTTCCGAGTTGTACGCGGCCTTCTGCCGATACATGATGACCAGCGCCTTGAGCTTCGCGTGCTCTTCGTCCCACCGCTTGCGCAGCTCCTCGAGCCGGGCGAAACGGTCGACCCGGGCCTGGTGGTACGTCGCGAAGCGCCCGGGGTGCACCCAGAGCCGGGACCCTCCGGCGCCGGGCTCGAGCGTCGCGATGCGGGTTGCCACGCGGCCCAACAGCTCGCGGTCGTGGCTGACGAACAGCACGGTCTTCGACGAGGCGATGAGCTGCTCCTCGAGCCAGCGCTTGGCCGGCACGTCGAGATAGTTGTCCGGCTCGTCGAGCACCAGCACCTCCTCGGGCCCGCGCAGGAGGGCCTCGAGGACGAGCCGCTTCTGCTCCCCGCCCGAGAGCGTCGTTACCGGGCGCCACTGCGCCTTCTCGAACGCCACCCCGAGCGCCGACGTCGAGCACACGTCCCACAAGGTCTCGTACTCGTAGCCACCCGCATCGCCCCAGTCGACGAGCGCCTGGGCGTAGTCGAGCTGGTCCTGCTCCGTCTCGTGCTCCATCATCGCCAGCTCGGTGCGCTCGACCTCCTCCGCTGCGGCGCGGATCTTCGCCGGCGCCACCGAGAGCAGCAGCTCGCGCACCGTCGACCCGTCGCGGACCTTGCCGACGAACTGGCGCATGACTCCCAGCCCACCGGTGCGCGTCATCGCCCCCTCGTTCGCCACGAGGTCACCGGCGATCACCCGGGTCAGTGTCGTCTTGCCGGTCCCGTTGGGGCCGATGAGCGCGACCTTGGCTCCCTCGCCCACCCGCAGCGAGACGTCGTGGAGAAGCGGCCGCCCGTCCGGCAGCGAGAAGGAGACGGAGTTGACGTCGACATGGCCCACGAGGGTCCACTCTTCCAAAGGAGCCGGCGCCCGTCACGTGGATTGACCGGCCGCCCGACCCGCCTGCCCAGCAGCCGGTATGCCGGGTGCTCACCTGGCCAGGAGCGCGTGGCTCCAGAGGTCGAGCAGAACGGACCCGTAACGCTCGGCGGTCCAGCCGCGGCGCTCCAGGATCTGGTAGTGCTCCACGGCGTTCGTCGACCAGATGAGGTCGGCGACGGTGTCGTCGTCGAGGTCGGTCCGCAGCTCGCCCGTGGCCCCTGAGGTCGGCGGCGAGCTGACGCATGCCGGCGGCGGCGGCGCGACAGGCCGGGTCGTCCTCCCCCGCCCGGACGAGCGCCTGGACCAGGGGAGCGACACCAGTGCCCGGCGGCCGACCTGCGCGACGGTCGTGGCGGCATACCCCTGCGCGTGCAGGAGCTCACGGGCGCCCCGGAGGCCCCGACGGCCTCGCGGTCTGGTCCAGTCCGACACCTCGCGGTTGGGTCTAGTCCGAAGCGTCGCGCCGGGCACGGGCCTCGCTGGCCCGTGCAGCCAGCGCCTGGTCTGCGGCGTAGACGACCTCCTCGAGACTGAGGCCGTGCGGCGGCATGACCGTGACGCCGGCATCGCGCCGCCGCCTCTCGAGCACCTCGCCCGGCCAGCCGGTCCCGCGCCGCCCCTGCCCCACCGGGGTGACCGCGCCGACGAGGGAGCGCACCATCGAGTGGCAGAACGCGTCGGCCACGACGGTGCCGGCCAGCACCCCGTCGGGCAGGCGCGTCCAGGAGTACTCGAGCAGGGTGCGGACGGTCGTGGCCCCCTCCCTCCTGCGGCAGAACGCGGCAAAGTCGTGCAGCCCCAACAGCTGGCGGCTCGCCTCGTGCATCACGGTGCCGTCGAGCTGCCCCCTCACGCGGACCGTGTCGCGCCGGCGCAGCGGGTCGTGTGCCGACTCGTCGTCGGCGAGCCGGTAGAGGTAGCGCCGGGACGTCGCGGAGAAGCGGGCGTCGAACCCGTCCGCCGCCCGCCTCACCCGGCATACCGAGATGTCGTCAGGGAGTATGCCGGTCAGCCGGGTCTGCGCGGCGACCTCCGGGGAGAGGGCGGAGCGGCCCGCCACCAGCGACCAGAGCTGCGGGTCGACGTCCGCGTGGGCGACCTGACCCCGGGCGTGAACCCCGGCGTCGGTGCGCCCGGCGACGGTCAGCCGCAAAGGCTCGGGGCTGCGGAGCATCGTGGTCAGGGCCGCGGACAGCTCGCCCTCGACGGTCCGCAGCCCGGGTTGCGCCGCCCAGCCGGAGAAGTCGGTGCCGTCGTAGGCGACGTCCAGGCGGACCCGCATCGTCTCCATCATCCGGCGATGCTAGCCACGGTGCGAAGCCGTCTCGCTGTCCTGGTGCCCGCGGTCTCAGTGGGTACCCGGTTCGTGGCCGGTATGACTGGCCGGTTCGAGCTGGAAGGTGGAGTGCTCGACGTCGAAGTGCCCGTCGAGGCAGGCCTGGAGCCGGTCGAGCAGCTGCGGTGCGTGGCCGTCGTTGAAGCAGGTGTCGTCGATGACGACATGCGCGGAAAGGGTCGGCAGGTTGGAGGTGACGGTCCAGACGTGGAGGTCGTGCACGTCGTGGACGTGCTCGTTCTCCAGCAGGTGCTCTCGGACCCGTTCGAGGTCCATGCCCTCGGGGGCGGCTTCGAGCAGCACCCGGCCGCTGTCGCGCAGCAGCCCCCAGGCGGCCCTGAGCATGAGGCCGACCACGAGCATGGAGGCGATGGCGTCGGCTCGGGTGTAGCCGGTGGTCAGGATGACCAGCCCGGCAACGACGGTGCCAAGAAAGCCGTAGAGGTCGGTGAGGATGTGCTGGTAGGCGCCTTCGACGTTGAGGCTGGCTCGGTTGGCCCGGGCGAGGACCCACGCGGCTGCAAGGTTGACGGCGACGCCGACAAGGGCGACGGCCAGGACCGGCCCGCCGTCCACGGGAGGTGGCGTGACGAGGCGGCGGATGGCCTCGTAGCCGACAATCCCGGAGATCACGAGCAGGGTGATCCCGTTTGCGGCAGCTGAGAGGATCTCAGCCCGTTTCCACCCGAAGGTCCACGCCCCGGTGGCGGGTCTGGCGGCGAGGCGGATGGCCCACAGCGAGGCCGCGATGGCGCCGACGTCCGAGAGCATGTGTCCGGCGTCTGACAGCAGGGCAAGGGAGCCGGACCAGACGGCCACGACCACCTCCCCGGTCATGAAGACGACCAGCAGAACCAGTGACACCATCAGGTAGCGACGGTCCTTCTCGGCGGTCACTTCGGGCAGGTGTCCGCTCTCGACGTGCTCGCGGTCCTGCCTCGTGCCAGGTTCTTCTCCCCGCAGGCTGGCACGTGGGTCAGGGTCGGTGCGGGGCGGCTCGTCGTTCACGGTCGGCCCGCGAGGTGGGGCGGCTCTGCGGCAGCCTGTGTCGGGCAGCAGTCGTCGCCACGCGCCCCGTGAAGGTCGCGGCCCGTCCCGCCGGCTTCGGTCGTCTCCTGGGTTCCCGTGTTTTTACACCCGCAGGCTTCCCCCCGCCAGGCCTCGATGCCTTCCTTGGTTGCCACTGCGGCGATCACCAGTCCGGCCAGGGGGTCGGCCCATCCCCAGCCGAGGAGAGCGTTCAGCAGCAGTCCGGCCAGGAGGACCGCGGACAGGTAGGTGCACAGCAACGTCTGTCGGGAGTCTGCGACCACGCTGCCGGACCCCAAGGCCTGCCCGGTGCGCCGCTGCGCCCAAGACAGGAACGGCATGACCACGAGTGATGCGCCGGCGATCGCGATGCCGACCACCGATGTCCCCGGCTCGCTCCCGGAGAGCAGTGTGTGGAGCGAGTCGAAGACGACGTAGGCCGCCAGGGCGAAGAAGGACAGCGCGATCAGCCGTAGCGCGCGCCGTTCCCGGGTCTCGGGCACTCGATGGCGGAACTGCCACAGGATGACCAGACCGCTGGAGACCTCCACGAGTGAGTCCAGACCGAACCCGATCAGGGCCACCGAGCCGGCCACGGCTCCGGACGCGATCGCGACCGTGGCCTCGATCATGTTGTAGGCGACGCTCGCGCCGGCCAGCAGCTGGGCGCGCCGACCGAGGCTGCGCCTTCGGGTTGCCGTGATCCGGACCAGGGGGGCGGGGCTGGTCACGGGTTGGCCTCCTCGCCAGAGGTGGGGCAGAGCACCACGGCGTCGCCGGTGGCCGCCAGAAGCTTCTCGGCCGAGGACAGCAGCCCGAGCAGCTCCGGCCGGGTCAGCGAGAACAGGGAGGACCGTCCCTGGGGCCGGGAGGTGACCAGCCCGCAGTCGCGCAGGCACGCCAGATGGGCAGAGACCGTTGACTGCGCCAGCCCAAGGTGCCCGGTCAGCTCGACCACTCGGTGTTCTCCGATGGCCAGGTGCTGGATGATCGCCAACCGGGTCGGGTCGCCCAGGCTTCGGAACATGCAGGCGGCGGCGCTGAGAGCAGCGACCTCTGTTGTCTCGCTCATACGGTCGACCATTAGAGGCCGCGTCGTCCGCGAAGTCATCGTCATGGGCCGATGATATCGGTTTTGACGAAGAAGCCGACGCGGTCAGCGGGAGCGCTCGATGACTCCTCGGACGAACGCCGCCTGTCCGACGTGCTGCGTCGCATCACCGATGACGCTGACGAGCCGGACACCGAGAGTCACCGGCGGGTCCCAGTGCTCGTCGACGACGACGCCGTAGTCGTCCTGGGACACACGTTCCAGAAAGCTGGCCGTCCGGGCATGGACGGCGTCGTGGTAGGCCGTCAGGAGCGACCCGGACAGACCGGCGACCCTGGCGACGTCCGCGCTCGTCTGGCCGTACCCCGTCGCGGTGTCGGCGAAAGGCAGGTCGAAGCGGCGGACGAAGCCGTCGGCCAGCCAGACCTGCTCGGTGCCGTCCGTGCGGCCGAGTGCTGCTGCTGCTGCGGTGACGTGGTCGTCCTGCACCCTGCTGAGGTGCCAGACGAGCCAGGCGATGGAGTTCGCGCCCGGATCGACCCGGTGGGACAGGTCCTGCGGGCTGAGGCCGTCGACGACCCCGGTGACGAGCTCATGCACCCGGTCGAAGGATTCGGTGAACAGCTGTACTCCGCTCATCCTGCGACGCTAGCGTGGCCGGATGGACCGCCCGACACTGGCCGATGCGTTGAGGAAGCGTGACGCCGTGATCCGGGCGTTCGTCGCGCCGGACGGCAGCCTGCTCGGCATGCCGACCAAGATCGCCAAGCGGCTCGTCGTCCTCGACCACGTGGCCCAGTCGTTCCCCATCGGCAAGACCTGGCCCGAGCAGGAGGTCAACGACCGGCTCGCCCACTTCCTGCCGGACGTCGCGATGCTGCGGCGCTACCTCGTCGACGAGGGCTTCTTCGAGCGTCGCGACGGCCACTACTGGCGGGCCGGGGGGACCACCGACCTCGACGCCGTCTGATCTGAGCGAGTCGGCGCCCGGGCCCTTCCGACCGTTCGGGACTCGACCGCGCTCAGCCCACCTCCGGCTTCCCAGCACACCCGCATACCGTCTGCTGGGCGACGCAAGGTGGGCTGGAGCGCGACGAAGCCCCCCGGGCGACGCTTTCTACACACCGGGGGGCTTTGGTCAGTCAGCGCCTGCCGGCTACTCGCCGTCCTCGCCACCGGCCTTGGTGAAGCCGGCGGCGTGCGCGGCCTCGGCGGTCCGGAACCAGACCTCGGCGATCGTCTGGTCATACCACTGGCCGTCGGGCTCGTGGAACTTCATCGAGTCCTTGTTGCCCTTGATGTCGTACCCGGCCGGGGCCGAGCCGTCCTCGTTCG
>JAABUK010002860.1_pt1 | contig 30277 bp, 32 predicted proteins | sample 5559141 | NCBI WGS metagenome assembly JAABUK01 (sample SAMN10711869, study PRJNA513367) | rock metagenome | isolation source: Antarctica rocks | place: Antarctica: Victoria Land, Pudding Butte nord | collected 2016-01-03
CATCCCCAAACAGCCTGTCCGCCCGCCACACCCTCGAAACGCGACACGCTCTTCCCGCAAGCACGACATATCCCCCCTTCCAACACGCCGCCGCCGCCACCGTTGCAGCTGCCACCCCCGTCGCCAACGCCCTCGGCACGAAACAACCTACGGGGGCGTCTGCCATGCGGAGGAGGGCTGTGGCGGGGAGGTGTTCGCACAGGGGTGTGCCGGAGACGAGATCGATGCCGGTGATTTGGACGGTGGCGTTGCCGTGGCCGCGCAGGGTGGGTTTCGCGATGGCGCTGATTATGCAGGGGGTTTGGGCTATGAATGTGTACTCCATTTTCGAAAAATATCAGTTTTTCTTCTTTGATTTCTTTTCGGTCATATGATTCGAATGCTAGATGCGAAGGGAAAAGGGGGAAGTACATCGCCTTTCTCCAACACGCCAGCCGAAGCTTCGACGACGGTGCCTTCGGGTATGGGAGCGGTGCTGGTGCCGATGCAATGGTTGTGGTAGAGCACTATTTCCGTTTTGCGCTTCGAGAGGGTCCATTCCCCTACTATGTGCATCTGGTCGCGGTGGGGGTGTGGGGGGCCGTGGGAGGAGATGGAGAGGATTTGGCAGGATTGGCCGCGGATGAGGATGTGGTCTTTTCGTTTGAGCTGGCGGACTGGGTCGCTCCTGATGAGTGCGACGGGCGCTGGGGGTGGTGGTTGCGCGGAGAGGAGCTTGAGAGGGGTGAGGGTCTGGTGGCAGCGGGGGAGCAGGGTTGGTGGTGAGGCGGGTGGGAGTGTGGATATTGGCATGGTGTCTGGTAGTGGGAGGAATGGTCTTGATGGTATAGGTGGCATGTCGTTGCGATGTGTAGTGCGTCGCAGGTCGGGTGTCCTATGCGGTTGTTCCTTCTTGTTCTTTCTGTGGGTTTGAAAGACAGCCTAGCCGGCTCGGTACCGTTCGTGGTCCTTGTTTCCATCGGCTTTTTGGCGTTCTCAATGGGCTTCTGCCAAGGAAAGATATCCTTTCCGGTGGGTCCCATGGTGGGTGCCACTTGGTTTTGGCTTGCCAAGTCTAGATAACTTGGACCAAAGAGTCTTGGATATGGCGATTAGCTTTACGAAAGTAAATCACCTTGCAAAAGTCAACTCATGCAAATGTAAAGATTATCAACATAACGAAAACATACTCACACACATGTCTAGATGGAAGCTCGTCCCTTGTCATCTTCGCCGGAATGAATGCGACAATCGACCGGCTTCAAATTAAAATGTTAATCATCACGTCCTGCTGAAAACTAGATAACATCATACCCAAAGCCATTCGAAGTCTTCACAGCGTAACTCTGTTAAAGATACGAGGCGTAGCTATCTTGTATTCCAAATCCTAGAGACTAGAGAACAGATAATCAAACTTTATGTTACGGCGATATCTATCATAATACCGGGCTGGGCTCCTGTGGTGAGACACTAACTCCTCCACGGTGGATGCCAAGTCTTTGTATCTTCATATTGTCCCGCGTTCAATCCATACGGATGCTGTTCAAGTCATACCATGCTTTCGCCTCTGCTTCTTGTATTACCTACGTAGGAGTCCAGAATCTACCCTTAGATACCTCTGAGATCATCACACAGCCTCCATGCTCGAGCTCTCCTCACGTGATATGAAATTAGTATTCACTCCGAAATAATTTGCTTGCTTGAATCTAGGCCAGTAAAACCTTTGTCGATGATATGCATGCTATAACATGTCAGCGAGTTTTCCATTCGCTTATATGTAAGGTAGCTTGGTGTTATGATTGCTTGATCTGTCTTTGTTATGTTCGATTGCGTTGTCAGTCATTCTGGTATCTAGCCAGATGTCGTCTATAGAACATTCGTCCCCTGGCAGCTAGATCTTTCATGCTTTTTATTGTTACTGCTTTGCACGTTGCTCAACCTTATACTGAAGATGCCCTCGAACATTATTTGTCACCGGTCAACCTTTGTCTTTTTACTTAGCTGACGACTTTTCGCTCGTGAAAACAGCAGGCCGGTTCCTGCAGAGTAATCGCGGCAAGCAAGACTGATGAGAGATCCATCACTTTTGGCGGTGAGATGGTAAGGTCTTGATCAATGATCTCTTAAATATCTCATCGTAGAAGATGGAAGTGAGGAGGTCGGCCAGTCTGAGCTTGACAAGATGCTTCTTCTCCGCTAGCTCGAAATTCGGTTCTTTGGTTGGTTCGATCAAAGCCGCTAATGTAAGGCGCCTTCGAAGAGTTGCCGCCCAAGGATATCTTGTGCAGAAAGATATAATGTTATGCGAAAGTATTGACCGGCTCGACACTACGAAATATATGCAGGACGATGATAAGGTACGCTTCAGATAACACAGAGTTCTTACACAAAGTAAAAATAACAATGAAAAGGCACTATTAGAATAACACGGAATTCTTACACATCCATTATGATGTTTTTCGATACAAGCAACACTCGTCGGTTACTAAGCCTTATATATATTCATATACGAACAACTTACTCGGTACGATCCTCGAATTCCAGAGGATCCTGCAACATATCGCCAAAATGTCAGAGAGTACAAAATCAGACCAACCTTCAGCCAACAGCAGCTGTGGTTACCACTCTCTGCCAGGAGAATTGAGAAGTCTCATCTACAAGCAAGTCTTGGTACCTGGCCATGTCTGGATCCGACCACCACCTCTGTCCAAAAAGGCAACATTGCACACATCGGACAAGATCTGTCTCTGGCTCGCGTTCTTACTCGACGTCTTTGCCACGTATCTATACAGGCTAATCCGGAAGATATCCGCCTCCAAGCTGTTCGCAGGCTGGCTCGAACCTCATGTCAGCATAGGCACTCAGCCCCTATCATATCCGGTCAAAAAGAAACCGTGCACAGCATACCAACTTCTAGCAACCTGCAAACAAGCTCGTGACGAAGGTAGCGCCATGTTTTACTCCCAAAACCGATTCCACCTCCCGCCCGGCCCCGTCGAAATCTCGCACACATGGCTCGAAAGCCTCCGGACCAAAGACCAAGCGCTTTTGAACTTAATAGTACTTGATCTCAGTTTCCTAGATCTCGAACCACACATCGTAGATATCATCTACATAAAAGCAATCCTCAAAAGTCTCCTCCCCTTCAGTCGACCAATGCCAGAGATCTGGATCAGCGGTATAACAAATCATCTGATTGCGCTTTGGACCACGAAAGCAGTATTCCTTGAGCGATGGCAGGCAAATAACGGCAGGATCGGCACCGAGTCACGCTATGAGGTGCTTAGAGCGGGGTGGAGAGTCGGGGCTGCGATACCGAGTCGTTTGCGACGCGAATGCTTGCAGGATACGAGACAGATGTTGAGACAGCGAGAGCACCGTGTGATCGGTCGTGTCGAATATAAGATGCGCTTGTAGTCGGGAGTTGGGCTTAGGTTGGTGTTGATAGTTGCATGTTGAATGTATCCTGTTCAACGTGCTGATTAATCGTACAAGGAATGTAAACCGAACCTGAGCTATCATCCTCACATATAAATTCCCTCAGTCCACAGCAGGAGCCGACCAAGCTTAGCGGCTTAAGCTTTCCAAATCCCGCCTCTCTTTCAATCTTTACCAAGTACAAGGACCGAATGATGCATATCGAGCTCCTATAATAGTCGCTAGGACTGAGCCGATAGAGCCCGAAATGGAAAACAATGAATAGTCTCGCAATGTTCTTATCATCTGAGATAAATGTACGTCAATAGTCCGTGCATAACAAAGGCTCGTCTATACCGTAGGTTTTCTTTATCAGATGCCTCCTCTTATCGCATGTTTTGGTGAGAAAAATACTGCGCGCCGTAGTAATAGAAAAGGACGCTATCATACTCTAACGAATAAAAAGGTCCGCCAATGAGCGTTCTGGAAGCCAACTGACTGGCTATCAGCTGGGGTTTGAGCGGTAACCATGATGCAGAGACGGTATGATTTAGGTAGCCCAGATTGGCAGTCCGTGTTGAGGCCCGTCAGTAGTGAGAAGACTTCAATGGACTTTCCGAGATGAAGTCAAAATGACAAGGCTACCAGAAGCGTAGTCATTGTGTAAGTGCATTGTGAATGGTATCGTATTAGACGGTAATTTTCGGTCAATTTTTCAAGACGAAATGCTGGATAGCTCAGAGTGAGAAAGAAAGTATGGCTTTTCACAGCTCGTTTAAAATTGAGGACAGAACAAGAGAATGATCATTGTTGCGATATTGAAACCGTACGACGCACGATATTGAGGCTGCCACACCAGGGTATCCAGAATGTACAGTCATCAGCGGCGTATCCAACGATGAAAGATCAAGACAATATCGAACCCCCCATATATGACCACCCGTCTGTCGCATCGTATGTCGTTTTTACATCAACTCACCAGTAGGCTTCGAGGTTCCCTCTACTTCATTGACTGCCTTCTCTCCATTCAATTCGCCACGATGCATCTCGTTACTCGACCCACCCGATAACTCACCGAGGCCTGGGCCTCCCATAGCTCCCTTGCCTTCACCCTCGACGCCGACGATAAGCTGGGCTTTGACCCTAGGGCCAATATAATAGTAGCGACCAGCAGCGTACCAGTATCCGACTGCAAATATTGCAACAGCGGCCATCAAGACGACGACGTAATTCATCTTGTAATTGATTAGCAATGCCTTGTATTCAAGCATACCAGGTCAGACTTACGTTCCGAGGCGTGACCGGACGGATTGTGGGCATGACGTAAATGATCGTGACAAACGTCGTCCAGATAATAGCCCAGACATTGATAAACGTGCTAGCCCATCCTAAATGGAACGGACCACGCTCAAACTTCCCGTAAGCTAACTTGCAGATAATGGGGATGCAGTAAGACCAGTCAAGCGCGATAGCCGTGAGGTTGAAGATTGCCGAAATGGCGGTATACGAGCCAAGACCAATCAGATTGATGAGGACGCAGCAGATCGAAAACAGCCAGACAGCATTGACGGGCGTATCAGTGCGCTTGTTGATCTTATACCAGACGCGCGACAAGGGCAGCAATTCGTCTCTCGCGAAAGCCCAGATTGTTCGGGCGCCAGCTTGAATGGCCGTCATGGCGGTAAAATTGAGCACAAAACAGGCAGCCACGGTGAAGAAGATTCCTCCATTGCGACCAATGACATCGTAGAAGATTTGAGCGACTGGCTGGGCGACTGCATTGCCCAATGTCGTGGTCGGGTCGCCGCTGCAATAGGCCAGCACGATGGTGAAGAGCCAACCACCGATCCAGGTAAAGCCGAGGGCGATGGCAATAGACCAAGGTGCCTTGATTGCCGGGTCCTTGATCTCTTCTGCGATGTGTGCGGTTGCATCGTAGTCCGTCATCGTCCATGAGGCAGCGAGGAAGCCAAACATAAAGGACCAGCCGGTGGGAGACCATCCGGAGTTGACCTCGACAGTTGTCCACGTGTATGAAGAGGTATGCTTATAATCGCACATGACGAGCAGAGTTACACAGCAGCTGAAGAGGACGGCGAGATGGAAGATGACGTATGTCTTTGTCATCTTCTCGAGCGCGGAGGTGTTCATGCTGTTTAGACAGGCGTGCAATACCGTGAAAGCAGCCATGACACCCACAGTCTGGCGATCCGTGGGTAAGTAGCCATTGAAGTCGTTCGCCATCGCAACAGCGGCCAAAAGTAATTGAGCGCATCCATACTCTGTCGAAGCAGCGCCAGCAATCTGACCGAGCAAGTTCAGCCACCCAGTCAGCCAGGCGATCTCGGGGACCGAGTTCGCGGGCGCAAGGTATTTGATGGTGAAGTATAGACCTCCAGAAGTTGGGTATGCCGAGACGAGTTCGGCGACAGACAAGGCAATGCAGTAACAACCAAAGCCAGAGATCAGCCAGGACCAGACGGCGGACGAAGCCCCTCCCGCTTCAAAGGGGTAAACGAAGGTGGTCGAGACACTGGCAAAGAGGCCGGAGATTGAGACGGCGAAGGAGATGGTCGAGAGCCAGGAGAATTCTCGCTTGTATACCTAAGCTCACCGAGAAGTTAGTAGGATGCTGGTCGGGCTCGAGGACGCTGCTTACTTGAACATAGCCCATCTCGGCCAGGCGGCGGTCGGCATCGTTGAGCGTATGGGCTTCGACAATAGCAGCAGGTGCTTCGTCGACGACTGCGGAGGATTTGCGCCGGGCAAAGGCAGACTTGCGCCTTCCCGTCTGTCTGTCGTCCATGTTGGAACCCGTCACATCGAGCTCGCGGGTCTCAAGTCCAGTCCCGACACCAGTGGTATTTGAAGTCATCGTGGAGTATCAATGCCCAGTAACACCACGACATATAAATGGTGTTCAATAAGCTGTGTGTGTATGCGCGGCGACAATGACGGACGATTGAATTTGGAGATGAGATGAGATTCGGGAGGAAGTGGGGGTTTCTGCACAGGAGCTTTAAAGGCCCATATGGCCGACGGTAGGCCAAGATTGGTTAGGAGGCACGCGGGTCAGAGAAAAGCTGGAAAATTCAAACTCGGAGCTACCGGAGAAAACCCACCTGGGCTTCTGGATTTCGGGGCTTGGCAGTCCCGCTTCTCTGTCAGCCGCGTGAACGGGTGCCCACCCGCACCTTCTCACCAATCACCGAGTCGGACTGCCTTTGACAAGCCCGAGGCTCGAAGCTCTGATCAAGTCACGCGTGTCAGCCATCAGTCTAGTGCCGATCTGGCCCAGACCCTTTTCCAAGCAAAAACCCTACCCTGGCATCTTTCTTTGACAAACGAAAACTGCCGTTCAGACGAACGATGATGCTCGATGATAACATGAGGAAAGTTATGCCAGGTACAGAGTACAACGGGCGATAAAATGACAGCGTTGGCCATAGGTACTGTACTCTGCTGAGGAATATATCAATATTCAACCCTGTCGATGGAATCATGACGGGTCCAATATCACGTGACCCGGAAGTCGGCATCTGGGAGTGACGGTATTTTCCCTCTCAGCGTGTCGACGAGACGAAGCCCACCAACTTCGATCTTGCTTTTGCCCAACGACTTGTGAGGTCCCCACAATTGCTGTTACTTTCGAGATATTTCTGGCCCCGTCCTCTACTCCATGACCCTCAAATGATTTCCAGCTCGAGATCTATAAGCTCACGGAGACTGGCCATCTCTTCGTCCGCTTCCACTTTCTTGCACAAGGGTATTCGCGAAAGGCGCATTGAAGTCCCCAGACGAATGACCCCTTCAGCGGCCACTGTGGCACCATAGAGACCAACCAGCTTCAGTATTTCCGGTAATCCCTTCGCAAATCCCGCTGCCATTGCTTGAATGCCATGCTTCCTAATGCAGCAGCAATCCTCAATGCACGTGGCGGCCCCAAAATCGACAACAAGCTCTCGCAATTGAAGATGATCCAGAATGAAGGCCGCTTTCCGTGGCCAGACAACCAACGACAGGCATTCCTTGTACGACTCATGCATGTTCTGAGCCCAATTGTCGACATCTGGGTGGAGCCAAGCGTCCCCTTCTCCCTTCTCAGGAAATAGCATGTCGTCTCTCGTGAGCTCCAATTGTTCGTCCAGAGTCGCTTCCCTATCATCCCTGGTCAGATCCGAAGCCTCAAACGAAACCTCCACCGACTTGATCCAGCCTCTGCGAGTGTCGTTATGCAGGCTGCGGTTGAAAAAGCGAGCCGTTAGATCGGATGGTGGCAACACGAACGTGTTGCGCCGGTACAGTAATGGCTCCGCTTCTGCATGAATGGTTTTGCACACGAGTAAGAGTCCGACTTCTGGAGCTTCGTAGCCTGCAAGCTCGCGTTCCGTCAGCTCATCGTCGTAATCGCACTCATATTCGTCGTAGCTTTCTCCGAGCGTGTAAGGGAAGACTTTTCCGACAACTAGGATATCCTCATAGATTCTTTGGCGTATTTCTGGTGGTAACTTGAAGAGACTGGACATGATGCGGTGACGCTGTCGTTGGTCTCCTCAAGGGTTGAAGTGGGACCAGACTTGAAGCATCCGTATCAGCTTGGAGTCAATGATCCCAACGACAACGGTGATTCCTTACGACCATGATCCTTTCGTACGTCCAACTTGGCCACGACCTAGATCTCAGGTCTCATGTCTCGAGGTACTAGGCTCCTTTCGCAGCAGTAGATAGAAGTAATCATTCCAGAACCAACTTGAACACTCGCCCCCATTGATATATAGGAAACATGGCGTACCTGATGGCCCGATAGATTCTGGGTGTGTGGATGGTTCATTGCGGACTGCGGTCCAGGCGCTCCCCGGAATTGTTCCGCTATCGCGAAGACCACAATCCCAATGGCAGGCTGACTCAGATTCACCGCAGTCGCTTCCTCCGATGCTAGGCGTCTTCACGACCCAATCGTTCCGTCTGTTGGCTTTAAGTCCTACCGATACACCCGTCAATTAGCAAGGGCTATGGACTTACGGCGCAGTAGTATCTATTGCAGGGGATACTGATCAACACAACAGTAAGAGATGGCAGAAAGCTACATGGAATTAGAGCATTCACCGGACACGAAACCATGGCTCATTCTGCTCGTTGACAGTATTTACAAATAAATATCCAGACATTGCGGTCGTGCTGTCAAAGCTTCATGATGTATTCATTTCGAGTGGCACCGGCATAACACGTTCTGACCTGCAAAGTTTGCCACCATCAGTGTCCGTTGGCATGACCGTTAGTAGCACCATTTACCCTTGAGCCGTTGGTGCCAGGATGTTCAATGCTCTCGCCTTTGTGTGTTCCTTTGACTGGTGCTCCATTATCGTCGTGCGCGGAGAAGCCGATCTTGCCTGTCATCCCGTTGGCAATGCGTAGGTTAGATGACTTCGCCATGCCTGTCGAGAAGGAATCGAGTCAGCATCGCATCATGGTACTATCTGAAGCGCACCTACCATTGTGTGTCCCGTTGAACCTAAGTTCACTGATGCCGTTGTAACCCTTCACCCCTGTCGCCTTTTCCAGACGGGCGGCAAGGTCCTCTGATACCTCACGGAAGATGGCGATTTGGCGCTTGATGATGTCCTCTTTGCGGCATGTGGACATGTGGCCGGACACGTTGGACACGAAGCGAGCTTTCGCCTTATCGTCGAAGACCTTCTCCCATAGTATACGAGGAAACGTAAAATCTTCGGGGTTGATCTGGGTGAGGAATGTGACAGCGTTACCAATGAATGCACCGTGGACTTTGTCGAGGTCCACAGTACGCTCACGGAACGCAATCGGTTCAATGGACGAGAGGTAATTCGGGCGTGAACCTTGATTGTAAAATGCCATTTGGCCGTCGCGCTGAAAGTTGCCAATGCGATAACCAGCTCTCATCGAGTTTACAGGAAGCTGCTGGTAGTTGGCACCGATACGGTGGCGGTGTGCATCCGGGTAGGAAAAGAGACGGCTCTGAAGAACGGGGTCGGCCGAGGGTTCAATGCCAGGAACCAAATGAGCAGGATTGAATGCAATCTGCTCGATCTCGGCAAAGTAGTTCTTGGCGTTCTCATTGAGCGTAAATTCGCCGACCTTTCGGAGAGGGAATTGCTTTTGTGGCCATACGTGAGTCAAGTCGAAGACATTGATCTTCTGCTTCTCCCACATCTGCTCGGCTTCCATAGCCGTCATGGTCTGGAATGCCACGTCCCAGGACGGGTAGTCGCCTCTTTCGATAGCCTCGAAGAGATCTTTCTGGGAGTAATCCGGAGACTTCGAAAGAGACTCCTCCTGAGTAAAGAATTTGGTGCCCTGCAGTGACTTCATGTGCATCTGGGCGTAAACCCAGTCACCAGCCTTGTTCACCAATTTGAAAGTATGCCCACCATATCCATGCATGTGACGGTAACCGTCCGGAATACCTCGGTCACCCATGAGGATCATGACTTGATGAATAGACTCGGGGTTTTGAGATAGGTAGTCCCAGAAATTGGTGCTGTCGTCGGCACCCGTAAGATGTGTTTGTGGATCACGCTTTTGTGTGTGGATGAAGTGGGGGAACTTGGCAGGGTCTCTGAGAAAGAAGACGGGCGTGTTGTTGGCCACCATGTCAAAGTTACCCTCAGCAGTTCTGAATTTGATCGAGAACCCTCGAGGATCTCGTGCACAATCATGGGAGCCAGATTCGCCACCGACGGTCGAAAATCGTACGCTGACAGGGCATTCCTTCCCCTTCTCACTAAAGACGTCGGCAAGGCAAAGGTCGTCAAGAGGCTCGGTGACCTTGAATGTGCCGTGAGCTCCGCTCCCCTTGGCATGGACGACACGCTCTGGAATACGCTCGCGGTCGAAGTGAGAGATGAGGTCGATCAAGTGAAAGTCTTGGAGGAGGAGAGGGCCGTTGGCACCCGCGCGTTGCGTCTCGTATGGATGAGGCATTGGGACGCCATTGCTGGTGGTGTAGAGGGTCTGTTGCGAAGGAGCGTTCCGGTCATCCTCGTACTCTCTATATTTCCCTGCCCCTTCGGCACCGGTGGGATGCCCATTACCGCTGGTCTGAGTAGCCATGATCGTAGATGTAGGGGTTGAGGAAAGTGGAGGTATGATTGCAGTGAGAAGGATGATAGAGAAGGGAAGGAAAGGGGGCAAATGTAAATAATATACTGCGGGGCGACACCACCGGAAACCCGGACTTAAGGGGAACAAAGATGCACTAATTACGTCATGATCTTGACCAATCAACTGCTCGCGTCCCTAAGGCAGAGTTCCTCGCACAATATAGGGCTTCTTCATTGCTCATGGACGGGTCTGGACCGATAAAAGAGACGAAAATTGTCAGTTTCGTTCTCTTCGTTGGTCTTCAGCTACTCATCTAGTCAATCAATGCTTGCCAATCAATGCCTGAGAGCTCAATTGCTATTGGGGCCCCTATCGAAATCCGACAAATCATGCCATTACTATCGTAAAAGGCGGTGGAGAATCCTCATTTGGCATTGCGCGCGCTGATATCACCCGAATCTACTGCCGAATGAATGGTGGATCTTCATACTTTTCTAGGGCATACTGCCCGAAGTCCTACGGACGTTTGGAGCCGCTTTGCTAAACAGCAGCTAGATGACTGATGACCTCTTCGGAAATTAACAGTGCCATGGTTACTCAGCGGCAAATACCACTTTACGATGCATATCACTAAATACAATCTATTTCATACCACATCTCAAATCGACAGCAATCATCTACTATCTTTCTTTGCATGCTAATCATCAAATGGGTCCCCTCATTGGAGAACTGCAGATCGGAGATCAGGACTCATAGTAATTCAATGTCTCAGCTAAGACTGTATCATTCGGGTGGCTACCGGCTACCGCGGCTCGCCAATCATATCCGGGAATAAAGTACTCTAATATCATGACAGTCACCGTTTCAGCCACCTTCTTAGCCCAAGTCAACTAAAGTACTTTAAGGTAAAGTTAGTAAAGTACAGTAGACGGCTGTTGCGCCTGGATTGCCGCGGGATGAAGCGCGATCACGTGTGCTGGGTAGAGTAAATTACAATATAAGTACTTTATGTTGCGTCCAGGCGCGGAGTGCCATCTGAGACTGTAGTCAACGTTGAGTTGACCTTTAATTTCTGCTCTTCTCGGACATGAAGTACTCTACTGCCTACTATGCAGGGTTTGCAAATCGACATCTTGAGTCAGCCTTGCCAGCCGTCACGCTGTGTCGATGGATAAATGCGCCGCGGGCGTGAGTGGACCTACACCTATAAATTACCACCAATCCTCTGATACCGCCCTTAGTCCCACCTCGCTCCGTAAAGTAATCTCGTCTAGACAGCGCCTCAGCAGCAATCTCTCAGGCATCGCTCGGGGCACTCTGATTTCAGATGATCTCCAATCCACAAATGGTATCTCTCATCAAAAACCTTGTATTGATGCTGGAATTCCTAAGAATATAGGCCCAATGTCTCGCACCCAGCTTCCAGGACGGTGAGATATCCTGGTACAAGCAGCCAGTTCAGCGCCAGCTGCTCAAGTATCGGGAGGATGATGGATTTTGTCAATGATCGATCAGCGAGCGAACTACTGATAGCACAACGGAGGCGCCGTTGTCGCCACAAGGCTGTGCTGTAATCTTAGTGGCAGAGCTCACATGGAGGTTTGCGATTGGTCGCGGGTTGACGTGATCTTGCATTGGTGGCATCTGCGACAGCCTTCCCCTCTTTTCGAGCAATCTGGATCTGATAGGCCAATGAGGCTGCGAAAACTTGATAGGCAGCGAAGCACAGACAAGGCTACGACCCGAATCTACGAGATAAAATCAAGCCGAATCCCTCAATCTCAGGCACTGAAGGTGTCAATTGGGTGATGTGGACTCTGACTTACAATTCCAATGCTTCTGAGACAATTTTATCCTCAGAGTTGCTATCATGGCGGCAGTAGGATCCACCCAACACCCATTAATCATTGAGCCCACAGCATCACCAAATGGCTCTTCACCAGGGAGCCTTCCCACTGCGACCCCGAACCCAAGTTCTTCCTCCAACTCCTTCAATTCCTCTCGCCCACAATCGTCGTGCAGTAACACTTCTCAGTCTAACCTGTCACCCTCACCGAGGGAGAACCCGAAGGATATCCCACTACAAGAGCTCACAGGACTGGCCAGCTCCACGCTACCGGATATAGACCCACTACCTCCACCGAGCACCCTTTTGCCAGCAACCCAAACGCCTAACGCGTACATTCCACCTCGATCCGTGCCGCTGGATCCGTCAGGGAATTCGAATCCCTCTTCGACAACTACGACCAGCAGTCAGAACTCGTTGTTTCGGTCTTTTCGGACCAGGCTCCACGAAAGACGATGGCCGGAAAACATGATCGGTGCGCTTGGGCTGGCGACTGCGCTATGGCTGGGAGTACGAGGATACAAACTCGCTGTCTGGCAATCTTGGAACGAACTGAGACAGCTTTGTTCCAGCTACCAACAGGTCAGCGGCCTTCCCAGCACACAGATCAGAGAAAGCTCACATCGATACAGAACAATAAAAAGCTAGGGCCCAGATGCACTACGTTACTTGAAGGTGATCCCCCTGAACCACCGTACTTTTATAAAAATTGGGGGTCTGGTATCCCCACCGCAGCTCCCAGACTTATGAAACCTCGATCTTTGGTGCAGTGTGATAACCATGGTAGTTGCCATCAAGATATTGACACTGCGCTCCAATTCACCTTGACTTCTTTGGTACTCATTGCTGCGATGGCTCTTGCAGTAGCAGGCATGTTGATACAGATCGGCCGTCGAAAAGTCAGAACAGTACCGCCATTCACGAGTTCAGCAAGGTCGGGGCACTCACATGTACAAATTACACGCTATGACGACTCAGGATCCAAAACCGTTTCCGCCCAAGGCATGATAGTCAAAGAGAAGCCAGAAGAGGACCAGCTAGCGCATTTGGAACGCCACATGCACCATTCACAAGATCATGGCCAAGATCTGGGAGACGATGCAGATTGGTACTTTTCCAACAACACCTCCGCAGAGACGCTCGTAGCACCATGGAAAGATTTACGCAAACCCTCCAACGTCTCCGTCCTCGACAAATCAGCCAACGAAAAACACGAAGGTCTCATCGAGCTCGAGGTCGCCGGCAAAACCAAGGCGTTCTTCAAGCCGTCGACAGGGGAGTTTATTCATTTGAAGCCCTGGAAGAGTACCCATCATTCGGGTTCCGATTCGGACTCTGACGAGAGGCGGTTCAAAGCCAAGGCTGAAGAGAAGGGAAGCGTCTACCGAGTGCTGGGACAGATGTTTACTGGGGGTGTTTCTTGGGCTGCGGGCAAAAAAGTGGAGAAAGTGTTGGTGGAGGGGTTGCAGAAGGAGGGTGTGATATGGGGTGAGGAGGGGCTAAGACATAGACGGCAGCCGCCGCAAAGGGCCGGGGACTGTCTTGCTGGGGAGGTCACCAATGAATGGCCTTCAGGTAGGCCGACGCTTGTATAAGGTATCCTCGACGATGATACGACAGCCATGATGGAACATCAGAAGGCACGATGACGTGCTTCGACTCGAGGCCTCACATATTTTCGTCTCGTGTGGATGATCCTGGATGCTTGCGCTTTCGCTGTGGCATTCATGCTTGATGAGGTATGTATTGGAGAACCCCGGCGTCTATTGCACAGCATATGGAATAAGTACCTTTATTGCTGGATTTTTGCTATCATGATCAGAGAACCCTTAGCCACAGCCCCAAGCTGTGCAGGGAACACCTAAGCCTCTGCATCACCATACCGTCAGTAAGACGCAGCAAAAGAAGGCATGAAGACTCACAGCTGCCATTTAGAACCTTCCGAGCCATGCCCCATTTCAAATCCCATAGCTTCGTCCTCACAATCCCTCAAGCACCCACCCCACTCAAATCATCTCAAAAGGCGCCTTCACCCCCGAAACATCCTGCCCAATCTTCTTCCTCCCACAAAACCGCTTATGCTTCCTCCACCCCTCCTTCTGACACCTAAACCCCACCCCCATCAGCCAAAAATTCCCTTCCCAAACACACAAAAACCTGAAAAAAACACAACAACTCACTCCTTACAGCAATACGCCACACTCCCACACCCAGCACACCTCTTCCCCTCCTCACTCCCACACACCGCACACCCCATCTTCCCAAAACACGCCCCATCCCACACCTCCCCCCTCGCCCTCTCCATCGCCTCCCTCTGCACCCTCAACAATCCCTCTCTCACTCTCGCCGCGCAGACAGCGCTACCGCATACAGGCGTCAGCTGAATAATAACCATTGGCTCTGCGAGGTGCAGGAAGGATGTCGGGCTCTTTAGAGCGTCGGTGGCCGGGGTTCCGCAGTTGGGACAGGGTGTGAGGGGGGGGATGTGGGATAGGCATTCGTGATGGTGGAGGTGGGCTATTAGGGCGATGGTGTCGGTGAAGGCGGAGGTGAAGGCGGTGCTGGTTTGTTGGGAGGGGAGGGGTGAGGTGAGGAAGGTGGGGATGGGGTGGGTGTGGTGGATGTGGATGGGGGTGGTGGGGTGGGGGATGGTGAAGCGGATGAGGGCGGGGGTTGTGGTGGACATTGTTGGTGTTTGTATTGTTTGAGGTTGTTGGTGGGGGAAGGCAGCTTTTTATGCTTGGAGGTGCTTGAGTGATGAGGGAAGTGAAATCTAACTTAGTTTGGCGACTTTGCCTATCACTTCGCGGGTATTGCTTCACATGATGGAGTGAATGGTTGTTTACTTGCATTCACTTACATTCTGTCTAGTAGACGGTGACATCCTCCCAGATTGAACATACGTACGCCATCAAATACGATCTCCCAGCGGATCGTTCAACGACTGTAGACACACTCCTACTGAAAGGCACGCCAAGTTTCTTCATGAACCAAGCCATCCACCAATCCTACCGTGTCACGACCAACGCGCCATTCGTATGGGGCTAAGAGTAGTCTGCATCGACGGCTCTGTTAGCACCACTAGAGCTGACTTCACTCTTGCTGTTGCCGTGCTAATGTGTATCAGCTGCAGACCATGCACCCGTCTATTGAGATCATGCCTGCTCGCCTTCCGGGTCGGCCTATTATCCTCTCGAGTACATGATGCGAATCATCTCACTTTCGCTGATTGTTTATTTCTGCATGCGCAGCTCCTGTTCACGCGATCAGTGATATTCTGTCAAGTAAGAGGAACGGGGAAAGGGGGGGGATCTTGGGCTCACTTTAGCCCTTGTGGGTTGACGCCTGGAGCGCCGAATGGCTCGCAGGTAGAGGAACCTATGGGGCACCTTTCGCTTGTGCAGTCACTGTCGCTCGTGCAGTAAGATTCGGAGCTAGGTGTGGCTGAGGACGAAGGCGGATGCGTCTGTGGGGCATTGGCAAAGATGATACATCCCTCTGTGACTTGACCACCGTGTTTCCCATCAGTGGGACCACTGGTATCGCACTGTTCGATGGTATCCTTCAACTGCTTATTGCACTCGTCGACGTCAACGGGATATGCCCGCCCGTCGCCCTTTTTGTTGCAAGCATCCCCGGGCGCCCAACCGATTGAAAGCGTTATGTTCTGACCAGTCCCGGCAACGAAATATTCTTGCGTGCCCTCGACATATTTCTGGGAGATTGCTGGCGTTTTCGGAAGTACCCGTTTGTTCATGTCGGAGTTGCGAAAGGTTGACACTTGGCCAAGAGCCCAGTCTCTGTTTAGGTGAGCGGGCCCATTGTATGCACAATTGAGCGTAGGCTTCGGAGCGTTTGCTGATTTATCGTAAGATACCATACTAGCCAGAATCTTCTGCTGGGTGTCTAGCCACCCGTCGTCGACAAGGTCTGCAAAGGGTGTGAAAAGAGAGGCGCAACTGCAATTGACTTCAGGTCTGACACTGTGCAGCTCGGGCCGTTGTTGACTCCTTTGCAACCTTTTGTCCAGGCAAATGTATCAGTATATTGCGGACCTCGGGATGCTAGTTATTGTCATTCGTTCTGGTCTCACGTGCGTTGAAACTTGTATGTAGTTCCTTATCCTGCCTGTTCCATATCCACCAGCAGCCAGGACTAGCCCAATATTCCTGCTCTGGAGCTCGTAGTGACCAGAGAGTAAGACTTTCTCAACAGCTGTTCGCATTGGTGTCCTTTATATCTGTGTTTTTGCAATTCGGATCCAGTGCTGTGCAGAGGTCGCTGGCCAGATCGTCCCCAATATTGAGGTCGACATCGCCGTTATCTGCTTTGTGTGAAGCGAAGGACTTCTCAGTTGGTAGCGGTCCGTCATTTGTCTGCTGCTGTCAGAAAATCAATGGAATGGCCTTGTGAATAGTCTCCTGCCTACATTGGTGTTTGTTGCAAGATTTGCTGGATCACTAAGGTGGACAGTGACCATATCTACGGAAAAGCAGTGTGTGGTCACGAGCACCTTCAATCTTGCAGACGCTACAGAAATGCCGGGATGCAATGTCTTTGGACAGAGTGACTTTCGCACAAGCATATACGTGGAGTGGTTTGGCCTTTCACTAATCATGTGGATGGTCGGAATACAGAACCCTTAGAATTTTAATGGCTGCCATCGTTTCGTTCCACGCTCCTTGGTACGCTTTTTCCCTTGTGGTGAATCCTTCTCGCTACTAGCAGAACTGCAAACCTCTTTCTCGGCAACAGGCTGACCTCGTGGCCTCCCAAGATCTGCCCACAATTTACTCGCTTCATTCTCGAGAGATTTCTTGGAGATACGGCTGTTGAGTTCAGGGAAGTGAAAGACTTGTGGACTTTGTTCAGTGATTGACGCAGACTCCGGTTCGCTAACGACTGAAAAGCCTGCGATGAGACTGTCAACCTTTGCGGGTGACCATAGGCCGTCAGAGCAGTGCGTCATCAAGCTAGAGATATGCGGTTGATTGGCACTATCGAGGATTGGGAAAGAGCTGAGATCCAGACTATCTGGCTGCTTCTGGTCTCTTTCAGATGTTTTCGCGCTTGTATTTCTGTTGAAGAAGCACTCAGTGCCAATGTGCTTTGTCAAATAGAGACCATCACAGTCCGTTGCGCATATCGGCGAACGTGTCGGCAACATCCAGGTCCGGCCAATGTGTCGAGAATGGGGTCTAGCTTCAGAGGTATTGTGGAGAGAATCACCAAAACGGGTTGAGAAGAGCGCTCTCACTCGATGATACGGATGGGTGACTCCACGTTCACGGGCTGTCATGGGCCTTTCACAGATATACCGCCGAGGGCCTTCGACGTTTTGATTTGCTCCAAATTCCATTAACACCTTCACTGTTTCGTAGATCTCGTCAGGACCAGGATTGGTCTTCCCTCCATCAAAGTCACTTCTAGATATTGTGAGCTACCAGCTTAAGCCTTGGAAGCGTAGGGCCTTACAGTAATGCGTGGTGAAGGGGTGTCATTGCTTTCGCGTCTGTAGCATTAACGTCGGCACCTTCATTCAGAAAAAACCGCGCACAATTCCAAAGTCCCAGGCGACATGACACATGCAGGGGTGTCCGTCTGGTTTTTGAATCCGCCAAACAATCTTGCGGATACCTCGTGCATCTAAAGATGTTACGAGCAATCTCTTCATGCCTCGCAACAAGTGCGAAAAGGAGCGGTGTTGAGGTATCCTGGACTCTGGCCTCAGGATCGGCTCCGACTTCAAGCAACAATTTTATCAGGGCAAGGTGGCCCTTGAAAGCTGCACAATGAAGAGGCGTCAGACCGGCGCGTAGCCGACTTCCTTTGCTTCTCGCCCCATCTGATTTGACATTAACGTCTGCTCCGAGGTGAAGCAGTCTACGCGCTGTGGATTCACGACCATGCTCGGCAGCCCAGAATAGAGCTCTGCAGTGTCGATATTTGATGTTGTGGCAATGCGAATAGTCGTCGAAGAGGTTGTGAAGTCGTCTACTGACGCGGATCAAAGAGTAGATGTCTCGCTCCTCGTCCAAGTTTCCAACGACTTCGATTATTATCTCATTGGGAAGACCGGAGAATGCCATGGTCGACAAAGGCTATCCACAGTGTTGATTTCACGTTGGACCGCATATAGATGGGGAACCCAAAGTATGAAGCGTTCCCCAGTAGTTGGAGGATGTTATCAGCAAGATTATCGATTCCTTCAAGGGTCCGTACATCGTTATTCAACCATCTTTATTGCTGAATAAAGTGGTTATGACTATGTACTAAGCACTCCACGGAGGTAAGAATACAAGAGGTAGAAAACAATAAAGTGTATTTCCCCATTGCCAAGCCACTAGTATGATAGGGCTGAATGCCAATTTCCAACATGATCTACCACGCCACACATGCTCCAAATACTACTCTTCCTGGACTTGCAAAACCAACTTCCTCCTCCACCTATATGAGACCCCAGTGCACCGCGATGATCCTAATACAAAGACACGCGAAGGGCGACGTCAGCTTTCAAGAAGCTGGAGGGAGGAGACGTCTTGGGACCTCAGTGAGCCCGGGAAAGAGCCGCTGTAAGAGCTTGACAACAACGAGGGAGACGAGGGCCAGTGATATGCAAGGCAAAGCCGGGCCGCCTGATGATCGTTATTGATGTGGAGGCGCGGTCCATCTCATGAGAAAGCATGGAGGTTGGGCACATGTTAATGATGGAGAAGATGATGGGATTGATCGGAGGTGCGAGCTGGAACATCAAGGACTTTGGCAGATTCTCGCGCCTCAACACTGCCTTGCATGTCTGAAATTCCGTCCGCTCACGGGTCTGTTTCTTGATGCATGAATTGCCAATTCTTGAGCTCAAGAGACCCATGCTCTGCACCAGGACCAATGGGACCAGATTTGGATTTTCAAAACATACGTTTAGAATCGACCTATCGAACAGAGAACAAGGTGTTGTCTGCTGGAGGTCGTCGAAATAACACGGAAAGCGACCCAATTATTTGATGATCTCACACCACCTTTACAGAGTGGGGTAATTCAATGTTGTGTCACAGGTCAGGCAACTGCAGATCAACATTCCGTCCTAGTCCGAAAACGACCTGTCCGCTTGTTGATCCATCAGTACCATTGGATTCACTTTAGCATATTCCGCCTTGTCCCCTTCACAGCTCCTAATTGATCAAAGGATACGGTGCTTTGCAGTCGCCCGTGGAGAATGTTCCCATGTTGCAAGATACAAATACATCCATGGCCATATCGGATTGGGGCGGCTACGAGTAACCCTCAAAATGGGTTGTTGATTTGGATGGGAGAAGGGGCTGAGTCATGAGTGGAGTCTACGCAGTAGAAAGTGCCGGAAATCAGCCTCAAACCTATATGCCTGGCATGGACTACAAATGCCAATGTGACCATAGAGGAACAGTCAGCCGCTCTACTATTTTTTATGAGAGATATTAATTGGAAGAGAAGTGCAACTGTTCGACGAATCCGACTTTAGAATGGACCTGGCTTGGCGCTGAAAGACTCGGTATTCGGTAAGCCAATGGACGTTGCATGAGGTATTCAGTTGCCTAGTGAATTTCTGCCTTATCGATGCGTCATCCCGGAAATATTCCGTCGGCCGTGTGATCGCGGGGCTGCTGAGGAGTGTCAAGCTGCAAGGAGGTTCTAACCTTTGGGTCTTGAGCCTTCAGTACCAGCTCCTAATCCTTTCGTCCTAGATCAAATGCCTGTCTGCAAGTATTTCTCTAGCAAGAACGGCTGTAGAAGAGGTGATCAATGCCACTTTCAGCATGTTCAGCTCGAAAGTCCGGAGCAGCTCGAATCAACCATGCGCCCGCCTTATCTGATGCCAAGTTTCAGAATCGCCAATAGGGGTCCCACAACACCTGCTACAGTTCCTATATACACTTCCCCTGATCTGTTGGCTGAAGTTGACTGTCGCTATTTCAAAACAGGGGGATGTAAAAATGGTGATAAGTGTCGCTTTCGGCATGACACCACACGTGGAGAAGACAAAGCGCATGACGGTATCCTACCGCAAGTGAGAAAAGATCAATCCGACCCAAAGTCCGGCGAAAACAGCCAGGTCCAAGCCAGGGCGGAGCTCTCAAAGGCTACCGAGTCAAACACCAGAGAGCTAGGTGGAGCTTTTGTGAGTTTCGGTTCTGGCGGGAACGTCATCAGCATCGAGCCTGCTGCGGTCTCAACTGCTCGTTTACAAATGTGCAATATTAGCTGTTCGTGGTACCAGCCCTCCAAGATCGCAAACCTCGAGTTCACATCGTCACAGTCTATGGAGGAAGCGGCGCAGAATTTAGGCCGGACTAAAGTCCTGAACAGATCACTAAACTGTAGGACTGCCGTCAACAAGAAAGCTAAGCCGTGGCAGTGCATTGTCAAGATAGGTAATCTGGACGTATCAACGAGCTCCAAGATATTGAGAGAGGCTTGTGGACGTCAGCCTCGAACGGTGACCTTCGGAGAGAGCTCCTACTCCTCCAGCCGCGAGGCAATTGGCCAAGCAATCCAGCGTCTCTTATCTTCCACTGGAACTGTTGAGTCCTGGATAATGTCTTCAAGCGTAAAGGGCGCCCAGAATAAGGCAATTGCAACATTCTCAACAATGGGGCAAGCCGCGAAAGCAATCACGGAGTTCAACGGCTACAAGCTTCCTCAGCTGGGCGGCTCCAAGATTATGCTCTCTCATTCAGTCAAGGCGAAGTTTTCGATACTGACTTCAATGCATTCTGCGATCTCGTCGGAGCTTTTGAATGTGCAGCAGAAGTTTCGGTCGAACGATTACTTGGAAATCAAGTCATATCCATCAACCGACAAAGCTCACCGATTCACCACCCTTCATATTATCTCCAATACTGCACAGGAAGTAGGGAGGGCCAAAGCGGCAGTAGAGAAGATTTTGAATGGGCACACGGCACGAGGAGGCAGGGACCTCATTTGGCATGAATTCTTCCTGAAACCCGAGGGAACAGCATACTTGAATGATCTTGGAAAACAACACAATGTCTTCATCTATCGCAACGCCAGAAAATGTATTTTGAGCTTGTATGGGAATGAAGAAGACAGGGCTATCGTTGAATCGGTTCTCTTGGAGACGGTTGATGATCTAGCGGTTTCTACGTTCGACATTGAATTGGATGATAAGATTCCAGAAGCAGCCCATCAGGCCGGATATCGGAAAATCATCGAGAGGCTTGGGAAGACCGCCGCTCGTCTCAATGTTATGACAAGCCCAAAAACAATTACCATACATGGATCATCGGAGGATGCCGATTGGGCACGAGCTGTCCTCCGTGAAGAATCCGGTCAAGTGTCTGATACCGGAAGCCATGTCGAGGAGCACCTCACCTGCGTGGTATGTTGGTGTGATATATCGGAAACGTACACAACTCCGTGCGGGCACGTGTACGATAGGGAATGTTTTGTAAACCAGTGTCTGTCGGCTGGCGACGAAAATATTCCTATCCAATGCCTGGGCTCTTCGGGAAGCTGTCAAGCTGTCATCTCATTTGTTGAGCTAGAATCTGCCTTGAGTCGGGATCAACTTGACAAATTGCTCGAACGGTCCTTCACGCGCTACATCCGTACACATCCAGGAAATTATCAGTACTGTCCAACTGCTGATTGCGATCAGGTGTACGAGGTGTCCGATGATGCCAGAATATATACCTGTTCCACGTGTCTTACCTCGATCTGTACTAAGTGCGGAGCTATCAGCCACGAAGGCCTCACGTGCGATCAAAACAAAAGTGCTCAGATTGGCGATGACGCTTTTGAGGAGTGGAAGAAGAAGAATGGTGCGAATGATTGCCCAAAGTGTGGGTCCACGATTCAGAAGTCGGAAGGCTGCAATCACATCGAGTGCAAAGCGTGTGGAGCACATATCTGCTGGGTCTGTATGCAAGTCTTTAGTGTGGGTTCGGAAACGTACGGTCATATGAAAGCGGAGCATGGTAGCTTCTTTGATGCTGGATGTGGTGATTATTGAGTGTAAGATCGTGTAGTTCGCAAGATGGGATCACGGCCGGCATGATACTCTTCAAACAGCAAGTGAATCGAAGACGGAACTGGTTGAGCATTCCAATCATTTCCGCTTTTGATAGGGTCATGAAGAGTTAGGTCGGCAGTCGCCTAGGTGCCTCAAGTCAACCTCCATTTCCCATCAGCGGCTGAGTGCTAAACTCGAAACCTTTGAAGGCGGAGCCGCATGATCCGTAAGTCTATGTAGCAAAGGTCGCACCTAGCTAACGGGCCTGCCCCGAGGCTGAAAGGAGGCTGAAACCTGCTTGGTAATTGGACAATGTAGGTGGGAAGGTCATCGGAAACAAGGTCCGTTTTCCCTTCAACGGAAGAGTGCCTCCCTGATAGTAGCCTTGGTTTAAGAATCCACTGTCTGCTTTCAATTACGTCCACCCGACCTTGACGGTATCTCGAGACTTGATCTGCATTCATACGATAATTTGATCGCATCACAAAAGAGGATGAAGATCCGTCACTACTATCCGACTGCGATTCCGATAGGCGCCTCTCGCGCGTTACTGCCTTCTACCTACAATATACACGCGAAATGCTCTTTATCCCGTGTCATCTGCTTGGCTCCAGCCCCGCTTATGAGTCGTAAGTCGACGAATACTCCGTTCGAATTGCTCTCTCACCTCATTCGCGTCGAACATCTCCGAGATCTCCATTCCATCCACATGCATTTCTGCTCGCCGAAGCGTCTTTTATTTCTCACGCAACTTCTTCATGGCGTTTCTGCTGCTACAGTTGCAGCTTTGGCTCCTTCAAAGTCAATAATCACAACCAATCAAGCACTGAGATCTTTCAACGAAGCTGTGGGACTCATCGAGAGAAAAGACGTTGCAATGTCGCAGTCTTCGTTCAATGGTTCAAACCTCATCGGCCCACATGGGATCAACAAGACTTTATCTTCTTCTTCCGAAACGCTGAATCGCACCGATAGCTTGATACCATTCAAAGTCCTAGATTGCCCCACAACGCTGGAATTCCACGACTTCGGCCGCCCAATACCCACAAATCTTCTTCTACAGACAATGACGGCAGCCATCGCCGTAGCCTTCAAATACGTCGGCTCCGGCAACGGCCACAAAAACATCCATCTTGGATGGTTCCGCTATCAGCAGCCTTTCTTCGATCATGGAATGGTCGACTTTGCGGTCGGAGACTTTAGAGAGATTGGTCGACCGATCAATTACTTTGTTCTGTGCGATATATTGAGGGGCATTGCTGAGTTCATGATGCTGCCGCAGTACGGGTATCATGAGGTTAGGTTTGAAGTTGAAGTGAAGGGAGTGGGGTACGCGGCTTCTGGTCGTGTCAATTATACTGCGCCAGTGGTCGCTGTTGCGTGAAATGATGAAGTTGCATAAAGGGTTGGCGGGATTCGCGAAGTTGCAGACTTTGTAGTGGCACTACTCACTAGCAAGCTCTGGCTTACGGTAACGGGACGAAAGCGGCTGCAGACCGAATGATTGGCAATCTATTATATGACCAACCCTGTGAAAACGCGGAGAGCGAGTCTAAGGCGTACTTATTTTTATAGCGTCCACACGTTGCACCAAGCTCTCCCAGGCTACATGGGTTATGCAAAATGAGTCGTATCTTTTCCTCCCAGGTAATCAGATTCTTCTAGTGTCTTTAAACATCGAACTGCGAGAAGTCGGCCGGTCCATCGCTCTCAAGCCAATCAGAGGCTTCTTTTACTACCAGACGTTGGAATCACATGTTGTTGTACTTGTGCCTTAACATATTCAGCTCATTGGCTCCGAGTAATATTCGTTTCCGCGCTCCACTCCAGACATTTACAACATCGTAGGGAGTCAGTAGAATTTCGAGGCTCTCGACATGCTTGACATTGTCATCGAAGCCACTGCCTACTGACAAAACTTAGTACATCTTTCAACCACGACTCCTCGATATCCAGCATCGAATCGAATCCATTATCAACCCATGAGCTTTCCATTCGGAGAAACATCGTGCAGCCTCCTCACCAAAACCCTCACTCCCTCTCCAGAACGGCGCAATCTTCTGTCCCATGAAAAATGAACAGCGGAACAAATCTTGTCGCCGAATGTAGCATCTCAATCGGGTACACGGATGTGCTACTACTATCCGGCATCTCATCAAGTGCGCCGTACTGCACCGTTGCCATCGCAAGCGGGAGTATGCAGCGACAACTGCTTTCATCTCTCCCGTAGGCAGCATGAGCGCAGATTGGACGGCGAGATATCCACCGGTACTAATTCCGAAGGCAGGAGTCTTGTCCAGATCGACTTCAACGTTATTACATGTTGCTTCTGAAACGACATGGCGCAAGTTACTTTGAACTCATTTCATGATGTGACGGAGATCATCCAATCCGTTCGACTCTGGCAGTTTGAGATAATTCGGGTTCACTACGATTGCGGTGTGTGTCATGGCGTAGTCTAAGATCAAGGCGGGAAAGAAGGCGGGGACCAGACTGTAGCTTGTGAAGAGGAAGCCGTCATGGAATCGGACCATGAGGGGGTGTCTACCTGATTCGCTGTTCGTCGGGATCAGGATATCAGCCGGTGCGCTGGTATGTTACTGACTGGATGTTGTAGGCGGTGATCGGCTTGTGTCAGGCCAATCTTCGGGTCTCTTTCTTTATCTCCGAGCATCGCCAAAGCCTGCTTGATATCTCCGGCTTGGCATTCATTGGACACTAGTAAAATATTACCGCATACTTTACAGCACACTTATCGAGTAAGGCTGTCAGCTCTTCATTCTTCCTATGATAAAACCTGTATTCTGCTCTCTTCTTGTTGCAGCTTTTCATGGACGTGAACAAGCGTGACCGAGAGTCACTGATCATGAACCTGTACACAGTTTAATCAGTGGACAGCATTCGTCGATGAAAGGCTGTTACTACCACTGTGATAATAAAAGACCCCCCCACAATTCTATGAACGCTGAGCGGGATCTCTTCCTGATGCAAAGCGCTTTGGATGCGTTGAAGAGAAGCTATAAATAAAAGCGGCTGTGAGGGGCCTCAAAATATACCATAGCATCCGCCGAATCTTTGGTCGTCATGCTCTGCTTCTTGCAGCTTACCCAGAATACGTGCAGTAAGGCTGTGTAATTTGCTGTTAGGTCGGCGAGGTAGGTAAAGCCCAAAGCCTGATCCTGCTCGGCCGCATACCACAGGCTATAGCATTTTCGTGATGCAGGAGCCTGCATATGGGGGATCATCACATGAGCCTTGCCATTGGCTCCGTCTTGCTATCCCGCAATGCGTCCTCAACAATAAGGTGACTCACGGACCATCCTATCTCACATCGTTCATAAGTACTCAATTGCCGCTTCAGACGCTTTCCATTTTCTTCCTTGACGCCTCCCAACATGCCCCAAAAGTCGAGAATATTTTCTTACTCGGGCTCAAAGAAGCTTCCCAGTAATTTATCGCCAGATCTAGCCTCGCAATCTGATTCTGATAGCAATGAAGTTCAATCGGGCCTCTCGCTCTCACCCAAGATGTCACGAATGTCATTATCCTCCCTTAGGTCCAAATCCGATCTCAGCACTTTGCGGAGCATCATACCTAGACGTCATCCTAGCGTTCAAGACGTACTGAGCCCAAGTATTGCACCTTTGGAGGGCTTTGACAGTCATGAGCCAAACGGAGGCAAGAATCCACATTCGCCAAAATCCTCTCCACAGAGCCCGGCTGCGCTCCAGGCGGATAACGATCCGCCGGTGACCAAACCGAAATCAAAATCAAAATCAAAATTCAAACGAAAGACAAGCAGTCAGAAGATTCCTGTGAAAGAACTGGCAGCCCTTGAAGGCGAAGACATAGCCTCGCGCCTAAAATTGGGTACCGCATCTATTGATGGCCAATTTCAAAGAATCGAATATGGTCAATTCAAACAGCGTCCGGCCTGCCTCATTACGGTTGATTTGCGACTGATTTACCAGCCGGAAAGCACCATCAATAAAGTGCTGATTGACTTCCGCTTCGGTCCCTTGAATGAAGAACTCGATGATAAGGCTCTCCACACTGACCAATCCCCGATCTCTAAGGTCCTAGCACCAGTAGAGCTCGAAGGTATGGCAGACCGAAGTAAAGACACCCAGCACACGAAATGGGAGCCAGAATTCTCAGCATTCTCCGTGACAGGGAAAGTTGGCGGAAGCGGCGGTCACAAGACCGTCAACGCGAAACATCGCTGGCGTGTTCAGGGCCAAACAGAAGAGCACAACGACATCTACGATACTTTCCGCTGGCGTATCATGGAGAATACAGTTTCAGAAGACAGTGTTCCCCGCCACGTCAGACTGGGCATGATAGTCTTCCATCAGCATGAACGCTTCGCGGTGGAGACCACTATCGTAGGTGGCCTCAGAGGCAGTATGCGAGGCAAAGGTGGAGTTCCGTCCAAATCGATAAAAGAGAAACGATGGTTTGATCCCCCTTCCCTCGACCAGGTAGGCGAGCAAAGATTGCATGAACGCATGTTGCAGAATCATGTGGATAATTACAATTTGCAAATTGTGAACGTAGAATCGGACAGGAAACTGGAGAGGCAACTGACTACTCTTATTGATTTTACGGCGATGAACGGGAATGATGAGGATGGAGGTGGCATGATTACGGGGCCGGCGGAACAGGATCTGATGAGTACTTTGGCTAATGATGGGGGCCTTCGGGCGGACTCCTACGATTGATATGGTTGCCGTACAAGGAGATGTCTTGGTCTCGAGATATCTGACGAAGTTCGGATGGAATGCACTACAACGATCAATATCAGATGCGCAAGCTGTGAACGAGGATAACATCACTTGCCAATAATTTTAACGTTCGCTTGGGGAGAATCATGGATGTGGCCGAAGCGGTGGTGCTTGCTGATGTTGGAGACGTGCACTTTGGACGAAATTGAGGATGTACTCTTATGACCTCCATTCTCTTTCATCTGGATTATATGGCTATCCCCCTTCGCAGCTTATAGTTTTCTCGCCAAATTAAGTACTGTCTTGGCAGGTTCGTACATGGGCTTGAGATGTTGTGGCGCGTAGGCGCAAAATAGGGGTGATAGGGTGACTGCTAAGATAGACAATCAGTACGCCACGCAGCTGCCGAGAGGTAGATTCCAAGAAGGACCAGTAGGTTTCCGATAAAACCAAAAATGATCGGCGATAGCTCATCCAAGAAGCATGGTAATCAGCGTACCTTGCATAGACCCGACAAGCGCGTTGTTGAGAAGAGCCGCACCGAAGGAAAAGCGTGGGTCATATGCAATACCTCGTATTTTCGACTGCGACAAGCGATTCTCCACCAATCTTGATCACCTCCAGTCTTTGGCGGATTTGAAAAGAGTACCAGGATGACGAAAAGACCCTCAGTCAGATACATAAGCCATGGGCGAAGATCGCGGTTCTCACCTGTTCGCAAGACCTTTAGACCCTTTAGTAGTCTCGAAAAGCATCCCGGCCAGGCGAAATGTACCTTCCTTGGTGCCTGAGATTATGTGTATTGATATTGATACTGCCTTTCGCCACCCAATGGACAGAATCCCGAGCCCTTCCACCACATGTCTCCTTTGCGCGACGTATCAACCACCAGAGGAATCTCCAACCGAACGGCTTAGAGATATCGGCACAAGATGAACTCGCAAACACCATACGCTCTCTCTCACCTCGTGTATCAGCAGAAGAGATTGGCTTCCAATCCTTCATCGACGTCGGCAACGGATGGAACTTCTATTACAGCTCCTGGCACGCCGCCAGCCTCCCACTCCAGCCAGCAGCTTGGGCTCTGACAAACCTCTACGCATCGATGTTGGTGCAAGCACAGAGCACGTGGAGGAAGGGTCCTCCTCAGAACATCCTTCCCTTGGTCTTTGGACAGATCCAGCTTATCATGATCTGTCCGGATAGCCCGATACCGTGGCAGATTGTCGAGAATTTTGCGTCGGAGATGCTGAGGATTACGGGCGAGGGATGGACTGGGCTGTATCAAATTCTGTTGAGCCAAGCTGGAGAAGATGTTAGTATTGGGATTCAATTGACTATTTTGCCGGGGAAGTAGGGGGTGGCATGAGATCTGAAGTGGGCTCAGAAGTGCTTGGTACTCGCTAAGCTTGAAAATTATTGAAGACCGAACAAATGAACTGCTGATGGAGAGGTAAATGACTTGGCAAGAAGCCTGTATTAGGTGGCCTTTGGCCGCGACTTCTTTGCCCCTTAGCAAGCCGCCAATAGTATCTCAATACCAGACGATATGGAATGTGTTGAAATTTTACCAACCCTTTTCTAATATCGAGCTAGTTTAGCTAGGGGTTAGTGTGAGGGGTTAGCTGTCGATTAGGGGAACTTAAGTAGTATTAATACTATTTACCTATTAAATTCTACCTATATTCTCTATCCTTTTAGACTTTAAATTATATATATTTAATTACTTATTTTTAAAGCCTAATATTATCAATATTATTAAATATTTATTATTTTTATTATTATTAACTTTATAATTACCTTTTAATTAATTAAATCCTTTTAAATAACTTATAAAGAGATTATTATTATTAAAGAAGTTATTATTATTTAAAAAATAATAATTAAATACTTTATATATATCTTTATTAAATAATTTATTAATAAATTTATTATTAATTAAATTATTATTATTTAAAAAGGTATAATAATTAGGATTATTTATAAGATAATAAATATATAAATTATTAAAGAGGACTTTATAGACTAACCGTCAAGTCGGATTTCGATTCAACTTTTGGAATCGACCGAATACTTAGTACCTACTTTCGGTATTAACTCGAATACTCGATACCTACTATTAGTACCGACTCGAAAGTCTGAAATACTCGGTCCCTCTTTTAGGTATCGACTCGAATCGCTAAGGTACCGATAATTAGTACGGGCTAAAAAAAGGTCCTAAAAATAGTAAAATTTTAATTTAATTTTAGAAAAAAATTTAGGCCTAAATTTTTATTACTAATCCCTAGCTACTATCTTATCCTTAAGAATACATTACCTTTTTGTATTACCTATAAAAGATATTAAATATATTAGTAATATTACTTAGGTTAGTACTATAAACAGTACTAATAGTACTATTTTTAGTAATATTTTTAGTAATATTAGTAATATTTTTAGTCCTATCCTATCTAGTCTATTTCTAGATATTACCTTTATATATTTATAGGAAATAGTACTAAAAATATTAAAAATATTACTAATATTACCTAAAATATTACTAAAAATAGTATTAATAGTACTAGAAATAGTACTATGTTTAATAATCTTAGTAATATTTTTAGTATTATTACTTAGTAATGCAAAAAGGTAATGCATATTCTTAAGAAATAAGGATAGTATTAGAAATATTAGTAATATTATTAAAAATAATACTAATAATAGTACGAATAATAGTACAATTTTTAAAAATATTACTAATATATAAGTCTTGGCAATTCGAGTTAATACTTACTCGATTCCTACTTTAGGTATTAACTCGAAAACCTTAAATACTCGGTACCTACTTTTGAAATCAACTGAAATACTCGATACCTCTTTTAGGTATCGAATCGCCAAGACTCGAGTCGGATACCCGACTCGAGTTCGAAGTACTAACTTGACGCCGTTAGTCTAGGACTTTAACCTTATTAATAATCTTATTAATAATATTATTATTAATAAAGATATTAAAGAAAATAACTCCTTAAAGATCTTATAAATAAAAATAATTAAAAAGGAGATAAAATAATAATTAAAATATAATAAAGAAATAAAGAATTTATAAGATAAGATAAATATAATAATAATTTATAATTAAAACTTAAGCCTATTTATATTAAGAATATAAATAAATATTAATATTAATATTAATATTATTATATTATTCTATTTATATAATTTTATTAATATCTTATAATCTTCTTA
>JAABUK010002861.1_pt1 | contig 30276 bp, 42 predicted proteins | sample 5559141 | NCBI WGS metagenome assembly JAABUK01 (sample SAMN10711869, study PRJNA513367) | rock metagenome | isolation source: Antarctica rocks | place: Antarctica: Victoria Land, Pudding Butte nord | collected 2016-01-03
TCCGCCAGTCACGCAAGGCTGACGCCATGAAAGGTGCATCCCAGTATGCTATGAAGCAGAACAAAAGCAAGAAAATGGAAAGATTTGAGGGTAGCCTCAAGAGTCAAGCTACCAAGGAGCTTGCTGTGCTGAAAGTCAAGCAGTCTCTGGTGGTATGCTTGGAAGCACTGTGACAATCATGACGCCACAACATTGCAGTATCGAAACAAGCTTACTTTGTTGTCACACTGCAGTCTGGACTGGGTGCTGTGGGCATGTATTTTATCTTGGCACGACTGTGAGTCTGAATTTGATAACTTATATACGTTGCGTAGCATGAAGATCACAGATTTTCTGGAAATGCTGTCACATAACCCCCAACCCTTGTCAATAGCACATTTGTCCTTGTTTTGCAGATATAGCAATCAGGTCGTGGCGAAGCTGCCCTTTGAGCCTCACTGGATGTTGGCAAAAGTGGCACACAGAGGCCTCAAATTCCCTGAAGCAAATGACTGTGCAGTGGTATGTTATGGCATTCTTTGCATGATGAGTGCATGAGTCACTCTGTTGATGCCTGATCTATTTTGTTGCACATTGAAGGCAAAATGTATGTTAAGCTGTATACCATGGCATAAAGAATTGCGTGGAATGTCAATCATGTTTTCAAACCTCCATGCTCTCAGCATTGAACTCAACAAGTAGCACTGGTCAATACTGGTCACATACATGGCCCAGTCCTGCATTGCACTTGCCCAGGAGCACTGCAGCTGTTTCACATTCATGCCCAAGCCCAATGAGACTTTGCTGCAGACATTCATCTATGTGTTGTGCCAAACCGGCATTCGGATGAATCTGCAACAGTTTTTGATGTGGGGGCCTTCACGCAAGATGCAAGCAATGAGCTCCTGGCAGCAGGTTGCAAGTGAGGAAAAGTGAAGCTGTACTGATGTGGGACATTGCCATCGTCAGTTGACTAAATTGCAATCCTGGTGATTATATCACAATGTGATGTCATCCTGATGTGATGCGCTGCACTTTATTGTGCAGCAACTGCAATGCTGTGCATGACGTGTGCACTATCACATGCAAATAAAGGCATAAGAGAACTGTGCATTGTTGGGTAGAAGGGAAACATTGTGAGGCGTCACACCACGAATGATGAGTTTGCTTGTGAATTAGCAGACTACCGGTATTGCTTGTCAGCCACACACCTGCAATCACACGTTGGCTCAAGACAGCTTTTTTGCGCAAGAAAAGTGATGTTTGTTGACCTGGCTGCTTTAGTTTACAAGTTTGCTCTGATCTAGAAGTATGTCCTGGTCAACTGCCGCCATCTCGTTGAGTATTTCAATTCACTAGACAAGACTATCTTATCCAACGTAGTCCATATCATTCCACTCTCTTAACCACTGAAGCAAAGGCCAACGGTCCTTAAATGCTGGTAGCATGGAGATGTAGCCTGGAATGCCTACTAGGTCGGTGCATGCAATGTCCAGAGATGCAATTAGGGGCCAGCTTGACATCTCCAGTATGCGATTCATGCCAGCAGCGTCTAGAGCACAGTCATGCAAGTTCAAACTGATAAGGCATGGCCAGTCACCCTTGACAAGCTCAGCAGCTCCCAAAACACCAAAATGGACATGGCTTTCTGTCAGTTCCAAAGTCTCTAAAAATGGCCATGACCCCTTACACAAAACAGACATGCTACTTACGCTGATACCAGTCATTGCAAAGTGCTTCAGCACAGGCCAGTCTATGTCGACCAGAGAGCCAGCTGTGTATGCGTCAAGATTGTGAGTGTTCAAGCAAAGCCTGACCAGCTGAGGCCACTTGCTTTCTGCTAGCATTGCAACAGAATAACCTTCTAGCATGTATCCTGTCAAATCTAAGCCTGTCAGTGACTTCATGTCGCTATTGACCAGACTGTCCATAGCATTGACGGAGAGGTTATCTGAGCAAAGATGATTGGTGCCAGGAAGGAGTAACTCTTCCAATTGCCAGTCTACCCTCATCAGCCTTGATATGGCATCAGCGGTTTGGTTAGGATCATAGCCAAATCTTGAACAACGGTGATCATAAAAGAGCGTGATGAAAAACTTCCTCACAAGCGGCCATGCTGCCTGAGAAAGCAGTGGAAGCCAAGCTAAAGAAAACAAGTTGTCACACAGGCTAAGCTCCTTCAACAGGGGCCAATTGCCCTTGATCAGAACAGAGATGCCCTGTGCATCAATGTCAACCGAATTCAGGATCAAAGACTCCAGTAAGGGCCAGTCACCTTGGATCAAATGCCCTGGAACGCTCGCCAAGGATGCGGCATCATAGTTCCTGTTCCAGTGGCCGACGCCCATCTGTGAGATGTTGAGACTTTTGAGCTTGGGCCAGAGTCCATGAGCAAGCACCTCAGTGGACGATGCATCAAGTTTGTTGTTGCTCAAATCCAGGGTCTCCAGCAATGGCCAGTTGCCTTGCACCAGGTGTTTGATTGCTGCAGTTTTTCAGGAGATTTCCAGAGAGTATCAACTTTGTCAGATTTGGCCAGTTTCCAAGCACCATTTGTGCCATTGCCTGATCATCTAAGCGAGCCCAGGTGAGGTTCAGGATGCATAGCATCGGCCAATTGCTGCTTGCCAGCAGTGGAAAACACAGGATTGAACAGCACGCCTGATGGGTAAATACCGCAAGGTGTTGATCATCTCGAATTTGAAGGTGGTCAGGCGTGAGCAGTCTTGTGTGAGCCAGGCTATCTCATTGCCCAGAAGTTTGTATTCCAGGTCCAGGCTTGTCATATTGGGCCAATCGGCACTGGCAAGCAACACGAAATCCTCTGGGGTGAAAATGGTGAGGCTCTGGACATGCTGGTGTACCACTTTTCGGATGGTGCTGTTTGTTGATGACAGGGTCTTCAGCAGAGGAGGAGACATGCTGTTCAGCAGGTGTGGCAGTTCTTGAAGTAGTGATGTCAGCATAGCTGCCTGCAGGCAAAGGCTATGCATTGCAAGCCACAAGAATAGCTTGGCGATATGCAGTCAGCTTACCAGCAGGCTGTCCACCAAAAGTCTTAGGTTGATACCAATCGGTTTGCTGATTATTAAACACGCTCTGCAAGTCGCGCATCAGACTTGAAGATGTTGCAAGCGAGTCGCCACAAGTTTGCAAGCATGCATTGCCGCTACGACCTCTGCCAGCCAGCAACACTGCTTGTTCAGGAGACCTGGCGGGGGATGTGTACAACGGTGACAAGCTGGTGTCTCGATTCAGGTTCTCGTTTTATGCCGTTCACTCAGTTGCAGATGACGCCGCTTCTCAATCAGAACAACCGTATGTGTCTGATCTGGAGTAGGCACTGGGGGCACTAACCTGGAAGGTTTATGCCAGGCCACCTCGCTCCTCAAAGCCCTGATATCGCCTGAGAATGCAAGAACGAGCTTCTTACAAGCATGTGTCCAGCCTTGCTAGCATCTTTAACAAAGCAGGCGAGTGCTAGGTTTCTGGGACCTGCAGCTGCCTCTGTAGCTTCCGTTGCGCAAGACGCAGTGGCAGGCACCTTGACCATACCGCCTGCAGTTCATGGGCGCATTACGGTTGCAGATGTCGCACAGTGGGCATCACACATGCGTGGCGTGAGCATAGACAATTAGCATCAGAGGCTGGCGTGCACAGGTTACATGCATAGGTGAGCTTAGGCTGCGCAGCCCGCGGCTGGCCTGCACTTACTGCTGGTGATCTACGGTTGAGATCTCCATGCCCTTGGGTAAGCTGCTCGTCGGACTGTGCAGCCTATGGTGTTCCGCAGCTCGATTGTATATGTAGCTCTATGGCACTTTGGCAATCACAGCCTCAGCATTCCTTTGCTGAATGCATAGATGGCTCTGCAGGGCGGCTTCTTGCAGGCCTGCCGGTTGTCACAGTTCTGGAATGCTTCTTGGCAACTTACCTGTTTACAGTTTGCACCGCTTCAAAGGTGACCTCAGTGTCAACAGCCTTGAACACTTTGGGATGGAATGTGACAGACCAGACCTTCCATCACATCTACACTCAAGAGTCACAGCTGCAATATCAGCAGGGTACAAGTCTGACCCAACCTCAGCTTTGTGCACTTGCAAAAGGTTTTCTGCAAGGTAACCCTTCTCCTGAAGCTGCACAAACTGGGTGGACGAGCACGTCATTGCAAACCTGGTCACTGGCATAGATCCGCGCAATTTCTACCACTTCATGTTCAACATCTTTCAGCCCATCTTTGACACAGTCCTGAGATAACAAGCCAGCATGCATGGGGTCTCGCTTTTACAGTTTCTGGCTCAGTGCATGGATGATGAACATCCTGCATGCCCTCAGCCAACCTGTGCTGTTTTGGTACATCCTGGAGCACTATCCACCCCCTTTGCATACCTGCTTGAGGCCCTGAGCACCCATGTGTTGACCGTGGATTCTGGAACATGCTTCAGAAGTATCCAATTTGCCCAGGCACGCACTCATCACATGGCAGGCCCTCCTAGTAACATGATGCAAGCACCAATCTGTGATTCGCACTCAGCTTTACTTGATCAAAAGAGCAGCATGTTTGGCTGTTCTGATATTTTGCGTGCAACGTATGACATTATGAGTATATGGGTGACTTCAGTGGTTTCTGCGAAGCACCAACAGCCCATGGCTCTTGACTCTTTAGCTCAGCTTGATCCCTCCCAGACAGTCATAACTGTAGTTGATCGGCTCAGTAGTAGGCGTTTGCTGAACAAGGTAGCTGTCGTAGAGCATGCATTGCTTGATGTCAAAGTTCAAGTTCTGACCACAGATTTTGTACATGGTCTGCATGACACAATCTGTATACTGCAGCGGACAGACATTCTGGTGGCTGTCCATGGTCAATCCTTGGCCAATGTCGTGTTCATGAAACCTGGATCTGTAGTCATAGAAATCTTCCCATACGGCTGGATCTCTCGCAATGGGTCTTTCTGGAGGTGTTGTTACTACAGAGACATGGTTGAAGCGCGGCGTATGACCTATCTGTCCTACACCACTGACAATTACTCTAGATCGTTCGTGGACACAAATTCCATCACAGGCAGACCTGTTGACAGTCATTTCCTTGGGGGGTGGGATCATGAGATGATGAAACAGGACAGGCATAAGGAAGGCAACGATGTGTATGTTGTGATGAAGAACCAAAACACTGAGGTTGACGTGTCTGCTCTGCAACCTTTGTTACAGGTTGCAGCAAATCTCCTGCATAAGCCAATTAGGCGGCGTTTTGGCGGAGTCTGTGACTCAGTTTCCAACGTGACTGAATCCTTTGTAATGCATCAATGCCTTGCAGATGCACAATAACCATGATGTGACAACTATTGTCAAACCTATTTGCTATTATGGCTTTACTTATTTTGTTGAGGACCGTGTCGGACAATGGCGACACATCCACCTAAAGTTTAAACCTTTCTTGTTTCCCTTTGGGCTATGGCCTATGGTCATAGCTCTGGGCTGCCGCTTTGAAAGGCTTCCGTTACGATCGCTGAAAAGCGTAAACTTTGCTTTTCTTTTCAATGGCAACACAAATAAGTGCTGAGCACCTCTTCATTGCCAAACAGATGAAGATCTGATGTCAACAGTAGTATGTCATAAATAGCGCAGAATGTATCTTTCAGGTAGACTTGTGTTTGCAAGATAGACAAAGACACTGTTGTTGATCTGAATCAAGAAACAAGCCTCCAGCACTGACATGTCTGTATGCTGCTGCTGTTCATGAGCAAGGAGTCATTTCAACAACACAACACACAAGCTGGTCGTGCCTGCATCTTGAGCAGGGCCTAGGCCTGTCAATGACATGAATATTTTTAAGAATATGGCATGCGCTCGACCTTGACTGGCTCCGACTAGCTACAGCAGCAGCAGTTCACCACAATTGTACACCTTGATGCAGCTACGCTAATGGTCTCCACATGGCCGGTATTGTTGTTTTGGTCTCAGCAGAGTTTCTGAACTCCTGCTCCATGTGGCCCTTTTCTTCCTCAGCATCGTGCCTTTGATCCTGCAGCATGGCAAGCACTCTCGACTTGCAAAGGACCAACCTTGCATAGGCCTACCACATGGGTACACGTACCACAGGATCAAAGGCAACACTGTGAGGCTGCCAGTGCAGTTGACTCAGGTACAATTTGACTTGAAGTCAACACTATCTCCTTAGCATCTTCACATCGCATTGCCGGCAGCTTAGTCATTATGCACATGCTCACATTACGCCTACCTGACCTACCAGGCAGCATAGCAAATGTCATGCTATTTGCCATAGTCTAGGAGTTACATATAAGGTAAGCAGGCGTACCCTGATGATGTCAGCGATGGGGGGGTGCACAGGCTTGACTGGCCTTGGTGGCGGCACTAGGGTTGCCACCTTGTGTATCAACAGGTTAGGGCAGTGCATGTCCCTCTTAGTCATCACCTGCAGCAGGGCAGTGCACATCTGTATTAGTGATGACCTGCAGCAAAACCCGGAGCCCATGTCAGTGTATGCAGTCATGCTTGTGTGATACATCGAGATTTGCTGCATGTTGCAAATGCTAAATGCATCGCTATGCTTCTTCATCCCTCACATGCCACAACCTCCACCAGTCTCCTAAAGCTCTGCAGTCCTGCAGATCCAAGTAAACATGACAGTATTTGTCTCACATGTTTGGTGGTGGTTGGCAGGTTTGTCGTGCAAAAGTTGCACTCAGTGTCTGTTAGGCAGGACATGTCCTTGCTAGAGTTTTTTCAATCGTTTTGATGCAGCACAGCAACACTGCACAGTCATCAAAACAGTGACCATTTGTATAGTCTGTATTGAAATTTTGCTACTCAGAATGTCATGTAAAGCAGAGTGCATTCTGAACAGCAAGACATCTATCACCAGAATGCACATGTTGCCAAACTTTGTCAAGGCCGTCTTGTAGGATGGCTGACAAAAACTGGTCAGAAGGGCACCTTTGAGTCAGTGATGTCTAGCTCTGTGAGTTTGTCACTCCACAGCATCAAGACCTCCAACGAAGTGCACCCCTTGGCATCAAACTTTTCCAGGTTGGGACACTGAATGATAACCTGTGATAACACAATTGGTTGTATTGCATATACTGCAGCATTGCCGTGTACAGTGCACTGCATATTGTGTGCTGTATAGTGCAGGCTGCACACGGTATGCCGTGTTTTGCAGACTGCGTCCTGTGCTGTGCTTGCTGCATTCTTCAAACTGAAGCTGCATGACATTTTGGGAGCTGAGAAGTACTGTACTGTATCGGTCAGGACAACAAATGCAAGATCTCAGTCAAGTGTATGCGCACAACAGCACCTGCTTAGGTATGCAGCCTAGGGGCAGAAAATGCAAATGTAACTTCATTGCCACATCCTGCAGCTGTTTGCAGCCAAGGCATTCCATCACCGCAGATCAGAGACGCAACAGCAGCTGCATAGCTCACCACCATTGTCCAACAGGTGACACATCTGAAGCTTGAGCAGCGTGACAACTTATCCATGACAACTTATACACGTGAGCGCGCTCATGAAGGCATAAGACGTGGTTGCCTGCATCAGAGCAGAAGCTGACTCATGACTCATACCTTGGTGAGGTGAGTACAGTTGGTGAGGTTGAGGGTCAGCAGTGACTGGGACTGAATGAGCACATGCGACAGCTTGGGGCAGCCGTACAGGTCCAGATGTGCCAACTTGGGGCAAGCTGTTGTCGGTGATATGACCGCCTTGCTGATATTCACAGACCCCCTCAGCCCCTGCAACAATGATGCTCGTAGATGCAACAGTGATGATAGTAGATCCAACAATGGTGAGAATAAAGTATAAAAGCAAATCTGACAGTAATACTGATAGTAACAGTAATAATGATGATGATGATAATGCTAATGCTGATAATGCTGATGATAATGTTAACCATAATGGTAGTGTGAGGCTTTCCAGCCCATGCTGAGCTAGTATGTGCAGGACAAGCATTGTCTATCGTGAGCTCTGCTGTAGCATCCAGCACTACATGTTGTGATGTAGCAGAATACAAAGTGCAAGTGCAGGTCTCAAGTCATTGCGTTGCTGGTGATGCAACCATGAATGGCATGGCCAGATTAAGGTCATCACAGCAGGCTTATACTGTTTTGAAACTGAAGTCACAGAAAGGACAGCTGTCATGTCAAGAGCCTGCTGTGATCAAGTGAACTAGCAAGGTTATTGCAGCCTACTCAGTGTGGGGTGTTACTGATTGTATATATGTGTTGATGATGCTCACAGAGCATTTCACAGGCTGTAATGCAAAACAGGTGATGATCAGCTCTGAAGTGATTAAAGCCATGTTGTCAAAGCAACCGTTGGCAACCAGAGCTGACATGGCAAGGGTATTGTGGGTACTATAGAGACAAAGCGCTGCATCAAGCTGGAACCAGCAAACAGTGAAGCGCAGGCATCCCAATGAGCAACATGAAAGAGTGACGATGCGGACCAGAGTGTGCAGCTCTGGAGGCGACAGCTTGACAAGCTCTGAAAGAAAATTGTCTCGCACAGCAGCGCTGCCTAGAATGTTGATCTGCTTGGTTGCTGTCAAAATTCGCTCCCTGAGCGCACCCCATGTAGGCCAGGTGTTGGCATCTGGAAGAGAGGTAGGGGGAAGCTCCCAGAGCCCGCTCTGCACTGCCTGCACACATACGCCTTGTGCCTACCAGCTGCCAAGAACGTGTGTCTCTTCCTGGCTCGGGCACGGTCGTAGAAGTCGAGAAGGATTGGAGGCAAGGCTATCAACGCGACAACAGCGTGCAGACACGCATTGCGGCGTTCAAAGTGACTGGAAACGTACTTTTTCCCACGATGCATCGTGCTCTGGCTCTTGTAGCTCAGGCTCTTTCTTCTTTTTGCCGCCCTTCTTCGGAGGCATGCTTTCTGACTCGTCTGTGGATAGTTTTGAGCCAGTCTCGACCTGGCTGGCTCAACCATACATTTTCTTACTGGCAGCTGAACCAAAAGTACTGCGCCCGCCCACAAGCGGACTGTGGACGCACAGGAGCTGTGTTGATAACCATGTTGTTCTGACTGACCGCGTTACGGTGCGTTACACCGAAACCAATTCTAGCATTCAGCAGCACACTCTAAGCTACCAGCTAGCTGCACACAAAGAAGCTGTTCAGTAGACTACTGCTTGACTTTACACTGCGGCATCTGACCAAGGACCTGCTGGATGCCCAGCACTGATTGTGTTCACATAGCATACCCGAGTACTTATCAGTAATGACGTTTTTATAGTATATCTGAGTGACACATTGGCAATCATGAGAAACTAGACACGGCCTTGCCTCTTGCATGCTGGCAACAGTATACTTACGTAACAGCTAGCAAGCAACAAGTACATGCATGCTTAACCCACTTGGCAACCCCATATCCCAGTACAAAAACATTGAAATCCTAATCCTCCACATTAGATACTGTGAGTGTCAAACAGCAATGCTCGGCATCAGGAGCAATATCAAAATTTTCAGTCCCGTTAACAAAACCTCAATCTTGATGCAGATGCAACAGTCTGTATGACTCTTAAAAACTCCTAGACTAGGCAGTCAGACGACTCTTGGGACCTATTTGACCAGACACCAGTACCAACACATGTCAACAACTAGTACTTGTGTGCACATGCTGTCAAAATGGAAAAGCACACTGGAAACTGTATGACTTCTTGCAATCGCACACATAGCACACCACCACCATCTGATCTGAACAGAGAAGCTTGCTGCGGTAAAGGAGCAAATCACCAGCGCGCTTGAAATTGCACTCCAACACAATCTGCCGAACACAAAGCTGTTTGGTATATCCATTTTGCCATTGCTGCTATGCAAACAAAAGCAAACAGCCAACCCCAAACATTCACAAAGGCCTCGGCCACCAAACAAAGCTAAGTCAGTTTGCATGGGGATTGGCAAGCTCCAGATACAGTCCCCAGCCATTCAGCCAGAACCAGATACTACCAATCAGAGAGCCAAAGATCAGCTCTAGCAGCTCGCCCTTCCATGTGATGTCCAGCTTGTAGGGCGCAGCAGCAGAGATCAGGAAGCCTATACTACCCCAAAGCTGCCAGGCATTGATCCAGAAGGGCAGACTCTTCATCTCCCTCATGGTCAATGGAAAATAACCTGCATGACATGATTTAAGTGATTTCAATCAAATTTACTTTGATGGGTGTGAAACAATGCCTGTGCAGTGAGTGTTGTGCAAAAATGTCAACAGACTGAGATGACACTCTCTGGTGCAGACACATGCAAAATTTGTGAGCATCATTTGTGCAGATGGGCAAAGGGCATTGCTGCAAAAGTGCGGTCTCTACTTTTGGAGAAAGTTGCTGTATACACATGAACATCAGCACCATCAGGGTGACTATAAAAGAGGAAGGGAGACACACCTCGCCACCAGCTATGCACACCATCCATGCAGAATGGGACTGACGCCACTGTAAAGCACGAGGCCCCAAATGTGATTGTGAAGTAAATCCACCACTCCTAAAGTCAGCAGCTTTGGTCAGGTGCAGCGCAGTACTAAATATAAAATCCACTACATGCACACTATATTCTATCACCAAAGGGACAACAGAACTGGTGGTGGAGTCTACATTGTGGGCTGTTGCAATGGACAATTTCATCATGCAACCTGCGCACCGAGTTCACAGTGTGCAGATTCCATGGTGAAGTCATTCACTGCAACAGCCCAAAGTGTAGACTGCACCAACAGTTCTGTTGTCCCCTTGGCAATAGAACATTGATTGTTGCCCTTCTGTGATGGCTCAAGTCCAGAGAAGTCATGGCATTGGCCTGTGCCATGATCAACCATATCTGCTAAGGCAGCATTGACAAAACAGTGATACATGCTGGCTTGCATGCAGGCAGAAACAATACTATCTATCAGACATGTCACTCTGTAACCAAACACATGCATGTTACCATGGCAATCAAGCAGTCACAGGAAAAAAAATGGCATACGCCATGCATACCTGCTGATTGACAGTCAGATTGAGGGGCACATCTCCGTACAGAACTCCAGCAATGTTGGAGATGTTGAAGCCTGTGGCTCCAATGAACATGAGCACAGATGCCCACCAGAGCAAGTTGTCTACCTTGACTGGAAACAGTATACGATACCTGCAACATTTCAGGCATTCATTCACTTGTTTGTTACATGCCTTCCCCTAGGGTCAGGTGCGTACAGTCTCGAGTAGCTGTCTGTAAAAGGTCTGATGTTGGCAGTCAGTCTGTCAACAGTAACGTAAGGTGATGTGTTGTCATTCACAAGGTGCATGAGCATAAGCACTGCTGCATCCAACACAAGGCCTTCACAAAATAAATCAAGAGAGTAAACAAATCTGATATGATAAAATGATCAAAAGAGCCGTACCCAGGTCTTTTGCCCTGCTTGCCGCCAGCTTCCCAGTTATGCCGCCGCATCTCCAAATCTGTGTTAGCATTCTCCACCACAAGCAGCCACACACCAGGCCAAAAGAAGAAGCATGCAGCAAAGACATCTGGGTAGCCAATCAACCAATCGTACTCGCTGGCTCTGTGCGTTCCGTCAAGAAAAACCTGGGGAAGCAAAAAAGCATTTAGAAAAAGCATGTCGCGGATTTGCAGCCATCGAAAGTGAAGTCTTACATGCAGCCTAGGCAGCTTTGCACTCAGTCGAGGTGCTTTGTGACCTGACAGCATCATGTAAAAAACTATAAATGTCACGATACAGTGCACATTGGCCATACCTGCAGAGGTCTGCAGCGGTGCATGGATCACATGCAATGTGTGAAAGTCGCTAAGCCATACAGCATTGTAGATTCCAGCCAAAAGTAAGTGTACACCTGTGCCTAAGTAGCACTTGAAGTAATCATGCGCTGCCCAAGAGCATTCTCTCAAACAATGCTCAAGCGCTGCATGACATGAAAGGTGCCCAATACCTTGTGGCTGAGGGCTGCTGCAGAACCTAAAGTGAAGAGAGCAGAGCCCCAGAAGAAGGTCCATGCAATCCACCAGGAGATGGCCAGCTTGGGTCCCTTGTTGTTATAGTTCCAGAATGCCAACCAGCGCCACCAGTGATACCTTTGCTTGCCCTCTTGCTGAGCCACCTCATGGTGCTGCAACCTTCCTTTCCTGGAGTAACAGCATCTACCAGTTTCAAGAGACAGGAGTACCAAAGTCTACCAGTTTCAAGGACAGGAGTACCAAAGTCTACCAGTTTCAAGGACAGGAGTACCAAAGTCTACCAGTTTCATGGGACAGGAGTACCAAAGTCTACCAGTTCAAGGGACAGGAGTACCAAAGTCTACCAGTTTCAAGGGACAGACAAGTTCAGTGTAGCAGTGCCTGAGTAGCACTAAGCGTGGGTGCGAAGTGAAGGAGCTGTACACTGACACATCAGCAGCATGTGATGTCAGCTGGGACACTGAATGAGTGCGGGACTGCGAGCACATACCTTTGTCTCCTATGACTCCAGTGAAATGGCTGGCCGTTTGCATCCTCACCTTCATGTCAAGCACTGCAGTCAGTCATGCAGTTGCAGCAATGCTCACATGCTGTTTGTGAGCACGTGTTACTGTACAATATGAGCAATGTTTAATCTGCCAGGACGGGAGTGGGGTCCTGCAAACTCGCCAAGCTCTGCAGAAAATATTTAGAAGGCTTGTTGGGCCCACACATTGAGTGCAAACGTGATGCCACAAGTGTAGTTGACAAATCCATCGTCCGCTCAGATGGACATAAAGCAGCAACAGATGCTTTGGGGAAAATGTGGAACAAAAGGCAGTGCTTTGAAGATGCTGTGGTGTCACCTTCTACAGCAGTGATATGCAGAGGCTTGCCGTTGCGCCAAAAGAATCCTTGATACTTCACCTTGCCTTCCCTGCATGAGAGTGTGATATTTAACACAGAGAAGCTTTGTACCTCAGTTCATGCCAGCACAGCTCAAAGTTCAGCGCACAGATTGTGTCAGTGTGGGTCACGAACGACAGCATACCACCTACCTGATATGATCAGGAACTGGTTTGCCTTGAAAGATTCTATGCTGCCAAGGGTGTAAGTAGGTGGCCAGATGGTGGTGATGGTGGTGTTGATGACCGCTCTCCACATCATGATGCGACACGCCAGGCGCGCTATCTCCGTTTACCTGCTGTCCCGTGCCTGCGCGTCGAATATGGGATCTTTGCTGTCGATTTGCAAACAGCCCGAGCTGCAGCAGGCAGTATGGAGGACGTACTGACCTATTGCGTGGCCATTCTGCTGAACTCCTTCGCTATTCTGTTGCAGACCTGTGCCGTTCATTTCTATGGAAGCCATACCTCCAACGCGTCTGCTTGACCGACAGCGCTGCGGATATGTTTCTCGTCTGACGCAAACGTCGAGGGCTTCTAAGCGGGTTTTGCGAGTGGCCCAACGCCTGTGGTAATTACAGCCACGATGTTGAGCAAACCCATGAAGCCGACGCTGCAATTCGAAACCAAACTACTGCGTATATGTATGTCACCAGCTTCCTGTCGAGCGTGGGAGCAGAAGAAGAGCAGGTTCAGGCAAAATTCTGACTTGGATTGAGCGCTAAACATTGCATCCCTTGCGTGATGGACTGGCTTCGTTCGTAATGGACTGGCTTCGTTGCAGCCTTTCGCATGGTCATACAGCAAACATGTGAACTGAAGGCATAGCAGCTTTGGATAGTACGCCGTGACCTACAACTCCTCAACTTGTGTCACATCGTGCACGCATAGGCGTAAAGCCATGTCCAACCAGTATGCATTGTCACATCTCCTTGATTTTTAGCATGTCATCTCTTTGACACAACGCCAGCAAGCATCGACCAAGGCATCCTGCTGTATCCAGTTTCAGCCATCAGCTTTTGCAATGCGTGACCTCCGGCGTCAGACAAGAAGCTTTACCAATTCACGAGCCATGACATCGTCAGTAGGGACAGCAAGACATGCCCAAAGACGGCAGCAATGGCGTTGCACCCTCTTGTTCAAGCAGTGTGGGAACCACAGCAGCCTCTGCACTGCAGCTTCCTGCTGCAGCACCAGCACCAACCTCGTGGATGTTAAACGATCAGGTCTCAATAAGAAAAGCGCAGCATCACGTTTTGGGGAGCCTAGGTTGCAGCTATCGCCATCTAGCAATATGCCCCATAAAGTCAAACTTGCGGAGGGACTAACACAGCCGCAGCACTGGTCAAGCGGTACACACTCACAGCCTTTTCACTCAAAAGACAAGCTATACAAACTAATGCAATATTTGCGGCTGTCAGCTTAACCTGCATCTTTTCTCCCCAATTTTGTTACAAAACCATTGTGTTAAGCATGTGCTTCCATGCAGATGCCAGCATGTCAGGTGCCAAAACAGAGCAAAAGGGCAAACAGGTGCCTGACAGGACATCTTCCTTGCTGTCAAGGCCAACCTCCAGGCTAAGGTTGTATGACTCAGACATTCGAGAGGAGCTGATAGACACAATGCTGTTGTACAATATACCCTTTGTCAAAGATGGTACAGGAGCGCCAACAGACCGTCCACGCAACAGATTAGAAACGTGAGTCAGGGCAGCATTTGCACAACATGCGCATGCATGCCTGCAGTTGCATTGCTACAACAGTTGCCTAGCTGCATTTGTGACTGCAGACGATCATGCTGCATACTCTGATACCTTCAAGGCGTCATATCCTCATAGGATGACTTGCTATCTGGATTTGGTCATGCCCGATCTGATATGTTTGCACTAGACACATGGCTCGTATCGTCAACCTCTGTCACCAATTCAAATGAATGTTTCACACATTTCCATCGTCAGCTTGTATGTGCAGTCATGCACGCATGTTGCAAGCACAAACCCAATGCACCAAGCATCATCTTGCAATCTTTCTATTGCATGATAGGCTAATGCCCAATGGGCCAGATGACAGACGCTACTCAGCTGCTGGTGTTCTAGCCCTCAGTTTTGGGCCTCCTGATGGTCACATCAGGCTGCTGCTGACGCAAGAGAAGGCCAACAAAAGCAGGTGGCGTAAGAAGATGGTCGAGAGGGATCTTTGGCGCACAATGCACCCATTCAACCTTCCAGGTAGGAATGCACCCATTCAACCTACCAGGTGGGCCTCCTATCTGCATATGCAGTCACCCTCTGTGAACGGTGGTGCTGCTGCTCACACACGACCAGACTGCAACTCCTGTTCTTGCCACAGCTGTAGCTTGTTGTTGGGAAACAATGCATGCGAGTGCTTTGTCCAACATCTTTCAGCCGGTTCTTTCAGCAGACAGCTAGCTGGCAACTGTGCATCCACACCTTGGGCCATCCATATGGTGCACGCACACCCTGTGTGCAACAGGCAGCCCTGCAGATATGCTGCACCCAACAGACACCTCAAACAAATGGCCGTACATAGTACAATCTCATAAACGACTGTTGGTTGTGTTGTGCAATCATGCGTAGGTAGCCAGCAGTCATCGTCTGTGACATTGTACTATGTATGGACTAGAAGATTGCTTGCTGGCGCAACAATTGTCTCAACATGTCATGACATGTGCAGGCGGCAAGAGGAAGATGATTGACACAGATGCCAAAGCCACGGCTTTGAGAGAGCTGGAGGAGGAAACAGCAGGTGCCAAAAACAAGATTTTTGTTGAGCTTTTTTTGTCAGGCTTTTTTTGCTTTTTCAACTTGGTTTCTGTATCTTGTCTTTGCACGCTCAAATATGTACATGCCTGGCTTCATGCTTACATTGCGTATGCTGAATTCATATTTGCATACAGTGTGCTATGCGCTCAATGACAGTATACAGCAAGCAGTTGGCCTCAGGGGTTCAGCTCTTGAGCATGTGCATGCCTGGCGCTCAGCTTTGGGCTTGTCTTGTCAGGAGTAAGGTCTTGTAGGTCTGCATGACAAGTGTTCAAGCTTGCATGGTGGATCTACAGATCAGAGTAGACAACATCCCCAGAGTTGAGGGCTCATTGGTCAACATCTGGTCCTCCACCGTTTGCGCCAGTTGTTGGATGGAGTTCATTATGCTTACTTCAGACTGCTGTGAAGAGACAAGCCTTATCCCTGCACGTACCTAGCTCATCAGGAGCTGGAAAGCGTTTTTATTTTGTTATCATTATCATCGTCGTCATCATCATCATCATCATTGTTATTGTTATTATTATTATTATTATTATTTGTTTTTGTTTTTTTTTTTTAGATTATTTATTGTTATTATAGTTGTTATGCTGATTGCAGGCTTGCTCAGCAGCAGCAATGTGGACCTTGCCCAGGCAGCAACCCACTTTGGAGCGCCTTCCAACTACTATGCATTCACTTGCAAGCTGGAGGGCCAGGTATTGCACTTGCTGATTTTGCTGGGCCACAGAATCAGAAAGAATGCTTATTGTTTTTATTGGAGTTAGTGAAAGATCAGTGACCTTATTGATCGTTACTAAAAGTGGAATATAATTTCGTTATATTTGCAAATTGAAAAGCGGAACACTTGTTGTTTTTGATGGGTCACAGGATATGTCTGCACACCTGGACGTGGCCATTTGCTGTAGACTGCTGCAGCCGTTGCTTAGACATCACACATACGGCATCTGCATGGCGACTGATGTATCTCATACAGCTGGGCAGCCGTCGTGTTTGACCACAAGTATGGCCTGCATCAACCCGCATGCATGCGTGATCTGGTATTCAGCGTGATGACTGACGCCAAACAGCCTGTTCAGCTGATGAGGCTTGTCTGGCATCAGAGCCTTCGTGCATCATCTGTATATCTCAGGGCAGCACAGCACTTCCATCTGACCCTTCGTAAAAGGCAAGAAAAACGAGCCTGGGCAGCCCAGTATATCAAGACAGACGTGCACAAGTGCTTGACAAGTCAAAGGCTTGGCTGTTTCAAGACCGAGCCTCTGCAGATGTTTGGTCATCTTCATGCATTGACAGGGTCTTTGTCTGGCAGGATGATCTGCCAGAGAGGTTTGCTGCCCTCATAGCAGACCCCCCCACAGACCTGAGGGCATGCAGAACCAAGGCCCTCATATGGATGCCTGTACGTGAGCTGGCTAGGTACCCAACACCCCCTCTGCATGCTTGTGCATCCTCGCAGCGATGTGGCATGCTTGTGCATACTCACTGCTGCGTGTACAACCTCACAGCAATGTGGCATGCTTGTGCTTGTGCACCTTCACGGCAATGTGGCATGCTTGTGCATCATCATAGCTGCTTGTGCAACCTCACAGCAATGTGGCATGCTTGTGCATCATCATAGCTGCTTGTGCAGCCTCACAGCAGTGTGGCATGCCTGTGCATTCCCACAGCTGCTTGTGCATCCTCATAGCTGCTTTCGCAACCTCACAGCAGTGCACATTATCAGGCGCTATGCAGAAGCCACCATGTTCCACAGCGTGTGCACAACACATTTGTGTTCTCAATTTTGGTTCAATTTTGCAAGGGATTCTCTTTTGACAGGGAAATTTTAGGAAATGCGCCTGGCCGTTCTGGTCAAATAGGTTTTGCTTTTCATTTGGGCATTTCTGACTAGTAGACGCTGGCAGTGCATTTAGCAGGTACTCAGCAACAAATTAGCCAGAACACCTGCAGCATTTTTTTACTAGTATCAAAGTATTGCTTTTGATCAGGCAGTGGTCATTGAATGCCTGCAGGTGGCCAAGGAGTGACTTTCTTGATAGGCTCTTCAACGGGACCTCCATTCCAGCATGGCTATGTGCTCAACAGCAAGAGCATGACCTGCTACAAGAACAGGCACAAGAGCAACCCCTGCTGGGTGACTTGCCCTAGGCAACAGCAGAAGGCCTGATGGGCACTGCATGCTGGTCTGCCATCAACACACCCCTGGACGCGCATGCCTTCTGCAGCGTGATCCAGCAAGGCAAATGTGCAATGAGAAGTGCAGGTTGATCATGCTTTGGATGGCATGATTGATTTTTGTTTGGAGGAGCTTTGTTCTGTATACACTTGCGGTGTACCCCTAGAGAGGATGACAGCCACAGAAAGCTTTGGTCTTGACCTTAGCTGGATCAACATCGCGGTCAGGCAGCACAGCCTGGACCACAGCTGGGCAGAAGGGTTCAGAGGCAGTCACCACAGCTGGAGGGCTGGCACCACAGCCAGGCCACAGGTTCTTGGCAGCTCCATGAGCGCCACAGCTGGACAGCCAGCCCAGCTCACAGCCAGCCCAGCTCACTACGGCTTCCCCTTCCTAGCCCAGAGCTCAGCTCAAGGATGCACAAACAGTCTGACCATGTCACACATGGCAACCGAAAGGAAGTTGTCGTTGCCATGAGGCACAGTTATGCTCCTGGGCCTGGGCCTGGCAGCTTGGCATTGATGTGTCATGCATCAAGGTATGTGCTGGCAATGGTCTGACATTGTGTCATCCCACACTAATCTGTTTGCATAGGCATGCTGCAATGTGCTGGTAAGCTGTGCTGAGCTGTTCTGTGACCTCACAATGCGTACAAGGTGTCTTGACCTGCAGGTGATTCAGCACTGGTCGTGGTGTGCTAGCAATTTCTTGCTGCAGACCATGAGCTGTCAGTGGCAAGCAGGGCTATGGAAGATTGCAACCCACCAACCTACGTCTCAGTCTGTTGGAAGCATGTGACTCAGTTGACTACAGAAAATTATGAGCAAGTGTTGCTTACAGAGCATCAGGCGTGCATGTTGCAGCAAAGTTGCTGACTGCAAAGTCGATGCAATACTGGCCGTGGATGAAAGTAAACGTCTGTGCAGTGACAGAATAGTGATGGGTTCAAACCATGATTACACACATGTGATATACGCAGTGTCCTACACAATCCGTAGCTTTCAGTGTAGCAACACTCAGACTTGGTAAAATGCGCTTACATCTTCATTTAAAAGGCAAGATACACTCAATTTTGCTGTGATGCAGACTTGTCAATGTAATGCATGCATGCCATACACATCATTGATCAAGGCCGATGGCGTGAATTACAATGTTTAGTCAGAGCCCGTTGACACAATGCTACTTTGTTAGTACTGTACTGTAACATACATGTGCATGCTGTTCCCATAAGAAGCTCATGCTTGCTCTGCCAGCGCAATGATCTGATCTCCAGCTTGTAGGACCTGCTGTTGATTAGCACTGGGCGCAGAAATCACAGTCCCATCCTCTAGAACGTACCCCAGAGCTGTCTCCTGGTGTTGCCGCGCTACTTCTGAGACCTCTGAAAACGTCATGGGGGTGTCTGAGGTTGTCGATAAATTGTATCTGCTGGGATGCCGCAAGTAGATCTCAGCACCTGGGCAACATGCCAACAAATTTCTAATACACACTGGAACCCCATGGCCATGCAAAGACATGAATGTCTGAATGCAGCTGATTTATATACACAAGGGCGGGATCACACACAGTATGTTGTGACAAAACAAGACAACATAGTATCAGCAAACTGAGTCAAGGAAAGGTGCTAAGACAAGTCAGCATCATCATGCTAATGACACTTGCCATGCCTTGGCATACATATGACTGATGCGGCACGCCTTGAAAGGCTCTGTGAGAGATCAGCAGAGTCCAGCAGTTGAAGTTCACAACCAAAACATACCTTGTGCATCAAAGAGGTCGTTCATGACACTCAGCAACTCGGGCTGCACTGACACCTGAGTCAACAGCCCACTCAGCAGCTCATCAGGAAGCAGCACATCCACATCCATTACTACACCTTGCCTTCCCTCCCTCTCTGTTGTCCCACCACCATCTAGCTGCTTATGCCCCTGAGCCTTGACACTGGCATGCCCAGATGTCCCACCATGTGTTCCATGTGATACATGCTGATGATGATTGTCAGTGACTGCTTCCACAGCTTCAAACTCCTTCTGGCTGTTGCCAGCTGCTTTGTGACTGTGGCTAGTTATGTAATTGATCAGCTGTATGGTACGTGGATGACGTACTGGAGCAACAACATGCAGGGGTGTTGTGCGGCCAGATTCCAATGCCAAGTCCTGCAGCTGGATGAGTGATGCTACCACCTACACAATGCACCAAAGGTTACACATGTCTGCGTCAACACAAAGCACAACAGGATACACATGTTTGAGTCATAACTAAAACGACAGTGTACATTGCTTATGGCGCAGCAGGCCATATCAGCCAAGCGTTTAGTTTGACTTGCAGGCAGGTATGCTTCAAGACATAGACACTATCTGACCATCAATGGCCATTGCAGTGGGCTTGGACAAGTTGTATCAGACAGGCAGGTGACAATGACATGCTGCCTGGTGGGAAGCATATCAGCGCATCTGGCAAGACGCTGGCAGTGACGAGGGTCATCACCTGTGTTTCAGTTGATACCTTACAGTCTGAGGAGTAGGACCAGCTGAAAACGAATGAAAATGAAATGGGGAGAGATATCACCTGTGCATCGGCATCATTGTCCGCAAGGGAATGCAAAGGCATCCTCAAGATGACAGCATCAGCTTCTGCTATGCCTGCCTGCAGAGACATTTTCATTTTCATTTTATACCTTACAGTCTGGGGTGTGGAGCCAGTCGTGACTTGTCAGACAAGCGCAAGCATGAGAGATGAGCGTCAGTGATTGATCGGTAGGCAAGCTTACTCAGCAGTGGCTATGGAATCTGACTGTTGCTCACCCACACTGCATGACTACATCATGATGCTTCAAATGCAGGGCTTGGGTATAAAGGAGGAAACGCTGAGTCAGCTTATTGCCTCGGTGCTGAGGTCAGCACATGACAGCGAGCTGGGGTCAGCATTTCAACAAATGTTGCGTGCGGTCAGCACATGACTGTTTGCTGATCTCAACAAATACTGACAAGCAGGGCGCACCAGGCTACGCGTGACTCAAGTACTCACACCTCAGACTGAGCGGCTGAGTGTGCAGAAGCAAGACATGCAGACAGCAATAATGCACCAAATTGACCCCCTCAAGAGCAATGCCTTGTCTTGTGCTTATGCAAGCAGTCTTGTGCTTATGTAAGCATTCACCAGTCTTGTGCTTATGTAAGCATTCACCAGTCTTGTGCTTATGTAAGCAGTCTTGTGCTTATGGAAGCAGTCTCTGGAACCAAGCCCAAGTACTGTACCTCTAGAAGGACTTGGCGGGAAGCCACGCTTCCCTCCAAAAGCAAGCATAGCACTGTACCTCTAGGAGGACTTGGCGGGAGACCAATCAAAGTACTGTACCTCTAAGAGGATTAGGCGGGAAGCCACGGTTCCCTCCAAATGCCGACAGCGGCAGTTGCCACACTCTGAGGGCAGATCATCAGGCTCATCTGGACTCACTATTGTCACTATAGATCCAGGCGGTGCAAAGTCACCCAGACCGTTGACTAAACCCTCCACAGTCTGGTCCACATTCCAGCCTATCACCACTATGTCTTTTTTATGTATCTGCAGGTATGGAACTATTATTCATACGGAAAGCTTGTGTATGAAAGACTTGGAGGGACGTGCCAGGGAAGAACAGCATTGAGACACTGGTTGCAGTTGGAGGCATTGGTAGCTGCTCATGTACATTGTGACTTGCAGATGCAGGAAGGACCTGTGACAGGTATGTTGCCACTCCAAATCATTACCTTCACATGCAGAACTATCAAAACTGAGAACCGCTTAGAGAGTAGGTTTGCAACACCCCACTGCTGAAGGCTGTGACGCAGCATGGTGATGCTGCACACACAACCACGGCAAGTGGCATGAGATGGAATGCAAGGCAGGGTGTAGAAGCAAATAACAGAGCAAGGAAAAACCTATGCCTTTCAGCGTGAACTAGAGAAGGCAGGTCCATGAGCACAGGCCTACCTCTGGGTTGTGCTGTGATGCAGCATGAGATGCTGAGGGGCGTGTGTTGACAGGAAGATTGGTGCGCTCCCTTGCCTTGTTCATGGCCTGGTACATACACATGTAAAGTCTCAGTAAACTCTTGTTATTTTGGACTAATAACATCATCTGTACACACTGACAAACAATGCAATCATTATCTGGCGACCTGTGAGCAAGCTCTGACACAAAAATAGCCCTCTTGCATCAAGCTTTGGGTAGCATGAGAAAGGGCTGCTGCATCTATAGCTTTCGTGGCCTTGCACGCTACATGATGTCTCTGCCATGATTCTCATTATCTGGATACTCATGCTACATGCATGTCATCCCCACTATTCCCACTGCATGAACGTTCATGCTACCGGTCTGTGCCTACAAGCTGTGCCTCATTCTACAAAGCTCTGATGCATCATGCTTCATCCTGGATGAGAAAGCTGCACACATGCTATATGAGAAACCCACGTACACTAAGCAAGCAGAAAGTGGGCATACATGCACCATTCAAAGCCTACAGCAGGACTTGGCATACAGTTGTTGGTGAGGATCCATTGTTGTTCTTGTACAAGAACAAGCTGTCACCTGTTTGGATGGCGTGACATCTGCTGTGCTTGAGAGGAATACAAGCCTGTGATGAGTGTCCAGCAGGCAATCATCTGGAGGGTTTAAATGGGCTTGACCAGTCTTGGTGTCCAACACGCCACACAGCACTGCCTTGTCAAAGCTCCTGCGTGATTCTGCGTAAGTCTTGCGCAACAAGGCGGGAAACATGTCCTGCATCAAGGCAAGAAACATGTTCTGCATCAAGGAGGGAAACATGTTCTGCAATAAGGAGGGAAACATTTTCCGCAGCAGCACTGCGGCTCAGAAAAGTGTGCCAAAGCTCGCTAGCTGCTGACATCCTTGTTAGCAACAGGATATGCTTGTCTCTGACCAAGCCAGCACGTGCCTTCCAGCAGATAACAAATGCATGTCAAGCAAGCAGACCAGGGATGCTAAAAGGATACAGTGAAGTTCAGTGTCTGGACAAAATTTCATGTCTGTTAAGATACCAAAAATGTTAAACTAAATCTAGTCCAACAGGCAGTCACCGTCCAAAGCAACAGTATGTAGTCCCATGCAAGCAGATGACGGGAGCTAGCAAGGCAGCCAGCTGTACCAATGCTGACTCAGTGTCATGTGACTGAAAGTGCTGCTGAGGGTGCACTCACCTTGAGGTAAAACTCAGCGCTGGTGTGCGTCTGAAGCAAGATCTGGCTGTACACTTTGCCCAGTCCTGGCTGTACAGCACATTGGGAGATCAACCTGCATTGGACCAGACACACAGGTATAACAAGCTCTTTGGGATACACATACATCACTCTCTGTTGAAGAATGTCCAGATTTCCATAGTGTCAATCTAAACTAAAAGTCCCGGAACTAGCAAACAGCCTTGTGACATCATGGGGAGGTATGACAGGCTGATCAGATGCATGTGCTATGCGCCGTTTTTGGCAGAGTGGATAGGCAGTCACCTCTTGCAGGGAAGGCGCGGTCGCATTGTAGTCAGTGGCTGGGGTAAAAAGCAGACCAGTTGCGCTGGTCTGATGCCCCCTGACCAACTACATTTGTTCATGCTTGTTTCATACAAAGACATGCAGGTGATTCATGATGATGCATGTTTTGGCACCTTTCCAAAGCGATGACAATGACAATGTGATCATGACAATAATGTTGCATGCATACTATAGCACCTCCTAATGTCGTTGGCAGTCTGTAATAGCATGCATAGTTTGCAGCAACAAGTGTCGATGAAAGAGAGGCTGCATTATCCATCAGCTTTTGATGGAACAAAATCTAAAAAGCATTCTCAAACCACATGTCAAATCTGCATTAGCTTCAACATCCTAGACACAAAGAGCAGCAGGCTGACTGTACCTGTCCATGCGCTCTTGATCCTTCATCTCAATCAGGCCCAGGTTCATGTGCTTTGGCAAGGAGCCCTGGCTTGCAATGGCCAGCAGGCTGTCACCCTCTGTGCTCTCAGGCCCACTCTGAATCAGCAAGTTCTGCCCAGCCTGCAGGCAGAGAGGTCACAGAAACATTTGCCTGTCTGTGTTTCTGCTGGTTCACATTTCTGCCATTTACCTGCTGTCTGCAAGTTCAGTCTGCAAGCCGCACCTGCCAGAATTGAATCATTCGAGGGCTGTTTTTTATACAGCCCACATGTATCACACCAGAGATGTGCAAGACAAACTGCTGTGGACAGACAGGACTTGTCCCGCACGTACCTAGCTCATCATGAGCTGGAAAGAGACTTCATTATTTTATTACTGTTATTACACCCCTTTGGTGCTATGCATGCAATCAGACAGCAACTATGCACACGGCTGCAACACAGTCTGCAGTGCATTCAGCCATGCAGGACACCCTGGACCATCCACAAAGCAACTTTGACACCACTTGTCTTGATCAGGCTGCAGATGCACACAACCGATGTGGCTATCAAAGTGAAGAATGTATTGAGCTACCTGCATGAATTGAACCCATCATGAGCTGGAAAGCATAAACATTGTTATCTCCACTTACCAATTCGAAACTTGCAGATGTTGCATGGGTGGCAGAGGAAGTGCCTCACCTTTGCTCCACCCCCCAGTGCTTCAATGCCAGTCATGGCAGCCACCTTGCGCTGGGCTGCCCCTTCCTCATCCTCAGGATGCAGCATCACTATGATCCTAGCACGCCCTGCAACACGGTCACTTACATTTAGCAGCAGTCAGTCACTATGTTTGTGCTCTGCAATATGGTCTGTCAGAATTAGCATCAGTGAGTCAGCATGTTTGTGCTCTGTTACATGGTCTGTCAGAACTAGCATCAGTTAGTCACTATGATGCCCTGCAACCATGTCTGTCAAAATTAGCATCAGTGAGTCAGCATGTTTGTGCTCTGTTACATAGTCTGTCAGAACTAGCATCAGTGAGTCACTATGATCTCAGCCTGCCCTGCAACACAGTCTGTCAGACTTAGCATCAGTCAGCAGCATCACTCAGATCCTAGCACGCCCTGCAACATAGTCGGTCAGACTTAGCACGAATTAGCCAATTTGGCTGTGCCATTTGAGCTGTTTGCAAATCCTGTGGCAGCACAAATGCAGCTTGCTAAGAGCTGATGCATACTATCCCAAGGCTTCAACAGATGCTGTGGTGTCACAAGTTGCAGGGAACGTATGTAGTGCACAGTAAACAGCTAGTCTGACCTGCAAATCTGCGTACACGAAAATGTATGTATGTAAGCTGTGAAGCTTGAAGCGTCTTGGAGCAGGATGATGGACCCTTATTATGACGCAAACACAAGTTGCCCGTCTTGAACAAACATCCAGACAACTTATTCATCTGTTCTGATGTGCAACTGGTTACTCAAAGCGTCTGAGCAAATGATGAGTGGCAAGCAGGTGATGCTCAAAGAGTCACCTCTTGATTAATTGAAGACAAGCAGGCAACATACAAATTGCTCAGCAAGTTACTAAGATTTACGCTGTTACAAGATGTCTTACCAGCAGCAGCTTTTTCCAAATCTGCTATGCTGTGTGGACGGCCTGAGCGAGTCAATACCTGCAACACAGTACAAACTAATCAAGCAATGCTATGCAAATTCTACATAGTGCTGGTGTGCAATGTCGGTGACATTACGTCACAGCCACTGTGTACACACTATGAGTACAGATATAATTTTGAATCATTTAGTGAATGGGAGGATGCTGCAACTGAGAACCCAGATGCGTGAATTGTGCATACTAGCTTTGAGGATGCACATGTGGCTCATCCTTGAGAGTAAGTTGACACATGTCGCTGACTGCGAAAAGCATGGGCCTCGTCCTTGGGAGCAAGTTGGCGCATGTTGCTGACTGCAAAAAGCATGGGCCTCATCCAGGGAGCTTCTTAGGACATTGCATGCCTGACATGACCCTAAATGAGGACATATAGTTGGTGGGTGAGTGGGTGGGTGAGTGGGTGAGTGAGTGAGTGAGTGAGCGAGGGAGAGGGTGAGCAATCGGGCGAGCGAGTGAGTGAGTGAGCAAGCGAGTGAGTGAGCCAACTAGTCTGCACCTCCATCTTGCATCCTTGAAGGCCCTTGGCCACCGCTGCATCCATTTCAGCCTTGTCCATGTCTGCCAGCACCACTACAGGGCCTTTGAAAGCGCCCACCTGATGTTCTGCCCTGGCCACCGCCATCTGCACTTCGCACACACTAACTTGGTCCATTGACCCAGTCTGCTGACATGAATCATAGGCAGAGGGCCGGGCTGCACGGACGGACGCTGACGCCGCACAGACTTAGGTGCAGAATCTCATTGCACATGCTTTCCAGCATGTTTGGCTGCCTGTCTGCGAGATACAAATCATGCAGGAGGCAGCAGTCTGATCTCAGCGCTGTTGACTCTGCTCTTTGCGCAGAAATCAGGGTCGTGCCGGGACGCACACTTGTTGAAACATCAACATTCTCTGGCTGAACACAAGGTCATAATTTAGCACAACTTGATTCTCATATGCTGGATAAGTCCACACAAGAACACATTGCTAGAGTCAGCGTCAGCCGGCTGCCGCTGTCTCAAGTTAAAAGACAGCTATTTGGAGATCTGCATGAGCCGCTGTAAGCTGACCAAGATGACGCCTTAGGACTCTCAATTGCAGACCTACCTGCCTCAACACAGGGATGGTCAGCTTGTTCCAGTTCAGTATCACAGTGTGACCAGACTCCACAACAGCGTAGTTGCCAGATTGGATGGATTCGACTGCTGCTGAGATGTCGCTGCACACCACCCCCAACACAACAGCAAAGGTCAGTAGGCCCAGCTGGAAAATGGAGTGGAGCACCAGAGCTGCTCTGTCATTAGGCACTACAGTTGCATCAGCACCTGTGCAACATCACAATCAATTGATTCAATCAATCAGTTGACATTTCCTGTCTTTGGGACTCATCAGGGGAGATACAACATACACTAAGCACTAAATGCTCAAGGCGTCTGACAATTGAGTACCAAAGAAATCGCTGTGGTGATGCTGTAATGAAGGAGGGCACTAGCACCGCAATACGCACCTTGAGCACAAGCAGTTGCAACAGACATGTAGAGCTCAACTGATCATGCACACTGCTCCTGAGACCAAACACAAAATCCAGCAAGTAAGAGTCTTGACGCTGCCTTGTGTCTTGGCATGTATGACATCATGCTTCATTTGTGGTGATGATGTTGATGTGGCTGTTGATGAAAGCATAGTGCACTTGGGTCTTTATGCAGGGGGTCCCGTAGGGGCTGGGGTTGGGGGGATGTGGGTATGAAGGGCTAGGAGTACCCTGAGAAGAAAATGGGGTGAGTTGGAGGCTAAGCATGTTCACCTGGAACGTCTTGCAAGACAACATAGCACTTGAAGAAAGCCTCCTTCCAAGATGAGCCTGAAGCCTGCTTGTACAAGAATCCTCCAATGACAATGAAAGGCAAGCTCAGCAGGACAACTGAGACCAGCTTGGTCAGGATGTTCATCGTCAACAGCTGCACACGGACACAGCGCTGCTTTCACAAACAAAACAGCAGCGCTGCAAGTGCAGGCGTCCACATGGAATGGCATGGTTTTCCACATCAGTGTAATACTTGATAGTCAACAGCGAAGACTGGTGCTATTCAACAACACAGACATAGACAGATTTAAGCTGAAAACCTAACTAGTATACTGTGCAAGGTGCTGCTATGTGTGCTGTCAAGTGTCACCGAAATTTGACATACAGTCAACTGCCATGCAATGCTGTGCCTTAACTGTGAGCTGTGTTATGTACGACATGTCAGCATGATTGGGCGTTGGTGCAGGCACTGCCTTCAAATCAATTGGAAACTGCAAGCTTTTGCTTTTGCCGAAACTAACCGTAGCATGTCAGTTTGAGGAAGAGGCTCACCCTTTGGACTTGATAAACTAGCATCTGCACCAAGTGAGTCCTCTGTGCATGACTGATGATGCTTGCAAAACTGATGCTGGCAAAAGCAGGCTGTTGGTGCAGGTGAGCTGCTGTAGCTGTGGTGCTGGAAAATGTGTGTTGACCGCTGTGTACAGCTTCGCTCGCCCATCCCACACTAGCTGGTTTTGGTTCAGTAACAAGCTGGCTTGAGGTGGTAGACCTGGTGTGATTCAGAGACCAGATGGTGCAGGCAAAGGCCACAGCTGCCAAGCATTTCCATGTCACCTGTGCTAGCGGCCAGCTGCCCTGCCTTGCTGTCCGCCTTGCTGCAGGCTCAGGGCTAGGTTCAGGGCCAGCTATAGACTGGGGGCAGGGAGCACGCTTGAATCTACCATGCTTTCTGTTTGGGCCGGACCAGACGAACGGGCTGGAACGCTGCCTACAGACTCTCGGTGTCCTGAACTGTCCACTGACGCTGCAGAGTTGCTGTCTGACGCTGTGCGTTGCAGGGCCCTGCTGTCTGGAAAGAGCTGAAGCTTTGTCAGGAGACCGTCGAAGGAAGTCGCCAGAGTAACATCGATTACATGCTTGCACAGGCATTCTGCCTACGGCTCAAGGCATGTGTGTTCAGAGAGTCACGGCGAGGTACGCGCACACGGCATGCCTGTCTATCTACAGGTGGTTTTCGCAGATCGAGCCGGCATGGAGTGTTCGCGATGTTGATGCGGCAAGCCACCGCTCGCTGCGATTTCTAGCTGTCTTGTGCAAGGGCTGTTTCAAATTGAGTCGCTTTCGCCGTTGCGCTGTCTCGTTTGCGCTGTCTCTCAGGATCGCTTCTCTGCTCCGAAACCATCGTGCGATGAGCCCTGCAGACAGAGGGTCGGGGCTCATTGCGCTCTGATCAGAGTAAAGGGCCCTGTCTGGTCATAGGTAAAGCAATGCAAAATGTAGATATGCAGCTTCAGGTCTGTAGTGAGACACAACAAGGTCACCTGTCGTAATCAGACTGCTGAATGTCAGTTGACGAGTGCGTTATGTGGCCTTCCCACACTTGCGATTTACCCACCGCTGGCCCTACTTTCATGTAGGTCTGTGTGCTCATGTATGCATAGCGTACGTTTCCAGTGAATCAATTACTTCAACTGGCCCAGTACCCATTGTCTAGCCAGCAACACATGCACACTAGAGTACTCTCAGCTGCACAGGTGCAAACCATGAAAGCATTCAAGGATCTACAGGATCTACGTTCAAGGATATGTATGCGCACACGTGCACATGGCAGCGTTGCACCTGTAGAATAGCTTTACTGTGCATTCACAAATGCATCTGCACAGCGACCCATTAATGGTAGGTATTTATTTTGCATAGCATAGCATTGTGTTTTCCCGTGTGTAAGGTTTTTCACTGCAGATTTAAGAGTTTAAACGCATGCAATGCACCACATTGCAGGCAAAGGAATCCATTTACACTCCTGTTTCATGCTGATGGCTCGTTCTGGTTATGTATCATGTGCACGAGATTGTACACATGTGCATGTCCATGTACATGTATTGTCCTGCATGCAGCTGATACACATACAGCCATTTGCAGTACAACCAGTTTGCGCTGTGTGGCATCTCTATAGAGTACTAGCTAGGGGCAGAATAGCAGTGTGGTACGTGGCAATGAAAGGCCTTGGGCTGCTAGTTTCTTGATGAGATACGTACGATGCAAGTTAGCAGCCTTGAAGTCACCAGCTTCTGCAACGCAACTGATTAGGTATCATGATACATAGAGTCAGCTGACTCAGGTGCATATCATGAATCGATGATGAGGTGCAGCAGTACATGCCTGCTTTCTTTGACACACATAACGCTGATTGATGGGTTTTTGCGGCACGAGGTGAATGTTGACATGTTACAGATAAGGTTTGGGTGTGTCGGTGATATTACCTTGCTGACTACTGACTCTGATTCAGGTTTCAGATAAGATTAAGATTATGTTGTAATGCATTATATGGTCCATATGGATCCATTATGTGATCTGTCACGTGGTCTGCAGGTGCTGTGGAAGCTTCTGTAAACCCTGTAGGTTTCAGATATTCATGTTAGTCATATCATCAGAACCCTACCATTTTTCAGATTCCAGGGTTGCAGGTAGGGTTGAGAGTGTGCATAACTCAATGATTTTACTCAAGACTCACAAAGTGCTGAGTAAGACTCAGGTGCCAAACTCAAACATTGTACAGATAATACACTACACTAACTACAGTATTATTATATTTTTTTTCAAAAGAACTGTTTCACCTAGGAACCATGTAAGCCTTAATCTCAAAGATAGACATTTTACAGTAAAATGGAGTTAGGGCCAGGGACTGGTGAATCAGTGCCACAGATAAACCCTAGAGAGTCAACACTATAATATCAACCACCCTCTCTCCTCCTGCTTGGCTTTTCCCACCGTTTTGGGTTCTAGAGGGCGGCCGCGAGCTGTGAAAGGCTCCCATACAGAGGAATGTAAAGATTATACAGTAATTAAGGTCTGTAACAGATGGCTTACAGAGTCTGGAAGCTTCTGCATGCAGAGAACTGCAGGGTTTT
>JAABUK010002862.1_pt1 | contig 30272 bp, 24 predicted proteins | sample 5559141 | NCBI WGS metagenome assembly JAABUK01 (sample SAMN10711869, study PRJNA513367) | rock metagenome | isolation source: Antarctica rocks | place: Antarctica: Victoria Land, Pudding Butte nord | collected 2016-01-03
CTCTGTAACCAGAAAGCCCATCGACCCCGCCACCGTCCACTTCCCCATCGCCTTCCTCACCACCTCCTACACCCTCGACCTCCTCTACTTCACCGCCACCACCACCCTCCTCCCCTCCTCCATCCTCCTCAAAAACCTCCCCCCCCTCCTTGGGCTACGACCACGACGAAATACGTAAGTGATTCCGGGATGCCTGCTTTCGTGGGGCGACGGGGACGCACCTTGAATCGATGACGGGAAGGACTGAACCTTTGCACACGACTGACCTGTTGGGAAAGCCTTTGGCTTCGGAGGGTGAATTGTAAAGTGCAGGCGGGAAACGATCAATCGATGAGATACCGTGGCCTGATCAGGAAGGAGGGAGAGGGGCGGCCACTTCAGTCAGTTGGCCATTGCCTCTCCCAAAAAAACTTGATTATGCACAAGATTGAGCGACTTCTTCAGCGAATTTCGATTCACAAGGGGTTTCTATCTCCATCTTGGAATATAGTACTGACTTCAGTGAAGACAGAGGACCGGACAGAACGACCCATTGATACTGATACAATGTGTCTGCCTGTCTGTCTATCTATGCTATGCAGCAGTCTTCTGAATCTATGTTGCTGAATGCTGCGGGCCATGTGGTTGTTGTGCGGTTCCCACGTCGTCACCAACTTTCTCCTCCAATTTCATCTTCCCTCCAAACTCCCCTTCCAACGTCCTCACGTCCTCGTCCGCCTGCTTTTCCTTGTTGGGCCCCTCTTCTTCCTTCCCACCCTCTCTGTCTGCCTTCCTTTTCGCTTCCTCCTCAATCCGCTGCTCCTTCTCCTTCAACTTCCTCAACGCATGCTCCTCCGCCTCGATCGCTGTTTCATCCAGATCCGCCCAGCCCACCTCCCTCAACAGCTGTCCAACCATATAGCGGTATCTCAGATGCCCCGTCACGCTCTCACTGACATCCACATTCTCGACTCCCTCGACACCCGCGACTGCCTGCAACCCCGCAACGCCGAATTGAATACTGCTCGTCCGGTACAGGAAGCCTAGGATATAGTCCTTCTCGGAGTAGACGTTGACCAACCTACCCATAACCACACTCCGCATCACCTTCCAGTCCTGCGCATTACTCGGCATAGGCGCCCCCATCACAACCACCGAATCAACCAGGCCAAACGCCTTCCTCTCCGCCAACGCCGTCAAACACGCATAGATAACCCTTCCGCCCAGCGAAAACCCCACCAAACTCACCGGCCGCTCCCCCTGCGCCCTCCGGATCAGCGCATCAGCCAGAATCGCACCCGCCTTGTCCGCGCGCGCCTTGGCAATACTAAACGGATTATCGAGCACCTTGCTAAATTTGAGGAAAGCGAGCGGCCAGGTGGCGGCCATCAGGCCGGCTAGCACGGTCCGTTTCAACAGCTCGACTTTGATGTAGGACCAGGCGTAGCTTTGGACTGCGCCTTGGATGGCCCGGCCGAGGTGGAGGAGCGCTTCGAGTTCCCAGCGGAGGGCGAAGGACTCGCCGCCATCGGAGAGGACATGCCAAGGGGTGACGACTTCGGATTTCGTGGTCAGCCAGCCAGAGATGCCGATCGTGACTCGCAGCCTTCTTCTTTCCTTTTCCTTTTCCTTTTCTGCGTCGTCGTGGTGTCCTTCTCTTTTGTGTCTGACATATTCCACAGGATGCGCATGCTTGTCGTGTTCAGGTACATCATTCAGCGGTAGAAATCCAAAATCCTCCACCTCCTTCGCGTATTCATCCATCATCTTGCCCGTCATCCGGCCTCCATACGCACCGAATAGACTGCCAACAAGCACTCCTGATCCTGCCAGCGTACCCAGATATCCCGCCGCCGCCGTGGCGCCTAATCCCAACCCACCCATCAACCCCCCAACGCCCGCCGCAACGAGCGGAGCCGCCAATCCGCCCGTGATTCCGATGAGAGCTGCGCCCGCGACAGATGCGAGACCTACCTTCCATTTCCGGGCCATGGCATTCGCTTGCTGAGCTGCGCTGGTGGAGGAAGAGGCGTCCATGTGGGATGCTGCGGTCAGCAGGCCGACGGCGATGTCTTTTTCCATTTTGGTAAGATGGGAGACGGAAATGTGGAGGGAGGAAGAGAGGCGGAGGAGCAGGGTGCGCGAGTGAGCGGTGTAGGCTTCAAGACTAAGGAGGAGGAGAAGGATGGCGTTGAGGATTGTGAGGCGCTCGCCGAGGCTGAGTTGGGCAAGGGGCGTGGAGATGGGCGGGTAGATTGCTAGGAGGGTGTCGGTGGCTGCCTTTTCGGACGGGATTGAGAGGAATTCCTCTTTTCCTGCCACATTGGCCACTTCTCCAGTTTGGCTCGGGTCTTTGGATTTGGACGAGGGGGATTCCGAGGCGAGGACCTCATTGACGCGGTGCATGACTTTGTCGCGCCAGGTGTCGAAGAAGGCTAGGGCTGCAGACTGAAGTTTGTAGAATTCGATGGATGATAGGTTCGAGTGATCAGAGGAGTTTGTGTTCTCTGTCGCCGTTGCATGTTCGTTGAAGGCATTTTGGGTTGTATCTTTGGTGCTTTCCGCTGGCTTTTCTTCAGGAACTGGCGCTTTGGATTCGAGGCCTCGAATGATGCTGGTACGCATCTGCAGTATTGCGGTTGTGATCAGTTTTGCAAGATCTCGTCGCTGCTCTGCGGTAAGCAACGATGCTAGAGACTGGTCATCTGATGAAGGCATTGTATTTGTTCTGGAGCAGATCGCTGCAGTTGCAATCCAGATTCAATCCTGGAAAGGTCGGGAGGCGCACGAAGAAACAGTTGTATTCCTCGGAGAATCGATCATGTAAGCCGATTATAAGGATCCTGTGCTATTCAAGCTCGCATCATCGTATATTCAGATCCGATCTTCCATAAGAACATCAAAGGACAAGCATATAGGAATGGTAGTGGCAGTGTGTGAGAAGTGAACAAGACTTATGTCGTCGCCAGATTCCAGTGACGTAGACGTTGCCAAGACTTGAGCAGTGGCGACAACGCCATCTTCAATTTCTACTTCTACATTCATTCAGTCTCGTAGAAAGCCTGCAGCTTGTGTGGATGTTATTATGAACAACCTTCGTATTTGGACATTCATAGAAGCTATTGTTTGGTTAGCGTTCGAGCGAAGGAGGTGACACCAGCCAACTTTGTGACCGTATTGTCGGCAGTCTTGTTCTTTTGGATAGAACCTAGTCCTCGCTTCGAAATTATACAGTCCCACTCAGACTGAACAGACATCATTGCCTTCATGGTTCATCAAACCCATTGAGCCGTTGTCTAAATTACATGTACTTCTAACAGCTAAGCAAGCTCGCGCTTCCCACCCTTGAGGTAAAGCTGCGACTGTAGCACTAAACGGAAGCCTCAAATAGGGGAAAGCTTGGCATTGTGAGCAAGCACTTAAACAGACAGAACTTGAGATGACATGCTGTACCAAAGGAGCACCACCAGGCCTTGGTAAAGTTTGCGTCAATGACAGCAATTGTATCGGGTGTTCGAACCGTGAAATTGCAGTGAGCTAGAGGTTTTGTGGTGGAGCAGGTCGAGAGAACAGAGGTTGATTGGCTTCAGGGGTCTTCTGTTGGCTGGAACACGTGCTCCCTGTTCTTTTAACCACGATATTTCCGCCTGGGAGGGGAGCTTTGAGTTTTAGGGGTGTATGTGTCATCATCACTTCGGTCATTACTCTTCCTCTTCCTCTTCCTTAGCTTCGAAGCTGTTTTCGACTTGAAAAAGGTCTTGGAAGGAGCTGAAGGTGAGTTCTTGGATTCCACTCCGTTGGTCTTCACCGCAAGGTGTATCGTTGATTCGTCCGAGTCATCATCGTGTGTCTCTCGGATTTTGTCTGCTGTCTTGTCTGCTGGAACTTTCCGCGTGAATGCTTCAAGAAGATCTTGACGCCCGCGGTCCGCTTCGAGGGCAGTCAATCTGCGGGTGATGCCTTCTATAGCCTTTTCAGACTCCGCGTGCCACTTTCCACCCAAGTGCTCGGTCCGACACTCCAATCTGTCAGGGTCAGAATTGCAATAACCCTCCAGACGACCAAGTCTCTCGCCCAGTCCGTCGACAGTCTCTTTCTGACCTCCTTCTAGACGATCAAGTCTCTCGCTCAGTCCGTCGACAGTCTCCTTCTGACCTCCCTCCAGACGACCAAGTCTCTCGCCCAGACGACCAAGACTTCCGCCCAGTCCGTCGACAGTCTCTTTCTGACCTCCCTCCAGACGACCAAGTCTCTCGCCCAGACGACCAAGACTTCCGCCCAGTCCGTCGACAGTCTCTTTCTGACTTCCCTCCAGACGACCAAGTCTCTCGCCCAGACGACCAAGACGTCCGCCCAGTCCGTCGACAGTCTCTTTCTGACTTCCCTCCAGACGACCAAGTCTCTCGCCCAGTCCGTCGACAGTCTCTTTCTGACTTTTGACCTCATCGACCAGCTTGCCATGCTCTTCTTTGAAATGTGCGACAAGCTTATCTTGCTTGGCTTCATTCTTCGTCTCCTCTTTGTCGAGAGTACCAATCCTAGCCTCTAACTCCGCAAATTTACCATCGTGATTGTCCGCCACTCGTCTCAAGCTCTCCAGCTGCACGGGAATGGTTCTAAGAGGTTCGACTATCTGTTTTAGATTGAAGATTTCTCGTTGTGCTTCAGAGGCGTATGGGTACATCAATTGCATTTGATGAACCATGGCACGGACAATCGGCTCTGTCGATAAATTATTGTACCGCTGATCAAGTTGACGGCAAGCTATTGTGCAAGCCTGCATCTGCTGCATTGTTTCTGCCTGCAAGGTTTCTGAGCTCTCCAGTCTTCTGTTCGTTTCAGTTTCAAATGCTGATGTTGATAGCTGAGGAGAGCTACTTGTCGCTTGTGGCTGCCGAATCTGTTGCATTTGAGGAGTAGGAGGTGCACTTGGTGGCGATACTCGGGAAGTGGATTTTTGGTGACCATTTCTGATAAGCTGAGAAACTGCAACCTGTAGCTTCTGCATCTTGTTGAGATCTGCTGCTTTTTGTTTTTGAAAGTGAGACTCAAGGTTCCCAATGCGACGTCCATTCTCTTCTCGCTCCTTCACATTTGAAGCCCTTACTTCTTCAACTTGTGCGGCCACGACGTCATCTCTTTTCTCCTCTTCCTCTTGCTTTTCTTTGAGCCTTTCGTGGATCTTGCCGATGTCCTCGAGGCAACCCTTTAGCCGACTTTCGAGATCTGTCAAATGAGTCTGATTACAGTTATTTACGCCATTATCAATATGCGGTAAATTTCGAGACGGCGTTTGTCCTGATCGACTCGGGTCCTGGAATCCTGCTTTATCGTTCTTCAGCTCCAGGAAATCGGCTCTAAGAGCTGAGATCTCCCTTTTTACTGCTGAAAGCTCTTCCATCTCAGGAGGAACCGAAACCCCCTTCTTCTGGATGTCGGACAATATCTGACGCAAGTCTTGTATCTCTTGATTTATTAATTTGAGTGCATCGCCCGAGTTTTTGTTGTGCGACGCTGTTGCTACTAAGTGCTGAAGTTCGCTTGAATGATTGTCTACAAGCTTCTCTAGTTCCTCCGCCTTTTTTGCATGAAGTGAATCTGACTTGGAGAAGGTCTCACACTTGGTCTCGAGCAGACCCAGTCGCTGCGACGCTTTGTCTGCTCTGTCTGCTCTGTCTGCAGCAGCGTCGAGGGCAGCCTTCTCCTGTTCGACATGCTCTGTGTAGTGCTTAATGTGGATCTTTAATTCAGCCAGACCAGAGGTCAGTTCACTGCGAGAAGATTTGGTGACATCTCTGAGTCTATCGTGCTTCTCGTCAAGTCTAGAGCACCGATCTTGGACCGATGTCATTAGCGAAGATAAATCCCGAACTTGGCTGGCAGAAGCATTGACCTTAGTGTCCATGCTCTCATGGACTTCCTCTACTTTCGAAGCCAGCAATTTATGCTTCTCGAAATCCTTCTTTAGATCTTCAACACTAAACTTGAAGTCCTCGTAGATCGATATGCAGCGTCGCACCATGTCCATTTGCTCTCGCTCTTTTTCCCTCGTAGTTGGTGTCGTTGAAACCCGAAGTAAATCCGGGACTGTTGACAAATGATCACCTTGAGCCTTTTGATGCTTTGAAAGCTTCTGATCTAGGAGAGCTAGATCTTTGTCAATGTTGTTCTTGGCCTTGATACTAAATTCGGCAAATGCTGGGTATGTTTTTGACAGATCTCCCATTTTCCTATCAAGATTTGCTTGATGAGTGGCCTTAGCTTGGACCTTACTGTGCTCATACTTTAAAGCTGCAGCATCGGAGGCGTTGTCCAAGAGAGACCCGAGTAAGGGGGCAAGAAGGGTTGCAGGGTCTCCGTGCTTCTCAATAGCTGTTTTAGGTGTCAAAGGTGAACGATTGCGCGGATTTATAGGCAGATTCTGCCCGGTTGTTTGAACAACAGATGGGCTTGCAAGATTATTGCGACAATCCGTAGTTATATAAATGGCAGAGTCAGGCATAGTCGGAGATTCAGCAATAGAGGCCCTCGATATATTGCCAGTCACGACGCTATTGGAGGTATTGATCCTGTTGAGAAGTCGAGGATCACGTGTTTCTGGTCTGTTTGCGACTGAGGCTGAAGTCGAGGGGTTGGTATCTGACACAGGCTGACTGTTCGTAAGGATAGGCTTTGATGGAAAAGCAAATGGACTGCGTGGTGACGCAGAGATCGGTGTGCGAGAATCCTGACTGGATGGCGAGATAGGGTGGCTGATTCCTGAGGGTAATTTGTGCACACTTCTAGCTCTCGGGGGAGACTGGGACCGCCTAAGAGCTTTAGGAGATCTCAGTATTCGATCACGAGAGCCTAAGCTATCTCGGGTGCCTTCTCCTTGACGTCTACCACGATCTTTTTCCCTTGCCCTATCTCGATCTCTTTCGCCTTCATCGTAATCTCGCCTGTATTCAGGACGGTCCATCCTCCCAAGGTAGCCGGACATCCTCAAAAGCGTGATAGGTTGGCTGGTTCAGATTCGATCTTCGATTGGATCAGTCACTGTTCGTGAGCGCATACAGACTATCAGGCAGCAGTATCAGTGCTTGAGAATTGTAATATGACAGGCATGTGGGTTCAAAGGTTTTGAGGTTGGAATAGTGAAAATGGATCTTCACTGAGGATAGAAGTGACTGGTTATCTGAAGTCAAGTTGAGCACAGAGAACGCTCGTTTGGTTCAAGATGGATCAGCTCCACAGGCCAATTTGAAGAATCCCAAGTTAAAATCTGGGAAGTGCCTCACAGCCTGCACGTAAGCACGTCAGCTGTACCTGGCTGAATGTTGAATAGAAGGTTGTAGAGCAAGTCAACGTAGCGAGTGGCGCGGAGACCCAAAGGTCGCGGCGGCAAGCCCTGAGGAGAAAAATCGCTGGCTTGGCGCTCAGGTGCAAGGAACTTTTCCAAATCACTTTGCGCGTTTTCTCACAGCTTCTTTCCTTCCAATTATACAAAGTATGGCTGCGGTAAGTATCCTCATACAGTATTCTCCTGAAAGGCTCTGACATTCATCAGCCCATCACCACCATCTCCGAAAGCAAGGAGATTCGCGGTCTCAATCTCATCGCTGCCCATTCTCACATCCGAGGTCTTGGAGTTGATTTAGGTACCCTCGAACCTCGTCCGTCTGGTCAAGGTCTTGTGGGCCAAGAGAAAGCTCGAAAGGCAGCTGCTGTAATCTTACAAATGGTCAAAGATGGAAAGATTGCAGGCAGAGCAGTTCTTGTCGCAGGCCCCCCCAGCACCGGCAAGACAGCGATCGCCATGGGAATGGCGCAATCTCTTGGACCGGACGTCCCTTTCACTATGCTCGCCTCATCAGAAGTCTTCTCCCTAGAGATGTCCAAGACTGAAGCTCTTACACAAGCCTTCAGAAAATCGATAGGCGTACGTATTAAGGAGGAAAGCGAGACTATTGAGGGCGAAGTAGTGGAGATTCAAATCGACCGGAGTGTGACCGGGGTATGCTCGAGCTATATCTAAGCTTTACACTCACTGAACGTATTTAGGGCACCAAACAGGGCAAGTTGACAATCAAGACTACTGATATGGAAACAATCTACGACATGGGAACAAAAATGATTGACTCGATGACAAAGGAACGCGTGATGGCTGGTGACGTGATCTCGATAGACAAAGCCTCGGGCAAAATCTCGAAGCTGGGACGGTCATACACGCGGTCCAGAGATTACGACGCTATGGGCGCTGACACGAAATTTGTGCAATGTCCCGACGGTGAACTTCAAGTCCGAAGAGAGGTGGTTCATACAGTTAGCCTTCACGAAATCGACGTCATCAATTCGAGAACACAAGGCTTCCTGGCTTTGTTCTCAGGAGATACCGGCGAGATCCGGAGCGAAGTTCGAGACCAGATCAACACAAAAGTCGGAGAATGGAAAGAAGAAGGCAAGGCGGATATCATCCCAGGAGTTCTGTTCATCGATGAGGTACACATGCTGGATATCGAATGTTTTTCTTACATCAACAGAGCGCTCGAGGGGGACCTGGCACCGATTGTGATAATGGCAAGCAATCGAGGAAACACGAGGATACGTGGAACAACTTATCGATCACCCCATGGTTTACCATTGGATCTCCTAGACCGCGTCGTTATCGTCAGTACTCACCCTTACTCACCTGAGGAGATTTCACAAATCATTGCAATCAGAGCACAGGAGGAAGAAGTGGATCTGACGCCTGACGCTCTAGCATTGCTTACGAAGATAGGACAAGAAGCAGGATTACGCTATGCAAGCAACATCATCACCACTTCGACTTTGCTTAGTCAGAAGCGCAAATCAAAGGATGTTGGCATTGAAGATGTGCAACGAAGCTACAAGCTCTTCTATGATCCATCTAGAAGTATCAAGTTTGTCAGCGACTTCGAGAAGAACTTTATTGGGGATGAAGGCAAGGTGAATTTTGCCTACACGAATGGCGACGCAATGGAAATCTCATGATACATCTAGCATGGTGTTCTGGAGTTGGCTGAGTCACGATGATACCACAATAGCATGAGTTGGTAACCGGAATGTGTAGGACTACGAAGCGGGTGGCACTGAGTAATGGCAATGGCCAGCAGATCAATCGAGATCTTGTCATATTTTGATTTCTGATTTCGAAGGTTATAGAAAATCGACGACTCGGCTCCACTCTCCTAGATTATCGGCCCTCTTGAACTCAACCCCATCTCCAAAGTATCCTGCATCGTTCCATTGCACCAGCATACTGCCCTCATACGGGCCGTGAGTTCCTCCGCCATCCCTCGCATCAGACCAGCGATACTGCCACATTTTAGCACCCGCATCAACGCCATTCTCCTCTGCGTCTTGAGACGGTGGAACAACCCATTCCTCTCCTGTCTCTCTTCGATATTGCCGTATAAGCCACTCTCTTTCTGCATCATATATCTCAGGCTGATCCCTGCCGAGTATTAAATCTGCAGATTCGGTTATAGCCTCGACGGCTGCTTTTCTTTTTGCCTCTGCAGGATCTTCTTCCATCTCAGCATCTTTCTCGCTGTCTTTTTTCTTCCTATTCTTATTCTTCGTTTGCCATTTCGGCTTCCTCTCTTTTCCTTTGCCTAGCCGAGCTAGCGCTTCAAGCACTGTCTCGCCCTTTTCGAGCAGCGGTATAAGCGTCTTCAGAGCATCGCTTGTGAGCACAGAGTCTTTGTGGACGTCTGCTCGCCTTTTCCCTTCCTCTCTCTTGTCGGCTGCCTCTTTCGCTTTTCGCATATCTTTCTTCGACAATCCTTCCAACCACGAATCATGCACTGCATCTGGATCCGCCGCCTTTCGTACATAATTCCCTTGATCATCAAATCTACCCCCTTCTTGCTCATTCCGCATGTTAAATGCATCCAGCTTCGGCGCGTGCGATTTCTTTGCGCCGGCACCCAGCTCCTCATCCACATCCTCTCCAGCCTCAGCTCGAGTCTCGTCATCGACTTCACTTTCGCTACTTGAATCGACTTCTTGAGCTTCGGTCTGATTCAGCTCGAGCCCGTTGACAACTCCATTCGTAGAGCGATCGGCCTCAAAATTCGCAGACACGTGGCCACCGCTTCTGGAGTTGGGCACCTGCCCTTCAATCTCATCTGCGTCCAAAAATCTCACAGCCTTCTTCTTCCCTGGCCCTATCCGAGTAGCATCACCCTCAGAATCATCTCCGTCCCTAAAGTCGTCTACATCTGCGAACATGTCCCCTGCTTCCTCGTCCTTACTTTTGCTCTCTTTTGCCCTTGCTTTTTGCAAGGCTTGCCTGTTAAATCCTTCGTTCTCCGAGTCCGAGTCGTAGCCGTCGATGTTGACAGCATTCCGGCAGACATTTTGCCCACGTGAACCGATAACATCGGCGTCAAGGGTAACGTCGGCTTCTGGTGCATCTGGAGCTAGCGCAGAGGGGTTTCGCAGGTCGAACCTGGGTTTTTTAGAAGCTTGACCAATGTCGGCATCTTTGTGATGAGTTCGCGCAAAGTCCTCCGCCGCTCGTTTGGGGCGGGCCAGATGGGCCATTGTGTACTTCGTAGAGATAGAGATTGGGGTGGAAGAAGATCAAATCTTCAGCGTCGTGGTCACCAGAGACCTTAAGACTGGGATATGATTGTATTTGTCATTGAAGACTACATGATCGAAATGCTACATGTGGAATAAAAGCTGCTGGGTCGAGGTCCGGAGGTGTTTCTTTCGCCGCAACTTTGTTGCGTCACCTCCATCCTCCACTTCTTCCACCACCTACCCTGAACATCACTTCCCACAACGCCGAAAACCTCGCATCCTTTGCATTATCAATCATTAAGTGCCTGGTGAAGTCTAAGGAGTCTAAAGGGCCTCTTCCCTCCATCCAGACACTCTCTCAAACGCCACGCAGTCAGGCAGTCCTCCGCGGCAACCTGCCTCACCTTCCACATAACTCGCCATGGTTTGCTCCCATTCTGTTGAAGCTCTTTGATACTTTCTCACATTCATACACAGGATTTCTATCCCGATGAGATGACTGGCTTCTCATCATATTTGCGTCGCCCTACGACAGGCATGTCAACTCGACGGTTCGACGAGTACTATCGATGCTATCCTGTGATCATGATGCCTGGTCCTAATCGCGAGCACACAAATTTCGGCGGAAAAGTATTTCTACCACCAAGTGCTCTTGATAAACTCACAAGACTACACATCACATATCCTATGCTATTCGAGTTGATCAACGGGAGAGAAGAGAAGGTGACACACGCTGGCGTGCTAGAATTCATAGCAGAGGAAGGAAAGATTTATTTACCGCAATGGGTGAGAAAACAGTCTTCAATCCTTGTACGGAAGGGCGTTGACCCTTTTCTACTTAGCTCATGAACACTCTCCTTCTCGAGCCGGGCGACCTCATCCAAATCAAATCCACAGATCTTCCACCAGGCCGATTCGTCAAACTGCAACCTCAATCACCGTCTTTCCTTGAGATATCTGATCCTCGTGCTGTTCTCGAGAATGCTTTCCGCAATTTTGCGTGCCTCACAAAAGGCGACATATTCACATTCTCCTATAACGAACAAACATACGACATCGCCGTGCTAGAGATCAAGCCTGACAACGATCAGCATGCGATTGTGACCATGGAAACCGATCTCGAAGTCGACTTCGCCACTCCCGTCGGATATGAACCACCAAAGAGAACGTCAGGCACCAGCACTCCCCGAAGCGGTACCGGCCAGACCCATGGAGGTCCAGTACATTTTCAAGGCACAATGGCCCAATCCATAAATTACGCTGCTATAGCTCCTAATTCGCAGACAGCAGCCCGGGGCGCAAAAGCCGTCTCCTCGAATTTTCTGCTTGGCGGCCATAAATTAAAAGGCTCAAGAGCGCCAACACCACAAGCTTCCACACCCGTAGCGGGTGCATCTACCAATCCACTGAAACCGCCACCACCTCGACGAACGAATGGACCACAACCCCTCCGACTACCGCTCGGCAAGCTCTTCTTTGGTTATGAGATTAAGCCTGTCAGGAAGAAGGGAGAAGACGCAGAGCCGATCCTAGACGACGAGAAAAAACCGCGATTTCAAGGTCAAGGGCAAAAGTTGAGGGCAAAGAGAGATGATGGGTCCGGTTCAGGGACGGGAAGTGCAGTTGGAAGTGCAGTTGGAAGTGATGCTGAGGGGAAAGCGAAGGCAAATAAGACGAACGATCAGGATCTTGGGAGGACGTTGGGAAAGAAGGCGAAATGATGGATGAGAAGACCTTTGGGAGGGGATGATACAGAACAGTAGATACCCGGATTTGCAAGATGCAGCATAAGCATGGCGCTGGAGTTGGGCTAGCATGCCACATATCATGAAACTTTGGTCAACCAAGTGCAAGCCCTATCCCTTGTGTCACTGGATGTGAGACTCTCCTCTTTGAGAATAGCGTTGCCGCGTTTTAGCGTTTAAAACCTGCAGCAGTCTTGGCAGAAGAAACATCAAAACTTCAGAACAACTTTTCTTTTTTTACCCTAATATATTGTAATTTTAGCTTTAGAATAGCGTCAAGTTTAATATAAGTATTCAGAGGTCCTTCTAACAGCTGTATCTAGCTATCTTTAAATTTAAACCCTAAAAACAGTTCTTTTATAGCTATTCTAAGCTAAAATCAATAAAAATTCTTAGAAGTGTTAAGACTACATTGCATCCGGGCAGAATGCCTCCTGCCCACCCTAGCTAGTGGCCATAGGCCAAGTACCAGCCTTAGGCCGGTACGAAATCAACATACTTACACACCACTGATTGTCCACTGCAGTTGCCTGTTGTGCAACAAGAAGTCAATTTTTCTTATCTTTTGTTGCCTGCATCAGACTGATCTTGATAGCTACATCTAAATTAATGTTATCATTAGTTAGAGAATTTCAGGGGCTATCTAATAGTACTGTTTTTAAACTCATCACTATTATAATGAAGCCTGATATAGATAATCAAAGACTTAAAAAAAGTAGAAAAGAGTAAGAGAGAGATTTGGGTGTTCCTTCTGCCAAGGCTGCAGCAAGTTTTGACGCTAGAACGCGGCAACGCTATTCTTAAAGAGGAGAGTCACACATCCAGTGACACAAGGGATAGCCCGTCCAAGTGGATTGTCTGCGCACTGCTCGCCATCAACCGAAGATCTGTTCTCACAATCTCATGATTGCCTCATCCCGAAAGGTTGGCCTACAGTTTCCTTACCACCAACTCAGACAAGCGCGAACACCAGTTCTCTTCCACCCCTTAAAGCCCACAAAACGCCACCACAAACCACCAACTCTTACCCACCACATCTCCTCCCCACCAATTCACCCACCAACCCCATACCTCACCACCAATCCCCTCAACAACCCCACCGCCCCCCCTCTATAGCCCCCACCCCCAAAGATGGCCCAATGATTCAACTGATGATAACACTCATACAATCTCACCCTATCCTCATACTCCGCCTCCGGCTCCGTCTTCGGCACCAGCTCATGATACTCCCGCATGAACTCTGCGTTGAACCCACCGAACATGCGCATGATTCCGAGCTCGTACTCGGAGTGCGCGTAGATGGAGGAGGGGTCGTAGATTATATCCTCTGTTGCCTCGGATTGGTGAGGGCGGTCCGGAAAGGTTCCCAGGCTGTGGTTTCCAGACCAGAGGTCCCCGTGCACGACTACGGGGGTTATGCCCTGAGAGCCGCCGAGGTGGCCTTCGCGTAGCAGTCGCTGGACGACGGTCGACGCGGCCTTCTCGACCAAGGAGCGGAGTTCCGGGTCCCCGCCGTTGCGGGTCTCGCCGCGCGCGAGGATGAAGAGGAGGCGGTTCTGGGCGAAGAAGGAGGGCCAGGAGGGGGTGAAGGGGTTGGGTTGGGGGGTGTCGCCGCAGCAGGTTGGGACGGGGAAGCCGAATTGTGGGGTGTTGTTGTTGTTGTTGGCCTGGGGAACTGGGGCGGGGGTTGTGTGGAGTTTGGCGAGTTTCTGGGCGAGGAATAGGCCGCTGCCTCCTGGTCCGTGGCCGGATTTGCTGGATCTGCTGTGGCTGCGGGTGCTAAGATCGACAAATTCGGTCGCGAGGAAGTAGGAGTTGCTCTGCTGCTCCATCTTGCCCCAGGCGAAGCTTTTGGGGCAGAGGCTGGGCACGGCGGAGTAGATTGCGTTTAGAGAGGCGTGCTCGCCTTCGAACATGATCGCGGCGCCGGAGCCGGGCGAGGTCTTGACGAAGAAGGACTTTGGAGGCGTGGTCGTGGTCGTGATGCGGAATGTTGAGGCGAAGCCGCTGCCACCGTGGGAGGCGATTGTGGTGGTGGAGGCTTCAAGGGAGAGGGCGTGTAGGATGGCTGGATCGACTCGGGGAGACATCTTGAGTTTCGACCTATTAGTAACGAGGATATGTCATATGATGATCAGAATTGCTGTTGCATTTAGCTGCTGAGCAGCAAAACAGGGTGTTCTCACATCATGAATGTGAAGGTTAATGTCAAACAAATGGCTGAAATAGCTCTTTTTGTCTGTGTAGAATCGAATTGAGTACAATCAAAGTGATAGAATTGACTGTCTAGAAGACTATGTAGAATGCCCCTGAGAATGGGCCTAAATATGAAGAGAATGGGGTCAAGATAGGCCGGAGATTGGCTTAATTGGGCCGATGGACAGTCTGAGGCGCAGGCTGAGGCGCAGGCTGTCTAACACACCTCCGCAGCTTCCATTTCGGGCGAAATTAAAGCTGGAGATGAGCTGAAATAACGCGTGATAGCGTTAAATAAGAAGAACAAGCCTCGAAGGATTGAGAATGCGTGAATACACTATGAAGACGCTTAAGACGTGCCTGTGAATATAGAAAATTCGCGTAGAAAATAAGAATAAGCCTAATAGACTTGAAAATATATAGAAATGCTCTAATCAGATTAAGCTTACCAGCGCAGTATACTCAGCGTTATCAGTATCATATCATCATTATCTCTGCTTCAGTTCTCACATTATTTAATAATAAAGAAGAAAAAAGAAGAAGAAGAAGAAGAAGAAGATAGATCAGATCTTTATAGTAGATTACTCGCTATTATTATGATTCTTCTTCTTAATGCGGGCTAGCCTATTTAATATATTAATCAGATTTAGTTATTGTATAAATATAGCGTGTTTTTAAGTAGATAGTGTCTTAATAAGATTGTTAGCGGGCATTTCAGCTGTGAGTATTTATTTAACTGTTATTCACATCGGCAATTCGAAAAGGTCCTCTGAACTGAGGCTTTCAGCCCAGGATACTCAACAGCTCTGAGTATCCTGAGCAGCCCTGGACAACTCATCACAATCCTAAGTCACTCTGGACTCATTCTATTTATAGAATTAGCTTAAAAAAATTAAAATGAATTAAATCGAATATAAATAATATTAATATTTATAAAATAAATATACACTAAAATGACACTAAATATAAGCTTAATTTTAAAGTTTTAATAATTCGGAAGTAAATAGCTCTTTCATTAACAACGCTAATAAAAATCTAATTTTAAATTTGAAAATTGCAGAAAAATCTATATTTAAAGATCAGTCAGTCTATTATATAATACTATATATATAGATATCATTAAACTAAAAATATAATTTATTTTTTCTATAAATAGAATTATATATATATTATCAGGGCGCTCAGAGTAACTTAATATAACTCTGAGTACTCATAGAAATTACTAATTTCTATAAGTACTCAGAGAAATTCAGTTCAGCCCTGAATACACAAGATCTGGGCACTTGAGAATCTGACAACGAGTATTCAGAGAACTCCTGAGAATCCAGAGAACAGTTTTTCAAATTGCTGATGCAATTAACTTGAATCTCTTATCTGAGTTAATACTGATGTATATTAATATAGTATAACTTAATATTAAGCTTAAATATCTCTTTTTTAATGATTCAGATAATCTATTAATTATCGCAGTTAATAATAATCTGTTACTCGATATTAAATTAAATAGCTCGAAAAAAGTGTTCTTATTAAAGTAATTCTTAAGAGATCAAGAATAGCGATAGAAATTCAATCTTAGTACTTAATGTAATAACTGTTTTCTATTTAACAGCTCTTTAATTAATGAGCTCTTAATATAGCTTAAAGAGATATTTATTAAAGCTGCGGTAAGAGATTAAATTGTTTATAAAGGCGGTGTTATATAAACATTTAAATAGCTCGCTAATATTATATTCTGAGTATTTAATAATTAGACTTTAAGAGATATAGAGATAAGAAATAACGCGATTTAAGATAGCTAAATGAGCTGTAGATAAATTAGTAAGAAACTATAATAATTTAGAGACAGAAAATGTTATATTAAATTAAGAAATGACTGCGGCGAAATTTAGAGATCTTATATATTATTAATAGATTAAAATTTACTGTGAAATGATCTGCGCGTTATTATTTTAAAGAAAAATATTAATAAAGAAGATAGAACTTTTTAAAGATCTTAAAATGTTAATAAGTGTTAGAAACTATTAAGTTTAACTATAGTAAGGTTCAGATATCAGAGAATTGTGAATAGGAATCATTGTTCTCACATAAAAGAGTTAAAGACAGAGTGCAATTAATAATATAAGTTGACTACGAAAGAAGAATAGGACTATAGAATTATGAGATGTAGCATTATTTATATACTCAAGAAAAATTATTGCTCACGACTGCTCACTCATAAGCCTAAATGAGCACTGATTTAATTGCTCACGACTGCTCACTCGTGAGTCTGAATGAGCACTGATCTAGTGTTAAATCTCAAGTCACGTGATTTAGCTAATCTTTCTATTTCAGAAGATTCCGTAATATTATTTCTCTCTTAGCTAATCTTCGTTTTAAAGACTAAGAGTTAGAGTTAAAAGCTTTTATAAGAGAAATTCTTTATCATTCTTTCTTCTTATTATACTTATCTATCGAGTGGGTAAGTCTTCTTTTTATCGTCATCAGTCTTTAATAAAGAGAGTATTAGAGCTGAGTTTTTCTGCTAAGACGCTCTACTCTAATTATACTCTCGCAGATATTCTATATATCTTCTCTATATAATTTCTTAAATACTCTGAATACATTTATCGCGATCATTATTATAATAGAAACTTTTCTAACGACAACTTTAATAAACTAAGTTAAGAGAAGAAGAAATTATAACTAAATCTTCGCGCTTCTTATAAAAGATCTTTAAAGAAGACTGTAAAGATTATAAGTCTTCAGAAATAAATTAAGTTTCTAAAAAAGATGCGGAAGATTATAATATCTTAAAAGATTAAGTCTTTAAACAAGCTTAATTAAAAAGAGAAATATTCGAGAAAGAGAGAGTTATCAGTCAGTGCAGAATTGGGCGTCACTTTTAATGAGGCGCAGCTGACTGCTTTTTTTGATTCTTCTCACGCCGGAGATTCCGGCGGTGATAATTCTCAAGGATCGCGGGATTGAGATTCATTTCCGATTCTTATATGTTTTCTAACGTGTTATATTCTAATTATTTTATTAGATAGTAGATTTTGCCTTTAATCTCTTGATCATTCAGCACTCGTTTCACTTCATACTTCTAATTCTAATTATCTAAATAGATCGAAATCTGTTTAGTATTCTTTAATATAGATTTTAGAAGGGAAATGTTGAATATAAAGTGAATTCTTATAATATTTAAGAGTTTAAGTCTGTAAATTAACTTATCTAAAACTCTTTAAATTAAGTAAAGATCGAGTTTTATATGATTTAATTTTGCACTAAATCTTTTAATTTTGATATTTTGATAAAGCAGATATACTAAATTCTTCTCTTTAAGATTTGATTCGCTAATTCTCTTAGAGTTATAATAGATCTCGAATCTTTAACTGATAAACTTAAGATCTTTTATCAATTCTTGATATAAATTAATTAACAGTTGTATATTAATAACTGACTTTTGTGCGAGTTATTTTACTTCTCTTAATTATCTATATAAAATAAGTTTATATTCATAATTCGCGTAAAATAATAACACTTCAATTACTGCCGGTGCACTATTATATGTGAACTGCGCTAATAATAGAAGTATTATTTAATTATTCTGATAATAGTTCACGTAATATTATAGATATTGTTTCAATATCTAATTGATTCTTTCAATTTATTCATTTATCTGCGAGTAATAGATAGTTAATAGTTTATACTTGATCTTAAGCTGATTTATTAATAATTTCCAAAATTTAAAAATGAATAGTTTGTCTTAATTAAAGAGGATTTCCGCTGATATATTATAATTAACGAATATTGTTCGCAAAAATGTGTAGATCAGATTCTTCGCATTAAATACTTCTAAATAGTTGATGAAGTACACGTATTTTATTAATCTATCAATAATAATCAAAATATTATTATAACTAATATTTATTATTGAATCTTTAAATAAGAGTAACTTAATAATAAAGTCTAATATTATAAATTTTCAAGTTTCTTCTAATATCTTTAATAACTATATCTCTCCGTATAATTTATATCAGAAGTGTTTTATTTTTCAATAGATGTTATAATTAATAATTCACTACTAAACTACTTTATTCATCTTAGAAAAATAGTAGAATCTGAAAATATGTTTTAAAGTTTTTTCTATCTCTTAATACTTATAAAAGATCTTCTTATAATATTATCGAAGAATCGTTTTTTTCGCTTAATTTATAATATATATCAGTTCTTTATATAAGATCAGCCCGCTATCTTATTTTTGAAAGACTGAGTATTTTTCGGAATTTTTCTGAATTTCGCGGGATAAATGATTATTTAAATATAATCTTATAATTCGACTTTTCTAATCTTAATCAGAGATTTGAAAGATTAAAGCGATTATAACATGATTATATATTATAATTCCGTTCTCGTTCTCTCGCAGAACTGATTATAGAGTAGATTTGATATTTCGGGCGTAATCTACTCAACAACTTAAAGTGTCAACTTTAACGTTATTATTTTCTTTTCGATAGAATATTTTAAAGTTGTATATTAATAATAACTTAGATTATTATATTTAATATCTATTCAATATCTTAATAGTGATGAAGTATAACAGATTCTTATAATCTGTATAAACTTTTATAGAGTACTTAAATCTCTTTAAGTATACTCGCCATTCATTAAACGCGGTAATTATAATTAAAAGTTCTTTATTATAAATCTTATAATTAAATTTCGTTGAAATCATCTTTTTAAAATAAAAGATGATGAGTCTCAATCGTTCTTCATTATTGAATTGACTTATACACATATCGATAATATAGTCTAATGCATTTATCTTTAGCACAATTTACCTCTCAGAATTAAATGTTGCGAGAATGAGAGCTGTTATGAATTTTTATTTCAGCTTCTGAAATAAAGACTCTACTTCTGTTTCTCAGATGAAGAATACTTTCTTCTTAGTTATTTATATTAATGAGATAATTATTTTTAAGTAACTCGTGATAAATCTTTAATAGAAGTTAATAAATTCAAGAAATGATTATAATTTCTTCACCGATATAAATTATAATCACTTAAGTATAATTGTAATCTTGAACTTATTCATCTGAATTCTTATGATTATTAAAATAAATCCAAGAAATTTAATACTTTACTTGTGAAACTCGCATTTCTTAATCTTCATTAGTAGATTTTTCGTCTGAAGAGTATAAAGCATCTTCCGAACGTGTTTAATATATTATTCTTTGATTTCAGAGTATATAAGAATGTCATTAAAATAGATGATACAGAATTGATCTAGATATTTTTTAAGAATATTATTCATTAGAGATTAAAAGGAGATCGGAATGTTTATTAATTTAAAGAACATAATCAGATACTCGTAATAATCATAACAAGTTTGGAATACTGTTTTCCATTTCTCTTTCTTTTTCATTCTCATCAGATTGTACGCTTCTCGTAAATCGAGCGTTATGAATCACTTAGCTTCATAAATGCGATCGTATAACTTAGAGATGAGAGATAACGCGTAACGATTTTTTATCGTTATATTATTCAGTTATCGATAATTAATATATAAACGCATTTCTTCATTTGATTTTAAAACAAATAAAATTGAATATTCTGTAGATAAAGTCGAAGATTGAATAAACTCTTTCTTCTGATTTTCGTTAAAATATTCTCGTAAAATCTTAAGTTCTTTCTTAAAAAGAGAATAAATAGATTCATACATAAGTTTTTTATTAAGTTCTAACGAGATTTCGTAGTTTCAGAATTAATATTTAAATAACGCAGATGCGCTTTTATTCTTAATAAATAAACATTTAAATTCGTTATATTTAAATAAATATTTTAAAGATTTCTCTATTATTTCTGCTAAGCATTTATTATCAGATTTCATTTATACTATCTTTGTGAATAATATTGTAGTTATGATTATCTTATAAACGCAGTTAGAAAAGCTAATAGTCTACTATTTTTAGCTGATTATTAGATTATAAACTTTCAGTCATAAAATACTCAGAATTATATTGTATTTAATTTCCACGATATTCAACATCACTCTTTCGATATATTATTACATAAATAGATTAATCGGGTGAGTCTCTATCTTAATCTATTCTTGATTTTATTCGATAGAGCTTTTATCTATTAATATTAAGCGGTAGAGTTTATTCTTTTTTTAAGTAAATAGATGAGAGCGAGTCACGTATACTGAAAAGATGTAATTCTCGATAACTTTAAAATCTATTATAATTTTAATCTTTTACTATTTAATATAATTCTGTAAGATTATATATCGTGTATAATTAATATTAATAGCGACTAATTTTTAAGATCTGAGAAGAGATTCTTTATCAGATCTCTAATATAAAGAATTCTCTCGTTTTTTGATTTTTCGAGTCAATAGTTTCTGAAATAAGTATGTTCTTTCTTCATAAAATAATATTCTGATTTATCGCACAGAAAGTGTGTGTATAACTCGTAAGAAGTGCGATATTCTTTATTGCAAACCACTCTTATTATCTCTAGTTTCTTGAATTCTTGAATTTGCGTTATACTTACACTTTGAATCTCTTTGAAATAAGCAGAGATGTTAATCTTATATAAATTGATTACTTCTCGAAGATTACTATTCTAATGATAATAAATCTATTTCTGATTTTGATCTGAATAGTTCTCTATGCGGTATATTTATAATTATAGTTTTGACTTGATTCTTTAAAATGTTTTCTCGGGTGTATATATCTTGTGCTGATATTACGATTTTAACTCGCAATTTATATCTATATATAATGCTAATTCTTAGAATTTAATGATTATTTCCATATAATTCTTATTATATTTGAGATTGCTTAATACTCGCTTTTAAGATATCTTAAAGATGGCGCTTAATAATTGTTTCGCCTTCTTCTATCTAAGTTTCTTGAGATATTATTTGGAGTTATTCTTATCTGATCTATAAATAACGCATTAATCATTATAATAAGCAGTTTAAGATAAATAGACGTAAAATAATTCTGTAAGTTTCTAATCATAAATCTATCTGAGCAATTTAATAACTGTTTCCGATAACGGTGTTCCGATATTAGCGCAGCTGATATCTCACGTATTATTGAGTTTGTTTATCTTCTGTTCCGCCGATTCTTTCGAAGTCGCGTGCAATTATTATTTATTAGGGCAACTGTTAGCTCGATGTTCAGATTTCTCATAATAAAGATATAAGTTCTTTTTTATTCGCTTTTCTTATTAAGCTGAAGAGAGTTTATCTTGATTAAATTTCTTTCCGAACTTTCTTTAACTTATAATATTTAAATTCATTTCTCGAGAATATTAAATTTGTTTAAATTAATATTTTCTCTTACAATACTTTTCGAAAGTGAATATTTAAAGTTGTTCTTATTCTTTTTCCATCTATCTTTTATATAGACGATTGTCTATCTTAATAGATATATTAACTAAACTCTTTAGTTTATCTAATCTATTAATTCGAGTCAGCTCATTCTTAATTAAATCTTTCAGTTTTAGATAATATTTTATTATGAGCGTTATATCATCCCACTTAATTTATAACATAATCTGCTAGAACTTAGATATATACTCTATTATTAAGTCTATCTGCTAAAGTTTCTAAATCTTTCGTTCAGCTATTTATTCTTCGTTCACTCTCTTATACACCCGTTAAATATACTTTTTAAAGTAAGCGTAATTAAAGAAGATTCTTTTAATTTCGATCTTTTTATTCTTTACGAACTTCTTCAAGTAATCTATTAAATGGAATTCAAATTAATTAAAGACTTCATCTCTAAGATAAGTGATTGTGAATATCATCTTGACTTTAATAATTCTCAGCTTCTGAATATTGAATTGAATATACATATTAACTTAAATTAAGAAAGCTTTAAGCTTTTTTCTATCTTCATAAAATATATTAAAAGTATTAATCTTGAGAGAGATATAATCTATATCAGCGATATCTCTCTAAAATTATTCACGTTCAGAGTGTGATATGTTCGCGTTAGTAAGATTTATTGTGATAGAGTGACTGGTATTCGATAATAGATAATCAAAGTGTTAGAAACTGTCAAGTCTAACTATAACAAGATTCAGATATTAGGGGGCTGTGAATAGAAATCACTGTTCTTATATAGAAGAGTTAAAGATAAAGTGCAATTAATAATATAAGTTGACTACGAAAGAAGAACAGAATTATAGAACTATGAGATATAGCGTTATTTATATACTCAAAGAAAATCGTTGCTCACGACTGCTCACTCATGAGCCTGAATGAGCACTGATTTGATTGCTCACGACTGCTCACTCGTGAGCCTGAGTGAGCACTGATCTAGTGTCAAGTTTCAAGTCACGTGATCCGGCTAATCTTTCTATTCCGGAAGGTTCCGTAATAATAAGATTAAATTTGAAGATGATTTTAGTTATATATAAGTCTTGATATAATTAGATTTTTCAAGTATCTTAATTTCACTTAATTTAAATATTTAGAAATCATTTCAGCTCTTTTAGAGATCTCATTTTAAATTAATGCAGAAGAGTGATTTTAAAGACTTGAAAATGCTTCAAATTCTTCTTATTATAAAGAATAATAATATCATTAATATAGAAGAAGATGAGAAGATAATTATCAGTATATAAATAATTAATATTTAATACTAAATACTAATCTAGCTCTTTAAGAGCTATATTAAGAAGAATATACTATAAAAATAAAGATTATTTAAGATTATATAGAGCGTGTAAAAGTAATTAGATTGAATTTAAGTATTGAAATCCTTTAGATAAATAATAATAGATTTTCTTATTTAATTTATTATTAATAAAGATGTTAATAATATTATATTAATGAATTTCAAGATTAAAAGTAGTTGTGATAATTATTAGAGCTCGAAACATTCTAATAGTAAGAGTAGCTGTGTAAATATCTTATTCTATTTGCTGTAAATCTTCTCGCACGTAAATTCAGACTTTAAACTTACTAAGATAGTCATCTATATTAAATTTATGTTTAAATACTTATAATAAAAATAATGAGCTAGCTCTCAGCTCGATATTTTTATCTATTTATTTATATATATCTCTTTTTTTAAGCTCTTGAATTTCCTTCTATACTATCTCTCTGAATTCTCTCGCAAATTAATAATTAATAAGCTATCTCCATGCTTTTAACTTAATAGATAGTATATCTTTATATAAATCTTCTCTTCTATTAATTTAATCTCGTGTAAAGATTAGAGCGAAGATAAAATGAAAGAAGATAAGCTTTAAGCTCTAAGAGAGGAATACTGTATAAACTGCGCAGCACGTAAATTTTCGAGTGCGTTTCACGTCTTCTAAAAGTATATTTTAAGTGTTAAATTCGGCTATTATATGAGAATTTAAAGAAGCTGTAAATATAAGCTCTTTATAAATATTTAATAAATGATCGCAAATCTATTTAAATAGATTAAAGATGTTAGAGAGTTTAGAAATAGATTTAGATATAAGTAATTGATTTAATATTAAATTTAAGTCTATAAAAGATGTTAAAGCTGAATTTAAAAGAGTTGAGAATTTAGAGTCTTTAAGAGAGTGAGATGATTTATCTATTTTATTATTAACAGCTGTAATTAATAATGAAGAGGTTAAGAGCTGAATATTGATAATCTTAATAATCTGCTTAACTTTCTCGCGTAGAAAATAATCTAAATCAATATTCTTTAAATTAAAGAATTGAGAATTATTAAATTTAATGTTTCTTATTCTAATCACTTTCTTCTAACTGAATATTCATATTCTATAAATATTTAATAAATCGTAATCAATAAGATATCCAATATAAGCTTTTGACTTAAGCTTCTAACTACAGAAAATATACTTATTAAGAGAATAGACTCGATAGTTATAAACATGAAGATATAATAAATTGGATTTTGCGTTAATAAGAGCTTTAATAAACGTTTTCCAGCTTAAATAATGTTTGGGCGTATAATTATTAAGATATTCAGCTGTTTTAACGATTTTAGATTATAAATTATCTAATAAAGAGCTTATTATACGCATGTATTAAGTCTTCTAAATAATCACTTCTTTAGAGTGTTTAGTAGAGTTATTTTAAGCTTAAATAATTAGTGCTAAGTGTTCTATAATTATATCTTTATTTATAATTAATTCATCATATTTATGATTTAAAGAGATCTTATTATTAGTTTAAAAATAGTGAATAACTTATTCATATTAAGTTCTCGCTATATTAAGAAACTCAGTAATAATATTAACGCTTTAAAACTTTTTTGTGTAAGTATAAATGAAATTCATATCAGTAAAATAGTAGTGGAAGTGACTGACCCATTTCTTATTATTATAGATCGTAAATAGCTGAATTAGATTATATATAACGCGGGCAAGAGACTTATTCACAGAATCTTTCTTATTAGATTATCTTAATACTATTTCTGTTATTTTACTTAACGTACAGATCTCGCATTTCAATTTAATAGATAAATTTTAAATAACTGCGCCTAAAACGCTTTATTAAAGATGAGATATAATATCTTATTATAGATGATTTATAAGAGTATGTTAGTGATTAATCGGTGCCTCTATATCTGCTTAAGAAGTCTAACTAAAGATAAACGAAGAGATTATTATTAATTTTGAACGAGAATTATATTTAAGTGCTTAATAATTATTAATACACTGTATAAAGTAAAAGATCTTATCTTAATAATATAGACGCTGTTTTTCTATATTCTAATATATTCTTTTTAACATAAATCAATAAAGAGAGATTGTATTTATGAAAAAATCGGGCGCAAAAGTAATATTAATTAAAGAGATTATTTTTGGATTTATAGATATCTGAATAAAGATATTAATATTCTTAAACGTCTTAATTAGATATATAGATTTGTCTGCTATTAACTGATTATTCTTCATCATTAGTCGCTCGAATTTGAATTTAGATGAGTTATTATAGATATAAGAATTAGCTTCTGAATTAAGAATTCACGTATCTTACAGCTTATAGTCCTTCTAATCTACCGCAAATAATATTAGTATCATTAATATGAATGATCTAGACTGTATATTCTCTTTTCTTAATTTAAATAATGAATTCAAGCTTTTCTTATCTTTATTTTAAGCTCTTCTTCTTATAATTTCTACTGCCTTCTTAATTCCTTCATTTTATTCAATTTTCTTATCTATTATCTCTTGTATTTCCGCATTTAAAACTCACTCAGCTGACCTGCGTTACTTAATAATATAGAAATAGATAGAGTAGAAATAAAGCTCTGAGTAAAAATAAGAATAAGAAGATAGATATAATTTTATAGAGAATTAAGTGATTATAACTGATTTAATAAATTCTTTTTATAAAATCGTAAAAGTTATATGCGAGAGTGTTTTAGAGACAGTCTTATTAATCTGAAGATGATTCTAAAATAACTTTATTAGATTAAAAATTAATAAGATATTAATATTACTGCGAATTTTCTTTTTAAAAGTGATCTTATATAAGTTAATAAAGATAGAATTAACGCTCTTAATAACTGTTATAAAGTCGTATAGAGAGTATTTATTTTAAATATTAGAAAGATTTACTTTCTTCGCGTTTATATATATTTTCTTTTATAATTATAATTACTTCTTAAGCTATTAAGTTCTTAAGATCTTTTTTAACATCTAATATTATTAAAATAACTTTAATTAATGAGCTCTATCTATTAATGCTAGTCTCTTTTTAAGAGCTTAAAGAATTTCGTATATTATCTTAAGATCTATAATAAAGATTAGATTCATATGAGTAATAATTTTAATAATGAATCTTTATAGATTATTAAGTGCTGCACACTTCTTCTCGTATTTTATCTATTTAACTTGATATTCATCCCGAAGAAGCTTATATATATCTCGCTAATCTTAATCTAGATTAATAACTGATAATGCTATTATATTAACATCTTTTAACTCTAAATTTAAGAGTTCTAAAAGAATAAAGAGTTCTTAAATTAAATCTATATTAATATAAAGCAGAATATCGTTTTCTCGAGTTCTGCTTCTTATGAGAAACAGTCATTTATCTCAATCTCTTAGGGATTTGAGAATGACTGTCGTCTTAAGAATAGAGAGAACGATGATGGATATCATAATGAGTATCAAGCGCTATAAATAAGATAAATTAAGCTGAAAAAACGGGCACGAATCAGAAAATAAGTGTTATTTTGCAGAAAACAACTTCGGGCTCATAACTGTTAAATAAATGGCTGAAATAGCTTTTTTTGTCTGTGTAGAATTAAATTAAGTACAATCAAAGTGATAGAATTGACTGTCTAGAAGACTATGTAGAATGCCTCTAAGAATGGGCCTAAATATGAAGAGAATGGGGCCAAGATAGGCCGGAGATTGGCTCAATTGGGCCGATGGACAGCCTGAGGCGCAGGCTGAGGCGCAGGCTGTCTGACAGTTAAGCTACTGGATCTTAATTGTGCTATGATGGAAGCCGGTTGATATGCGGCCCGAGCAGCCGCCTTACTTTTATGGCGTTAGTTTGGCTGGTTAGAGATAAGCGCCTCAAGCGCGGCCCAACTTTGCAACGAGCTTCGCCATACTAAGTCAACACATCGACTATTCTGTCAGATTGAAGGCATTGATGTTAGGACATAGCCCAAATTTGATGATCCCCCGTCTCGGTGTACGGTGAAGATGATTTGACCTTGCCTCTTACGCTTGATAGGTCTCGCATGTTGCCCACCTGGGTTTGCCGGACCTCGTCGAGACGGGATTGAAAGGCGGCGAGTTTCGTTCAAGTCATCAAGGATTTTGACGGAGAAAAGCGACTTGCTCGAGAGACAAACCCTTCGGTCTTAAGCGTCTCGGATTCCTATCAATTTCCCTGTCAGCTCCTGAGACTCAATTGCTTGGTGGCCAAGCCATCGCTCTACTTGTCACTGGCTACGAGAGTTGATAATTATGGGCTTCATTCAGCTTACAATGCCGCGACGGCTCTTACAAGATCTCCATCTTGTCATTGCTATTGTACGCGTTGTAGAATGTATCAACTCTCGAGAAATAGGATGATATCTTTTCCAACTTCGACATGGAAGCCGATACAAAGATGGTGGAATTGTGCTTTCTGCATTTCATGGCGTTCCTGATCGATTCATAGCTTCTTTAGCGATTCGTTCCGTTCACCATACCACTGTTTACCCGGTCCGCTTTTCTTCTTGTTTCAACGCTGGCTCACGATGTGGCTCTCACTTCCGCTGCAGCTTCAAAAAGCGTCGTCATCTCAGTCATCTTTGCTTGCTCTTGCCTCACAATCACAAGCCAGCTTGAGTCACTTATTCACATCGAGGACAATGGCCCATCCTTGATACTAGGTGCGAGGTCGCTCTTATACCCGCTTTCTTTTGTATCACCATCACCGTCGGAACCTCTACAGAACTCTACCTATTTTCCAGCTTCCGCGTATCGATTCAAGATCAAGTGTGTCCGATCTCCTCCCTCTGAATATCAGGAGCTGACGATATTCTATCCTTCACGATGTGAGGGTGGAGAACCATTCATTATCATGGCCGCTGTCACGTCAGGGTTTACCTCGAGTTACTTGATTGTCCATATTCGAGCAGACCCCTCGAGGTGCCGTTACCTCATTACCTTCCCATCTAGAATCGTTCCCGGGTCTTGCAACGCCTGCAATCCCCCACCTGTAGCTCGAGGGAGCTAAAGCTCAGGCATCGCAAAGTCATGATGTTGAAGTTAGTTGAAGTCAATTGGTGTCCGGGAAATCGTCGAGAGAATCTAGCTCGTGTGATACTGGCTCAGATTATGGTTGCTGTTGGAAGTAGCTCATGCAGGCTCCCAATGGAAGTATAACGGCGCATGGATGTGCTACAATGCGCAGCTGATTGGCGCTTTGAATCGAAGTTGAATTATGGAATTGCTTTGAGAATCTGCGACATGGCAAGGGACTTGACATCACTGCCTCGGCCTCAATTGAGCCGGTCGAATTGTACGGGATGAAAATAGGCATTCTTCAGAATATTCAGCTTCTTCCCAGTTGCGAGCACGGCACTGTATTCTCTCCAGACGCTTTATCATGACCTTCCTCACCAGCTCACAGAGCTACCAAAGTGTAGTTGCGTGTCTTGCTATGAGAAGTCATCCACAGGGCAGATCCGCAAGTGTTTGCTGCCAGAACTCAACGTTACGCAAAACATGTTCCATCCCATGAGTGCAAGTCGGGTTCCTGTCACGTGCGATTCGCCGCTCAACAGCAGGCATTATATTTTAGCTATCAACTGCTCCTTCAGCGACTTTTAAAATAAATAGATCCACGAGTAGAATACAAATCAATCAATCTGCCACGAATCCAGTCCACTGGCCACCCCTCTTCGGCTGCTATGTACCAACACGGTCTGGACGCCCCCCCCCAGGAGCGCTTAGCATCGAGATCCACACTCCTCCCATCTGAATCCGCGAATTGGAGGAGACCCCCCCATCCTCCGTCATTCAAGCCCTCTTAATTTCGTCCTCTACCTCATCTATCAGATTGCAATCACGGGAACACTTCGGATTTTGACAAGTGAGACTGGGGATGATCGAATACTTGACAACCGCCCCGCCCTCCAATCTGAGCACTTGTTGCCCGGTGGGTAGACTTTGATGCAGCGTGCATTTCATATCTTCCACCTGGTGGAGGTTTAGATTATCGGAACTTCTACGAATGGAAATGAGAAAGATGACGAAATTAGCATCACGACTACCGGAAGGAGAGACGGAAACCCAGAAATGATGAAATCATCCTTCCGGGTCGAAAAGGACGACTTTGCTCAGCGGGTAATTGAGAGCGGATAGACCTGGCTCTGTTAACAAATCCATTGTCTTGTATGGTCCTCCAATTGCGTTCCAACGTCTCCCTTTCCTTCTATGCCTCTGGCCAAATGGCGCCCAATCGCCAGCTTTCTTCGAATTGTTTCCTCCGTAGTCTGCGCGTCTTTCGCTTCCACTGTTTCCCTTCATGATGTGCTAACTGCACTTCCCACACGAAGTGAACGCATTAGTCACTGTCTTATCGTTCAAGGAGCAGTAGCTATTTGGATTCCCTGCATCCGTGCATCTAAATGGACACGCCACAATCTCCTGCGGTCCATACTGGGCGCTGCAGCTGCCAGCCGCAATGCTGAAGTTACTGGGCAGGTAGCTGGGCTGGAACACGATCCTCGGACTGCTGCATTGCGGCTTGCACTTCTGACAGGCACGGAAAGTACCGCTCGTGTCCTGGACGTCGCAGAGGTCGAACGGAACTTGGGCGGCACCGCAGTTGTAGGCACAGTTGCGGAGACGATGGTTCTCGAAGCCACAGCGGGAGGGGCGGAGGCCGTCGAAGTAGTTTGTCAGGGGGTCGCACCCGCCGGGGTAGTCTTCGGGTTGGTCGGGGATCTCGCATTTGACGCAGATGTTTTCGAGTGTGTTGATTGCGGCTGTGGCGGAGGATGGAGAGTAGCAGTCTGGAAGGAGCTCGCCACTCGATTTGAAGCAGCGGTAAGGACATGCGGTGACTTCAGCGGCGTTGGTGCCGCATGGGTAAAAGGAATTGCTTGTTCCGTTCAAGTAGGTTGCAGATGGTGTTGTAGCTCGGGCTGTGAGAAGCTCGACAGCGAGAGGAGATGAAATGGTGACAGCAATGAGAGAAGAAAGCAGGAAAGTAGTAGTGAACAACATGGTGTTACGTAGGCTTCTGTTGGTAGCCGCTGAAGGGGAGAATGTCAGTCAAGAATGAAAGATATTGACAACCCAGTGCAGAGAGGCAGGTGGCGCCTTTTTAAAGGTTGCTCAGCAACACCGTGACCG
>JAABUK010002863.1_pt1 | contig 30263 bp, 45 predicted proteins | sample 5559141 | NCBI WGS metagenome assembly JAABUK01 (sample SAMN10711869, study PRJNA513367) | rock metagenome | isolation source: Antarctica rocks | place: Antarctica: Victoria Land, Pudding Butte nord | collected 2016-01-03
CCTCTGCTGCAGAGATTTGTGGCACGATTTGCTCCAGACATTGCAAGGCGGTTCATGTTCCATTGCTTGAGCACCAGTGAGACAGATCCAGTGCCTGGTCTTGAGGTGTGAACAGCATTGCCAGCACACTCTTCATGCTTGTATCCAAGGAGCATGTCTTCAGCATCATGAGTGTGTTCAGCAATGAAGCTTTTCTTGTTGTCAACATATGCAAGCTGGCTGGAGCAATGGAGGTCGCAGTTTGTCTTTCAAGCACAAAAGGGCACATGCATTGAAACCCTTTCATGTGTCATGCACACCACTTGTCACCTCACATTCTGTGTACACGTGTCCTTGCAGGCCTGTCTGGTGGCTATCTTTGAGGTCAACTCTTCGTCCCCAGATTTCTTCCGCCTGCCAGACTTGTCCCAGCCATCTGTGCATCATGATCCTGTTCCCTTTCACACAGGCAAGGTATGACAAGTCATAGAGACAGGCAATGTCTGGCAGACTAAGATCCTGATTCATTGTCACCATGGCTCCAACCATCAGAAAGTGCACCCAAGCTGCTCGGTGACCCACCCAAAGACATACAGCATGATTTGCAGCAGCATAATGGTGCAAAGATTTTTTTTGATCATGACTTTGAGAGGCTGTGTTGCAGGCTGGGTCCAGTCAAGGGCTTGTGCGCCAACAGTCTAGCCTGACACCTGCATCCCCAACTTACAGCATTCTGCCTGCTGGCGTAGCTGCCTTGTTTGGGTCCTCAGCCAAGGTGGGCATAGGCCTTGTCTCACATCATCCATAATGTAGACAACTCCATAATGCATTGCAGTTCTGCACAAAGAGGATGCAGCAGTTGTGATGCATGCAGTATGTTATCTGCATATGTGTTGCGCCTATGCACAGCAATGAAGAACACTGGTTTGCATGTCCTGTCTACACTCAAGATTCAGAGCATGCTGCCTGCAGCTGGGTCATGCAAAAGTGCTGTCTGGAGTGCGGTCCTGGCAGCGTAATGCAGTGGCCGGTGCAGCATTGCAGTGCTTCTGCTCCTGGATGGTGACCTTCGACGATGCTGTGCTCACTCGCTTTGCTGGGCTAGCTCTCAGCCTAGCAGCAGCTGGCTGTCCCTGGCTCCAAGCAGAAGCCCAGCATGTCCTGCAGGTGTGTCGCCATCTCACTCACTTTTGCACTGGACATGCTAAACGTCATATGACAAGCATGAGCATGTCTATGCTTGATCATAGCGCTCGTTTGTTCAACAGACCAGTCACTCTGCCTTCTCACAGCACTCATAACCATCTGGGTATTGCTTTGCACCGTACACCTCCACATGCGGTGTAGTCATATACAACTTTGTTGATCTGATAGACCACAGACACTTGTAGTATTGCCTAATTTTTGTGCATAATCATAATCATCTGCATTATTGCCTGTTTCTGCCTATTTCTGCACTCACACACAAAGGAGGACTGCAAGATTGGTGTGTGCTGAATAGGAGCAGCTACAGCTGGGTAGGCAGGCGCAGACACTGCACTCGCCACAGCCATCTGCAACACACCGTCTTCAGCTGTCACCTGATGTGGTGGATCCCTTGTGTCATGGACTGGGCCATGCCATTTTCCGCCTGGCCTTGAAAATGCAACAGCGTCCTCAGTCTCCAATGTCGCCTCATTCAAATCTGGGTGCTGATGGCGATAGCAGTGCAATGCAGCAGTCAAGCATGTCTAGCTTCAATCTGGAGCCATTTCTGGGCACAGTTGCTGGTAGGTTCCTAGCTGCAGGCATCAGATTTTGCTCATGCAACGTTTTTGTGATGTGCTTTGCAGAATGTATTGCAAACATTCGATCTCTGTTTGTTGCAGAGGCAGTCGCTGGGTTGCATGTGCGGACCACCTATGACCTCACAGCTGAAGGTGTCCTACTGACACAATCACTTTTGGCACAGCTTCATCAGCTGTACCACCCTGTCCAAGCCCTGCCATCAGCAAGAAGACCTTCCTTGTGAGTGTTTTGTGTATAGTACACTGCAGTAAGAGCCGGAATCATCACTCAGTTTCAGGCATGATACCCTGACTGCATTTTGTGGTTCACAAGTAAGAGCTGCAGTTGTGCGGGGCAAGAAGAATATCACAAGCCAACAAGTCTGATCGCTTGTGGCAGAGCCTCAGCAACCTTGGCAGGTCCGTACCTATACACAAATGTTGGGGCCTCAGATTTTTGAAGGTACACAGTTGCCTGTGCCTTGTGTCATTCATTTGTGTCACACTTAGTATCAATGACCTCCAGACAGACATGCTTTGTCGGCACCATAAGCGTAAGCAAAGGCTAGAGCAAATGCAACCAGCCTGATCCAACTGTCACATATGCACATGAAAATCATTGAAATCGTGACAACAGTTGTGAGGGTGTATGACAGCTGGCAAAGCATACATAGGCATGCTCAATTTTCTACGTCAGCTCCGAGACCAGTTTTGGTCCAGCGTCTCCTAAACTTGGGTTGGAGGTCTTGCTTGGGAACACACGGGCTGCTCACGTTGGCAAACGGCAGTCACATTGCTTCTTTGGAGATGTCTCGTGTTCTTGGACAGCCGACCGCAAACGTTTGCCACCTTGCCGGCAACGTGAAACGTGCGTCAAGTTCTTCTTACCACGCTCGGGCAGCCTATCGGAGAAAAGCGCTGAACGCAGGTCGCGTTTGCACTGCAACCCCCAGAGTTGACACGCTATGTCGTGCCAGTAGTGCTCGAGCCGACGAGCCCCAGCTTGTCCGGCAGCGATCTCAGCCTTGGAACTACAAGCTGGGAGCCGTGTATCAGAATTTGCTGCCAGGTCCTTTGCTGTTTCTTCCCTCTTTACTTCAGCCTGTGTCAACCATCATCTCCCTGGAAGGCGCAGCCCATGGGCATGAATGGGTCCACTGGCTGCTTTCTTTGTTACCAGTTCCTCAGGTGACCTGGACCTTCACCTGGCTGGGACAGGACTTTACACATCACGGTCAAGGTGCATGGTCGACACACAATTGCTGCATTCAGGTGGTGATGCAGTTCCCTGTCCTTGGCTTGGTAGATGTGTTATACCAGCAGCATATTGACTTGGCCAATGGGGTGTTGGATGCTGCAATCTCCTTGGTCGGCATATACTTCTCCTTTGTGCTCATGCCGGCTATGGATGCTGTTCTAGGCACAGATTTGCATCCAAAGTCAATGGTAAGCCTCTTGCATGGTCTGGCCCAGTATCTGGTGTACTGTGATGCATCGTCTGTTGTGAACTGTTGCCACAGCTTGGAACATGTGTTTACAGGTCGAGCGCAAGGTAGCTTCGGAGGATCTGAGGTACAGAGCATTGTTGTGGACGTGGGTCGGCCTGCACTGTGGGCTCTTAGTGCTCTGTGCAGATGCAGTTCATGGACACAACATGCATCCTCTGGCGTGTCTAGGTCAGTCATCTTGCACAATGGCATGAGCTTCCACTCTTCACCTGACAAAAGCGCAAAGGGTCTGACCCCACCACCGGCTCAGATTGCTGTGCCATGCTGGCATGACTCTTCTTGCACCAAGCTGCAGTTGCATGCGCATATGCTTCGAAGTCATGACAGCCTGCACTGCTCAGCACCCAGACACCCATGAGTATATATGCCTTTGCACAGTGGCAGGTCATGAAACCGTTGCTGGTACCCCTTTTGAGACACATTGAAGCTGTCATGCAGGTCTGATGTTGACACTGGGCGCTGAGGGTGCACTAGGATTTGTGGTGTCGCATGAGTTGGTTCATGGCCATCACAAGATGGACCAATGGCTGGCAAATGTCATGCTCTGCACCACTGGTTACATGCACTGGAGCGTCAGCCACATTGCTCATCACACCCAGGTCAGCTACTACATGTCACACCACTGCATCAAGAGCTCCAGGCGCACTGCTTTTCAGTGAGATACCAAATGCACAGCTGAGCATCTGTCATGAGCAGTCTCAGCTTGCAATGTCACAGCTAGCACAACACTGATCTGCTTGCGCACCCACAGAACTTCCACAGAAAGACTATGAAGTAAGCAAGTGTGCTGACTCACACCGCAGTACAATGTAGCGCCAGGGCACAGCACCATCCTACAGCCATTCAAGCATACAGCAGAAGGTCAGCCTTATGGACTGCAAGCAGCTCCAAAATCCTGTGTGTACAGTGAATTGCAATCAACAATGGTGCTGCGTCAGCCTGCAGAAAGTGTTTCTGTTGATGCCCATCAGGTGGCAACCATTGATGACCCAGCGTCAGCCCGCCTGGGTGAGAGCCTGTACCGCTTTGTGCCTCGGAGTGTAGCCGGCAACTGGAAGGATGCCACACGCCTTGAGCTGGCTCGCCTGCAAACTCAAAATCAGACTCCCCTGAGTCTTCACAACAGGTGTGGAACTCATGCAGCTTGCCTGCTTTGACACTTGTCGTTTAGACTATAGCTGTCTGAGCTTTGCCTACTTTGGGACAACAGCACTGGAAGGACGGCAGCATGGGAAGGACAACAGCACTGGAATACCAGATAGTACTGACATGCTCACAGCTTAACCCAGCTTGGGCCTGTGCCAGATGCTGGTCAAGTTCAGTGTGCATAGCATGACTCATACGCTTGGTCAGTGGCAGCTGCATGCAATTAGCCCGGCTCCTGAGACCATAAACATGATACTAACCCACTCAGGGCCGCCTGCAAGGAGTGAAGTGGCCATTGTTTTGTTCCTGTCTACCTTGAGGTCTTCCTTCCTTTTGCTCATCAATCGCATGCTCTCAACAGTTCATCCCTTCTGTGCATGCAGCTGTCCATCTGATTCTCCAGCCATATCTCCATCCATTTATACATTGAACCAGCCTTCCACTTGTTCAGTCAGTAATTGATTAATGTCTGGCTGGACTCTGTCACTGATGCAGGATGTTCATGTGGGCGGCAGCCCCTTTGGGAATGCTGGCAGTGATGGCAAGTGCCTTTGGGGCAGAGGGCATGACCCTGTGTGTGGGGCAGGCGGCCCTCAGTGTGCTCATGCTGGAGGCCGCCAACTACGTCCAGCACTATGGTCTGCAGCGCACCAAGCTGGACAACGGCCGGTCAGTATACTGTCAGCATACTGTCAGCATACTGTCAGCACACTGTTCGCGTACTGTCAGCATACTGTCAGCATACTGTGGCTGTAAGGTAGGCTGGCAGCCAGTGTCACAGAGTTGCCCATGGGCATTGCCCATGGGCATACTTGTGCTGGCATTTTGACATACATTTGACAGCCAGTCACTGCTGTTAGGCTTCACATTTCTGCCACCACTGATGACGTGCTATTCAGCAAGTTTGCATTCTGTCTTGACCATCCTTTGCTGCTTGTTACCACCTTTGAAATATCAAGATCTTGCATTCCACGGTGCCAAAAGAGGCTCCCCTTTACTGCAACAGTCTATCAGTGTCTATCAAACCCTGAGCAAGCTAGTCCTGGCCAAGTAGCTGCACCCCCTGGCAATGTCTTGTGTAGGGCAGCACATTTGTGCCAACAGAAGCAAAAGCTCTGATCTTCAATTGATGTGATGTCAGCTTGCTGTGATACAGTCAGCTCATAAGCTGCACCACTTGCTGCGTAACGCATCATCTCTCAGCATGACTGACCAGCGGCCTTGCACACTACTGATCTTTGCTAAATACAGCGATACGAGTGAGCCACCGGCTGTACATGCCTGCTTGAGCACTCAGTGTTTGATCAATGCTGCCGCGGTCCCCATGTCACTGTCTTTCTTGCGTGCAGGTATGAAGGGGTGAAGGCAGAGCACAGCTGGAATGCAAACTGGCTGTTCACTAACAGCTGCATGTTCCAGTTGCCCTTGCACTCAGACCACCACCTGCATGGCGCCAAGCCCTACCAGGTCAGTTTGCTTGGCGCAACCTTGTCTGGTTTGACAAGCACACATCAATGTACAGCTATGCTTGATTGTATTTTGCCGTCTCAGAGCTCAGCATGCGTTTGGTATGGCATGCTCGAGTTGTGTAAGCTCAGTGTGTGTATGATTTGCTGATGGAACAACATGTGACAATGTTATGTCCAGATATATCCTCCTGTGCAAATTCGTGACTGCTGGTGGGCTGTGTGAAGGTTCTGCAGGACAAGAGGGAAGCACCGCAGCTGCCGGCCAGCTACTCTGTCATGGCATTGTTGGCAATGGTGCCGATTGCATTCTTTACTGTGATGGATCCTCGAGCCATCAAGGCTGTACAGGTGCACAATGACCTGGAGCAGTCATGAAGGTGGCTACACTCTCAAAAAACGTTAGCCATCATGTTGTACCAAATCCTGGCATCGTTTGCTATCGCGGTGGCAACGATTTTCGTACTATGGTACTCTTTGGTCTGTGCTTAGCAGCAAGGGCATCTGCCGCTGATATGTGCAGCTCAGTGGCTTAAAATGCAACTGTGGTTGGTATGTACAATAAGGTAAATGTATATGTCAGGCCCCCATTGGCAATGTACAGTAGGTGTTTGTGTCACATGACTAGAACGATGCAACGACCATTTTGAGGCAGCAGCAGCAAATGGTCCCTAGGTGTAGAATGCACTTTTAGGACTGCTTTTGCAAGTGTTTTATGAGCAAGACATGATAGTCTTGATAGCAAGACATGATGTTTTTTGGTAGCAGCACACATCACTATGGCTCAGGCTGATGTCAATTGAATGAATCCGACACCAGCACTGCGCAGCTGCTGCAGCTATCAGTTGATGTGCCTGCGTGCAATCTTACATAGCATCATCAGAAAGTTCAAATGGCTGTAATCGCTTAATGTGAGCCGCCTGAGCCCAATGGTTTTAGCCAACAAATCTCAAGGTAAGCTGCTAGAATCAGTGTAGTTATAATTTTATAGACACAAGCAGTACACGCCTATGCTGTTTGGTGCGTTTGCTGTTGCAGTGCTGCAAGTACATCCATACAGTGCCCAGTGTATGTGTCTAGGATCAAACATTGACTAGTTTTGATAGTAGCATCACACCCAGTATGGTCAACACCATTAGGGTCTAAGCCAAATGGTACAGCACGCTGAAGCAGCTTACATGTACTGGACACTTGACTGGTTGCTACTCTGGAACCATGGCGCATCTGCCAGAGCTCAAGTGCCTGGCGCCTTGGCGCATATAGAACAAGATGCAAGCTGACTGGCTTATCAGGTTCAGTGTTGCTGTCTTGCAATCCATGCGATGACTCTGCATCTGCTCGTCGCCGTTTGCCAGCATGTGATTGAGACTGCAGCAGTTGATCCTCTGTGGTGTGTGACTGCTGAGATGTCCTATGTGGCCAGCTACACATGATCCATCCAAACTGGGCATCCCTGTACGATTTCCAGATCCGTATCACGGTAAGGCTGACCACATCTATGAGTAGCACACGCCCAAAAGAGTCACTAGCCACGGCCACAGAGCCCCTAAACAGCACAGCAATAGCTTCAGAACACGGAGCCAACAGACCGTTCATGTAATCTGCGACATACACAGCAGACTTAGTCAACCAAGACAGCATGCATTGCTTGGTTTGACCAACAAGTAGGCTCTGGTTACACCTGACCGTGTGACATGATGAGTTCAGCCCAAGTATCTGATCACAATTGCAGCAGGGGCGTGAATGCAGTTCACATGCAATGCTCCAATACCTTGGCGCAAGCAACAGCTGATCAACAGCTCTAGGGCCATCCCTGAGGGATCTAAACAAGGTGACAGGCTCTCCCTTAGGCAAGTCCTCATCTTTAGTGCCTCTGGGTGAGCCATCTTGATCCAAGCTCACCTTTGCAGCCACCCAGTTCCTGATTCCTGCATCACAATGCCTGTATTGTTTGGTACATGTGTAAGCTACACAAAACATTCACAACGTCCACTGTGCAAACCACTGCCGGTGAAAGATGTTGTGTATGCATGACATGCTCTGACAGAGAAACAAGGATGCCAGGACCTACATATGTAGTTGACCTCACAACAGCAAAACAACAACAGCCACTTGTACGTTGTTGAGTCAAACACTTGAGCCAGTATCTGTAGCCACACTGGCAAATAGGCTTAAGCCTGATGACATCAGCCAAGTCTACATGTCTAGTGCGTCAAGTGTCAATAAGGCTTGTGTTGATTGGCTGAAGCTCAAGCATGTATGGGATATGGTATCAACCTGCCCTGTAGCCAGCCTGACGGCCCCAGGCAGCAGCTTTGGCCACCCCTAATACTCCATTGGCCACAGAAGATGCCAAGCTGCTCACAAATGCCAAGCTGCCTCTCTGCAGCACTTCTTCTGCTTCATACGCAGCTAACGCTGGTTCCCTACAGTACCAGTGAAATTTTGCACAGGTAGATAGGGCCCACAGTGCAACATTGCATTAAATGCGCATGCAATGAGCGGTGCCAAGCTGCTCAAGCGTCTTGTATGCACATCTGGCTTGTGCAAAGTACCCTTCCTTTGTGGGGTGCGCAAAATATATTCATGTCAAGAAAATGCTGCCTATGATACTGGGATACTGTAGCCAGCAAATGTATTGCAGCCTGCATGCCTTGATAGACACATAATGCAGAATGCACGACATTGCAGAAGTTCGACGCAGGCTGCCTATCAGCACCGGCAGAGTACTGGTAGAAGATGCAGCCATATTGCTGATTCTGATCACAGCTGGAGCTACCTGCCAGATGTTACAAGCAGCAGCTTCTGATTGGTGTCTCTACCAGTCAGAGAGCCATACAAGCTTGGTGGTTTGAGGCCAGCACAGATGCCTGCTGATCGTGGGCCAGCTTTTCTGAAGTCCCAGATATTGTATGAAATGGGACTTGGTGTACTAGCTTCGCCCCATCTTCTGCTGTGCTGCTGCTGTCGCACAACAGACCGGACAGACAGTGATGATAGCCTGACTATGGCATCTCTGAAGGTGATGGTTATGTCTTCAGACCGGTCATCAGGTTTCAGACCTGGGTTCACATTTGATGCAATCAGGAAAGCTAGGATAATCAAGCACAGCTAAGACAAGAAGAGGGATGAGGCATGCAAAATGGCTTTTGACATGTACAGACTGCTGATATGCTTTGCAACAGGCCTCACCCATGCCAGAATTCCGGGCTTGTATGCTCTGAGCCTGGCTTGTACGTATTCTCTGCCTGTGTAACAATTGGCCATCTTCAGCATGCAGCTGTAGGTAACCGGAAGAGGTGCCGAGCAATAAGGAGCAATCTTGCAGATGAGGCAAATCTCCTGGGTGGAGCAGAAAGTCAGTTCAAGCTGGTGTGTCGTGAATAGGAGCATCGCAGGGGAAGTTCGTGGAATGACATGACGTTGATGTGCAGACACGCGATAGCAGAGTGATGTAGCACCTGCATAGCCCGCCCAGCAGAGGGTCGTGACCTGTTCCGGAAAGGTGCAAGCATCGAGGGGTAACGCCGACTGAGAATCGAGCTCGGTGCTTTCAGTTGGCAAAATCGCCAGACGCTGACTCAACGCTAGAGCAACTACATTCCTGCAAGTAAGGACAGGTCAGGGTAAGAAGTTTGGTGTACACAATTTCAACGTACATATGACGCTGAGCCACCTTGAAGGGTGGAGTGAGCACGATGCTGCTGCCCAAAAGGACTCAGCAGACTGAGCTCGATCGTCTGCGCTACCAAACGCGAGTGCTAGCGATGACGCTCGGAGTGCCATGAGTTCTTGCTTTCCTTGATTGGAGAGCACATCCTCAACCTTCGTGCTAACGGAGCACGGAGTCCGCATAGCTCCGTAAAACTGGTGATGAAGCCATGCAGCGCCGCAGGCTTCGTGCGTACAGCTTGCATAACGCTTAATCATGTGGCAGCAAATTTTGGAAGGCATTGAGAAATAGCACCGATACTGGTGGACTGGCTGCAGGTCGTCAGAAAACTCAGCACTTGGCAATGCGCAGTCATACCATGCAAGAAAAGATTTCAACCAGATATGGCTCCTGAAGTAGCAGTCTGTTTGTGCATTGATACGTTACGGTATACGCATCTTCCAGACAGCATTTGGAGAACTTTTGGCTGGACATGTCACCAGATTGCTTATTCGACATTCACAGTAAGACAAGCCACAGTGCGTCTCTCAACATGGATGCAGCATGTACATGGCTGATTCTCACATATACTTGTTACACTGAGGTCGTTAAATTCATCACATCCATCTAACAGGTAGTCAGGTGGATGGCCTATTTTGTCTGTTGGTCCAGCAGAGCATCAGCAAGAGACGTTGGAGAGCACACTGCAGGTGGTTCAGCACAGAAATAAATTGTTACAGCCAAAAGCCATGACCTGAGGACAAGTAATAGCCTAACAGCAGACACTGTGTTCTAGCAGAAATATCTAGGGGAGCAAAATTGGCAGAAAGCAGGAAAGCTGTGGCGGAAGAGGGCCAGCACCATAGTGCTTGTGGCAGGCAATGTCAGTGAACGACAGAGCTAGCATGGTGCAGAGCAAATGTGAGATGGGATGGCACTCTAACTACAGTGCCAAACTTGGCAACTGTTGCCGTCTACTCAGCCGTGGGAGGAGCTACTTCTGGCGTCTGTGATGATGATGTTGCTGGTTGGGGTCTGGGTCCACCCCTGCCTCTGCCTCCTCGACCACCATCTCTACCACCCCTGCCCCTGGGGGCACCTGGGCCCCCAGCATTTTGAGGTCTGCCACCCTGAGACCTGTCCCCTTGAGGTTTGTCACCACCAGACTGTTGTGCATCGTCTGAGAAAGAACCTGAGCCCCCTCGTCCATGGAAGCCACCCCTGTCTCCCCTACCCCTGCTGTACCCACCAGCGCCCCGACCATCGCCCCTGCCACCAAACCTGCCTCCTCCTCGGCTGCCGCCATAGTTGGCGCGCTTGGGTGTGATGATCAGCTGCAGCCATGCACAGAGATCCATTTGACCTTTGGAAGCAAGCAGTGCATGAATGGTGGCCTTGTATGCAAAATCCCATGCATCTGCAGCCAGAGATGCAAAGCACCCCCAGCAATTTGCCGGGTCAGGAAGGTGGCACAGGCGTTTCACACACGGGGTACTTGTGGCTTGCAGACAGCATCACAGCTGGCGTGCAAAGCAAGTACACATTGTACGATGATTGCAACCACTCAGATAATGAACAGTTGGATGTGCATGAGGGACCTACAATATTGTCCTTCAGCATCACATCCTTAGCATCCACACAAGCTTGGGCTGAAGCCACATCCATGAAGTCCACGTATGCAAAGGAGTTGTTGTTGCCATTGTGCTTCAGTGTGATGGCGCCATTGCCAGACTTCACGGTGCCAAACTGGCTGAACAGCTCCCTTATCTCATCTGATGTTGCATCCTGCAGCAGCAAGTCATGCAGCCGTCAAATGTGGCAGTGAAAAATCGATGGGACAAGAAATTAAGAACCAAGAACCATTCACAGCCATCTGCAACTCTGCAGGTCATCAGAGCAGGAGTGACAGGGGGGACACCAGTATAGAGCAGCTGCAACCACAGCCCAGGCACAGGCAGAGTGTGTCACCCAACAGCCTGAGTACTGCAGCAGATGTCCTTGCGGGCAGACTTGATGCGGATGAAGACAGTGCTTACTTACTGCTGAGCTCAAATGCTACAAGTGCTGGCACAAAGGAGGTTTTGCTTACTGCACAGCAGTAGCCTCTGCGTTCAAAACAGCTTTTCTGGTGCCAAAGCATACCTGTGGAATGTTCCTGACATACACAGCCTTCTTGCTGGAGTCATCATCTCTGTAGTTCTGCACCCCCCGGCCAGGGGCAGCGTAGGGTGGCCTAGCAGGTGGTGGGCCATCAGAGCCAGCTGGCCTCAAAGAAGCTCTGTCCAGGGCTGGGAAGTTTCCGCCTGCTTGCTCGCCTCTGCCAGAAGTGTCGGAACTGGCAGAACCTGCTGGGGCATGTCTGCCCTGACTGCGGTTGCCAGATGCCTTGGGAGGGGCGGGTACGGCTGGGGAGGGTGACTGGGCAGCAGGGGAGGGTGCTGCAGCAGATGGTTGGGATGGGGTCTGGGGGCGGCCTGATGATGGGGTGCTGCCTGAGGGGGCGTTGGCAGCTTGGGCGGTTTTCAGCAGGTCAGCGTATGACCTCGGGGCTGATGGAGTGGAGGACGCTGCGGATGACTGGGCGTGAGCGCTACCTTTCTTGTCAGCTTCCTGCAGGGCCAGTGACATGATCAGGGTATCCATCTATCAGATGCACAGTGTCGAGGTCAATGCAGTGCTGCAAGCTCAGCAATCCAACCTGCGTGCAAACGCATGCCATGACTAACAATATGCCAAAAAACCTGGTTGTCCTTAGCAGGCACATTGCAAGCTGTCCATACAACAGGTTGACTGATGCCACGCAGAATCATCGGGTTGACCAAGCAAAGGCAGTACCTGTGGGGCTGGTGCTGAAGGGCGTCGCTGAGGTTTAACAGGAGGGCGATTCTGGTCGACAGGTGGCTGAGGAACCAGCTGGTCGGTGGAAGGGCCCTGGTCCTGAGGGGCCTCCTGCTCCTGCTCCTGCTCCTGCTGGCTGCTGCTCTGCTCTGGTTCCTGCTCTGCAGAAGGCTCCTGAGACGGGGCAGTTGGGGTCTGCTGGGCAGGGGTGGGGGTAGGAGCGACTGATGGAGCTGCAGGCTTGGGAGGGGGTGGTGGGAGAGTCTGCACGTCAACCATTTGCCATGGTCAATGTTAAAGCCCAGTAATAAGAACCCCTTGCGACTTAGATAAAGAGAAATTTAAAATGAAGCAATGGAGACTGAGCTAGCCAGTTACGGCTGAGGCTGACTAAGATCAAGGCCAACAAGCTGTCAAGTGTCCTTTGTGCCGTCAGGTATTGAGACAGATATTCAGTGGTGACTCCTGCAGCTTTGTTTTGTAAGCAGCTTGCGAATGTCTTGGTGGTCAAAATGGTGTTTCGAAGGCTGCGTCGAGCAAGCATAAAGTCTATGTAACTATCTTGTGGTCCAAGGACTTTCACAAAAACACATTGCTGCACAAGGCACAGTGTGGCCTACACCCTCTGACTATAGCAGATGCGACAAGGATTGCAATATGAGACGCACCTGGGAAGGAGAAGGCGAGGGGATCTGAGCAAGGTCTCCTGAGCTGTGACCAGAGCTGAAGGCTGAGCCGACCTGAGGCGCATGGAATGCATGACCATTGGCCTGCTGCTGGAAAGCAGAGGGTTGAGGCTGGGGTGCCAAAGGGGGCTGGGTATGTTGAGGCTGGCTGGGGAGACCAGCAGAAGCAGACGACCTTGCCCCAAGGCTGCTGTAGCCATTGCCCTGCAGACATGTGTGGACTGAGACACGTTCAATGCAGCATGCAGGCAAGTGTAACATGTGCCACTGCATCTGTGCTGTGCAGCCTTTGCAACATGAGAGAGGCTTGAATGCTGCCTATGTTTTCTGAATGCAAAGCATTCAGTGCCTGCACGTGAAGTATACCTCATGATGGGCTCCATACTGCTGAGGTGAGCCATTGGAGACTACATCTTGAGCAGCAAAGTCTGCAGCAAAAGCCTTGGCAGGATCTGAAAGATACCGGAAAGTGTCATTGAGCACAAAGTACCCCCTCTCTTGAGTGGCCAAAAAGAAGCTCTGCACAAAAGCTTTGCGCTCCTTGCCCTGCATGTTGCAATAAAGCTGACACCACTGTCTGCTGATAGCTATGTCGTATACAGCATGTTGTCAAACTGTTTGCTGCTGACAGCATACTTAGTTATGGTGTCACAGACTGGGACATACCGGGACGGTCAAGTGGCCAGTTACCAACACAGTAACTCCCCCTGCCAAAGAGTATTGAGCATCGACATTCTCAACCTCTGCTGAGGCACCATCCAGATTCAGAGACACAATCTTTTCATTGATAGCCTGCAAAGAAAACACCAAATTCACAACTTTTACAGCAAGTTGTAATGAACACCAAGTTCAGTAAAATGAGGTTATATGCGTACCGTCTGGCCAAAGACAGTAACACCAGACCCTCCAGTGCTGTGGGTTAAACTGGAGCCATCAGTGTAAAAGCGGTGTGCCAGTGAGGGTTGCTGAGTCAGGACAAAATAGAATTGGCGAGAGAACTCAGTGCCGACCTGCAAGAGCAGACAAATTGCCATTGCATGATAGCTTTCATTTAAAGCATATACAGCTTCTGCAGGGACGACAAACAGTGGACAGATCAACTACCGTGTGAGCTGGTGGATTGCCTTGCTGAGCCTCTGAAGAACCATGTACGTAGCTTGGAGTGGGGGCAAAGTTTGACATCCTGGTGGACCTGCTCAAACAGAAAAAACGTTATGCCTGTTAGCTTCCATCGCCGTACACCACTGACTCTGCTGGATCCAGCAAGAGTGTGCTCAGATAGAGGAATACGAGCATTAACTTTTGAGGCTGTACCTGATGTGATTGCTGCTAAGCAGGAGCTGAGTCAGAAGGAAATGTTAGCGTTTTGGCAGATGACACAGCCAAGACCCACACACACTCTCCGTGTTAGTGCCGCCGCAGCTCAGAGCTCAGTGAGTTTGGTTTCAGAGCGGGCGCTGACTTTTTTACGGAGACGACTGCAGTCTCCTGCAGCACTGCACTGCAGCACAGCAACAGACTCTCGACCTGAGGCTTTCGGGTGATTAAAGTCTGGACAGAAATTGCGCTGATATTTGTTGCGAGTTTGCCACTGTTGGTGCAAGTGGTTTTAGAGAGTTGGCAAGATGTTCAAGCGACGAGACTGGGCGCATATGCACGGCCAAGACGGGGAAGGCAGCTCAGACGATGACAGCTCAGGTGATTGTTCAAAAGAGACAAAGGGCTCTACAATACATTCAGAGGCTTGATCTCAGGAACGTGTGCCATTGTTGCAGAAGACTCTGGCACTGCAAGACACTCCTCCAGCACTTCAGAGGCAGACGAAGATAGCGACAGCAGTCAAGCACACACGTCTGCTAAGTCTGAAGGTGCTGAGTCAGACGGCGACGAACCAACAGATTCTCTGTCTGGTGCAAAGAGGCTGCAAGACTTGTCTGAAGACGATTATGAGGAACCTGCAGAACCTCGCATAGACGTTGACGAGCTTGTGCAGTGAGTGACAGGCTTTTGTTTTCCACACCTGCTGTTAAACATCATGCACCGGTCAGCTGCAGTCACCACAAACAGCATTTTGACTAGTTGTTTGCATCACCACTTAGCTATCATGTCTGTGTCCAGTCCAGTGCTCAATACTACATGCTGTGCTGAACGGTGTCTGCTCACAGACTGCACGTTGAATGCAGGAACTGGCTGACTGCTCCCGCATCACAACAGCTCAAGGTGAATTCCTGTTGCCCAGGCTGCAGTTCCTGTGTTTGGCATCTATCTGCAGCAAACAGCATGTGCATAATGCAAACCATACTCATCCGACATCATGATGTAGGGCCCTCCTCTAAGGTGTAGATGGTGCCCTGGAACTCTGTTGCTGAACGCAACTGCTTTGAAGAACCACATGGAGAGCAAACGCCACAAGAAAAGGCAGAAAGGGAGTGAGGATGATGAGCCAAATCCCATATGCCTTGCTGAAAATGTCCTGGAAGATGAGTCAGTAAGTACACTTGGGTTCAGTGTGCACGGTCTTGCCATACAGCAGACATGTGCTGCTGCTGGAGTGCCCCTTGTCTGTCACTAGTGGCTGTTGTGACATGGCCAAAGCATGCACTGCTTGAAAAGGGCATTTGCGCATTCAGTCAACTGCAGCATATCTGGTGTTTGCTTGCAGTCACTGAAATATGTTCTGTGACGCTACTGCTCTGTGCAGCATGCACTCGAAAGACCATGTACTCACAGGGCTCTCAGATACTAGCATCATCAAGCTCATCTGCTGTCTACTCCGAAAGCACATGCCAGATGCACAGAGTCAAATGACTAGCTCATTCACAAGTCCAAGTGGCACTGTAGGAAGGGGAGACACACGCTGAGCGCCTAGAGAGATTGAGACAGCTGTCTGCACCTCCGGAGCTGTCAAATGTGTCAGACAGCAAAAGGAGGCGCCTGATCCGCAAGCTCAAGGCTGAACAGCGAAGCAAGGCTGCCAAGCAAAGGCCAGGCAAGCGGCAGCGTGCCGAGCTGAAAGCCCAGATCTTTCAGACTGCTGAAGACTTGCCAAAGAGTACAGCAACCAAGCCAGGTACAAAGAAGCAGAAACAGGACACTCGTGGTAAACAAAACAAGCAAACAAAGCAGGGCAAGAAGCCAAAGGCTGTCAGCAACAAGAAGCAGCACAAAGCATGAGCAGCGATGAGCATTGCTGAGATAACAGGCCCCAGTTTGTTCTTGCCGCTTGTAACTTGAACACATGTCATGTAGGCTACTTGCCCAAGGGGCAATCAGGAAGATTTGTCTTTGCCACTTTAGGCTCTAGGATACATTGCCTCTTGTTTCTCCCCAAGTCAGTTCAATAGGAAGAATCTTGAGCACCTTTTCAACTTGCTCGTGCATTTGTTAGATGCACAGTCCCTGTCCCATTATTGTCTCTTGGCATGCTCTAGAGCAAGTACTGTCCAGTGTCATTAGGCACATTGGGGTGTAGTTTGCTTGTGTTTCAGAAGCAGAGGTCTCATTGCAGCCTGTAGCTGAATAAAGGGAAGATTGAGCAACTCGACAATGAGTCTGTAAAATACTTTATGGTTGTTCGAAGTTTCCTTTGTTGCTTCTTAGAAAATCCGCCCTCACGAGGCACCACTGACACTGATGTTTGGAACTGTCGATGTCTGTGATCTGATCTTGGAACGCAAATTCCACTCTGAAACATGTAGCCAGGCTACTGTTGCCTCAATACAAACTGGAATGCATGTCACAGTTGAAAATACACAGCTGAGCAAAAGCAACTCGACCACTTGAGCTGTGCCACAACAAGATCTGTTGCTGCAGTCTGGAAATTAGCAACAAATCAAGTGCACCAACAGTTTGGGCAGGGTGATATGCTGCACCATGATAATACGCAGGACTACCGTAAAGTGTACAAAGACAGCATGGCAACTGCTAACATTGTGGCATGCAAGAGACTGTATAGAGGAAACAATGAGGAATCTGGAAGGTCACGGCTTCATCAACTCCCAGCACAGGAAGATGAAAGGGAGGTGATTTTACAAGAGAAGAGTGTCTAGTCAACATCCTGCATAGCTTGCACCTCCTTCTCTGTGAACTTGCCCTTGCCCTTGTCAGCGTCCTTGGATCCCTGCTTGCGTTCCAAAAGAGCTTTCCTGTCCTTGTCTAGCTTTAGCTTTGTGATGATGACCTGCAAGCGCAACATTCGAAGGATGCACTCATGTGGCCAAGAGAGCTGCACAACAGATGAGTGCCGACGCAAGCTCCTGCAGTGCGAGACTGCATGCAAATGGTTGCACCTTATAGTAGTGACGCCGCTATAATGAATGCACCTACCTGCAGCTCTGCACATGCAGCCATGCGCTGTATTGACGATATCCAGCAGACTGTCAATCTTTGTTTTGGGAGAAATGACACAATGACAGCAACGCTGACATCAGATCTTGGACCGCACCTTGCTGGGGTCAATGCCAACATTGACTGTGGCACTGTTGACCTTCTCCCGAGTTATCCGCTCAATGTGGATCACCCACTTCTTTCTGTAAACGGCAACCACCTTGCCTTCTCGGCCCTGCATTTACCAACGCATATACATGAGTTGGAAGCAACCAAGCGCTGCATGGAAGCTTCGTCCTGTTGTTGCGCACTGTTCTGCCAGTGCATGAAAAAACCATCCAAGCTGCAGATTCGAGATTTGGATCCTAACATATCTTGTCTGCTGCCACCCCTGGTCTAGCAACTGATGCCGTGTTTGCAGCATTTGCTTGCTGCACAAGTGATGCATTGAGCTATGTCTTTGCTGGCAATGCACAATCAACTGCTGAACAGGCTGCTGTCCCCATAGCTGAAATTGCGCTGAGTGTTATCCCGACAGCGCTGATGCAACCTTTAAAGCTGCTAACCTTGTAGGTTCCTCTAACTACGCTGACTTCATCGTCTTTCCGCACTGGCACAGCTCGGACCTGCAACAGCATTGTGATTGATTTCACTGCTTTCTGACGGCCGCTGAAATGCAAATTGCATAGAGGGGGTCCAGAATGTTCATGATAGTGAAGTGAAGCACACCTGGTACTTTTCCCTGAGCTCCTTGTTTAGGTGAGAGCTCATAATCTTGTGTCTCTGTACTGATGTGGCTGAGAAGTGGTTCTGCACACACGAATCGCCAGTCGAGAGGCCATACAATGTATCAGTTGAGTTGAGCCCTTGCTACAAGCAGATGTTTGATCCTAGACAGGCCACCAAGCCTTGCGAGAAGCGGACAATACCTTCCGGCTCTTTCGACGGGAAGAACTGACGACATCTGACAACTTGACCATTTTGCTCCCTTCCTGCTACTCGCGCAAGCGTCCTCCAACGCCAGAGAGGACGAACTTCCAGGGCGGCTGTTGGCTTGTGTCGCTTATTGGCATTTAGATGCTACGGAGTGCGTTGGCGTTACAGCAACACGTGCTCTTGGTTGGTTTCGGAGTACCTCTATCGCACAGACAGACGGACCTTTCAAGGCTTTCACGGCTTCAAAACAACTTTGCTAGCGATATATCATGCAAACCGAACGCAATGGGCAACTCCGACTGTTTGTACCAGCGGACCTCGCAGTCGAGCCATGGCAGACGGACAAATTCATAGCACACCATTTCAGCGCACGTTGCACAGGTCGTTTCCTCAGGAATATAGTCGTCGAGCGTTCTGGTGCTCAATTGCCATACCCGGGCAGCGAGAATCCAGTAGACCGCTTTGCGAGCCAGTGCTCGGATGCTCGTGATCATGTGCAAATTGCATGCAAAGTGACCTGTGATCACATGGGGATTGTGTGTCTACACCTAGAAACAGCACTCGCTGCTTGCACATATTGCCAGGTTGTGTACTACGACCGTTCACGTCCGGGAATACGGCACTACGGTACTAGTCATGCAGATACTTCTCTGTCGAAATCTTTGCGCTTGATTAACCACCAGCGATCTGCAAGACATACAGCCAAAAACTTCCTTGACCGGCTGCAAGTCTGCTTGACAGCCAGTCTAGAGACAAAATGTCAAACAGCGTATGGCAGCATGCTTTATGGTGATATCAAGGGCTGGCTGTGTAGGACAGGTACATCGTGCAGCAAGCGAGCCCTCACCTTCAAGTAGGTGTCTGACAATGAACGTCTGGCAGGGTGCAGCAGTGATGGCTGTGATGAGGACGGGGGCACCTTCTCTGACGCAGCTGCAGAGAACACATTACTGCTGCAAACAAGACAGAGGGGACTTGCAGCTGTTCTGCAGCGTCTTGCTGGCGTATGTCTTGCAACTGTCTTGTTGACACATCATGTCAAATGTTGGGAGGGTATAGCATGCGCAGCAATGTTTGTCAAGACACAAGCTGTTGAGCAGCAGATAGAATGGCTGATGGGCGCTCCTGCAGGTATCTCAGCACACATGCACAAACAACACAAGAACAGGGAAATTGCTGCATTCCAACTCTGAGATATTTTGCTTCATTCATCCCAATCAGGCAATGTCAAAAGCGTGCACACATGCTTATACATCACAGGTTCAGATAGACACAGACAAACATCCTGTTGTTGAGATGTAAGTGGTAACTGCAGGCTTGAAGCTTCACACTGAGCTGAGCCATGTTCTGGGTTCCATTGCACAGATGTGGCTCAGATACGCAGAAGCAGCATACATGCTCATTGGCAGTAACACTATGGTTGCATTAACTGGTAAAGATACAAGTTGCTTGACAGTGACCCAAACTGAGCAATGCTGGGGACCATCCACACAGCTTTTTGACCTTGTATACATCAAGTGTACTTTGTTCAAACTGCAGGGCTGATGGCTGTCATGGGCATTATTGGAGGTCTCACAATGCAAATTGCATTTCTGCATGACCTGCTTTGCGTACTTGCAATGCCCCTGGTCATAGCTTACACGGCATACGCCAAGCTTTATGCTGTACAGCTACACTATACATTGCTGATGTGGCAGCTGATGAGAGGCAATAGGTAAGCTGCGTTGTCAGCCATTTTTGCGGCAAACTGTCAGGTCTGTGCATAGCAAGTCCGTCAATGACTGTAATGCATGCTTTCCGCAGAGATGCTCTTGCAGTCCTACGAAGACAGTATGGCCTTGAGAATTCTCCTAGGAAAAGAAGACAAGAAATGTCTCATCATAATACACAGGATGGCCTTGCTCTAGAACAGGTGATAGCCTCGTGCCTTTGTTTGGAACCAGTTTGCATCCTTGCTCATATCAAGTGTCACTAGTCTCATGCTGCTGCAGATGATTGTGGGTGTTCTGTTATTCACGCCTCTGCTGTTTCTGCTGCCAACAACGTCTGTCTACTATGTATTGGTGCTGCTTCTGCACACAGCGGTTCTGATGGCCCGCTGGGCTTTGCAAATGTCAAGCCGATCACTGCACAGAAATCCAGCATACTTCCTGTGGTGCTGGGCAGTCAAGCCAGGACTGGTCCCAGGTACGTCTTGCACAAGTTGTCACATAAGCAATGAGCTATTTAAACTTGTGAGCAATGTTTGAACTAGAGCAGCACATCAGCTAGACTGCTGCTTGAACGAGCAAAGACTGACACTCTTTTCATTGTGCTTCTCAGGGGCAATTGCGTTTGTGCCCACTACAATGCGGCTGCAGTTGCCAGGACTGCCCAACACCAGCCAAGTGACTTTTTTACGAATGGTGCAAGGGAGGTGCAGACTGTGGCAGCATTTGCTACACACAGTGTGGGGTGTGTGTGATGCACTTTCCTGGCAAAGAACTTTGCATTTGCTACACAATGCAGTCTGTGGGAATCTGATCGGGTGTCAAGGATTGCACATGCATGCTCCAGCCTGAACCACATGCCGCTCTTGCATGCTTTAGCACGTATGTCTTGGCCGCAATCACCACTTTGCATTGCTGGCGAGTGCCTGGAGCTCATGCGTAGATTGTCACTGCTTGACGTCAACGCTTGTAGTGAATTTGTGCATTGGCTTCTTGTGCCCAGGGCTACGACCCCTTTGTGTCTGAGAGTGCTGCTGATGCATCAGCGTCTTCGCTGAAATCACAGGGAATGTGTTGTAGAGTTGTTAAAGAGCTGCGATCTTGCTTGCTCTGTACCTTGAACGAGGTCAACAAATTTCATGCAAGCACATCCTACAATAACCATGTGTCGTTTCTGCGATTCACCCTGCCTTGTTCACCACAATGTAGGCAGCTTGGTGTCAGACAGAAGAGACAAAACCCATCAGCTGGCTTGCTGCTGTGCATGACAAGGGAAGAAATAGCTGAATTGGAAGCCAAGGGTGGGTCTTGACGGCACAAAGTAGCTGTTTCCTGTCCAGACAATGGCAAGTCCAGAGTGCCGCATCTATTTAACAGCTGCCTACTGGTCCCTGACAACCGTGACCACCATTGGCTTTGGAGGTATAAGCCATGCTACAAAACCACTTGTGCTGCTGATACAATGTTTGGGCAGCTTTGCTGCAGCAACAAGCTTGCTGCTTAAGAGTTGACAAGAATCAATAGATGCAGTTGAATTGACCTCCATGCTCAGTCCAGGTGGACCAATGTGTTCTGACCAGCAATGCACGGCTTTCCTCAAAACTACATCATGTCCTCAGTCGATGACTCTAGCAAGAAGTTTGCTGCCATTGCTTCATTCTTATCACATGCCAGGAACGCCTCAAGGCACGAATTTCTGTCAAAACCCATGGCCTCCAGCCTACCAATGGATTCCATTTCTGCAGGGGTAAGCGCAACCTGCACTCCTCCTCCTTGACCCATGCCTGCAACAGTATGACCAATGTCATAGTCAACCACTGATTTGAATGGTAATGACAGAGACTGAGGCATGCATCCAAATGAACCATAGACAGATGTATCTGCCAGTTTGTACTGCAGTTGGCAATCTCTTGCTCAACTGCTGTAAGGAGCAATTCTAGTTCTCACATAGTGTTGCTACATTCGCAGCATGGACAGCATATGTGTTGGCGACGGCCTAAGTTTGCAACACAATCCACTACCTAGATATATCTTTGCCCACAAAAGTGATGAATATTCTGGAGCAGGCTTGCACGCAAGGAGACTGAGTTATCACCACAAGAATGTATCACAGAACAACTGTGCCCTATGTTACAACAAAGCTTGGAATGAGAGTAACGGCCCTGCCCACCGACTGTGCACACCAAACAGCAGTTTAAGGACAGAGATCTTGCAACTGTAGAAGGGCAGTACCTCCAGCTCCTGCTGCACCAGCCAACTGCGCTGCAAGGTCTGCCATGTCACCTCCGCCTTGAGGGGCAGGCTCATTGATCATGCGCAGAAACTCTTCTTGGTTGGAGTTAATCATTTGCAGAAGCTCTGGGTTCTGCTTTCCCAATTCCTGCAATACAGCTTTGGCTTGTCACTCCAGTGGTCTGCTGGTCTCAAGTTTCTGAGCAAATTGTGCAGATGGAAGAGAATGAGGTCTCTGCAAAGAGACCACTTGTCTGGCACAATCAACAAAAGTGTCATGGCTAGACTGGGTAACTACAGCAAAAAACATACAATGCCAGACCCTAAAGCCACAGCACACTCCATACAATGCACAACCCTAAAGCCACAGAAACTCTACACAATGCAAGACCCTTGAACCACAGCACACTCTACACAATGCAAGACTCTTAAACCACAGCACACTCCGTACAATGCACAACCCTAAAACCACAGAAAGTCAATGTGAACATACTGTACCTGAAGCATGGGCTGCAGGATCTGCGGGTTGGCCTGGACAATCTGTCGCAGAGCCTGGAACTGAGTGTTGTTGCGTAGGAAGTCCAGACTGCCTCCCCCAGCTGCTGCAGCACCTTCAGCAGCACCTGGCCCGCCTCCTCCACCACCTGCAGCCTGTGCCTGCAGCAACATGGTGTTGTACAAGCTGTATACCACCACCTACACTGCATGCCTTTCCTGTTGACCTGTCAGGTTTGCACCGTCATGTTCATGTCGTGCAGCCGGAGCATGCTGATGAACAGCATCAGAGCAATGCCATGCTTGCTCAAGTAAGTGTTCAGGCAGAGTACTCCTGCCATGGCAACCATATACAGGTACTGGTGGAACCCAGCACGGCAAGTGTTTCAAGGACTCATGCAAGCCAGGCAGATACCTGTGGGTTGAACATGTCCAGGGGCTGTGTGTTGGGTCCAGCTGGAGCTGCAGGCTGCTGACCCTGCTGGCCTTGTGCGGTACCTGTACCTGCAATGCAGAGCATGTCGAGTCCAAAGCGGTCTGTGCCCTCTGGTGTCAGCAAGACTTCTGCTGTGACTACACATTAGCTAGGAGTACAGGTTCTACTCTGTGCCTTGACACAAACAGCGTTGCAACAAGAAACGTTCAGTGACGAGGCCACAGAGGTATAGTCACTGGCACTTCTGGAAAAAGTGGACATGCAGCCAGAAGTGTGGCCAGCAGACTGGATGTTTGTGCACAGTGCAGAGCCAAGTACCTGGTGCAGCTGCCACAGGAGGAGGTGCCTCAGCGCCGGGGGGGATGCCAGACATGAGGTACTCGACAGCACGCTCAGGGTTGTTGTATGCTGCCCGCATGGCTCTGACGACCTCATCACGTGGGAAGCCCATGTCCACAATCTGCACACCACCGTCAATGAAGCCTTGTGGAGTCATGATGAAGCTCTCAATCATTTTCATCTGGTGCGGCACCACTGGACAGGACCAAAACACAAGACATGTGCCCGATTGGGTTGTGTTGGAACACAAATGGTGTGGCACCAACAGACAGTATGATAGCACAAGAGATGTGCATGATCACAGTGTCTTGGAGCACAACATGCAATTGAAGCCAAAAGAGATTACCCCATCAATGCTCTGCTTCAGACTGTCCCCAGTAGCCAAGTTCGATGCTGCTGAGGCATACGGATCACCACTGGATGCTGGTGCAGCTGTAGCTGCAGCAGATGGAGCTGCTGGAGCTGCTGCTGCTGTGCTTGGTGCAGGTGTAGCAGTAGGTGCTGAGGCTGGGGCTGATGCAGCAGTTGCTGAAGCTGGAGCAGCTCTGCAAAGCAAATCGGACTGTCATCCTGCTTATGAGACAGTCAGAACATTAAAAAAGTGGGAACACGATCTTGTTGCAAGAATGCATGGTTTGAAATGTCAGCTGGAGCTTACGATGTGGCTGCTGGTTGGCTGCTTGTGGTTGCAGATGCTGGAGGAATAGGAGCCTGCATAGCGAGCAAGTCAGCAAAGTTGTGAAGCTGCCCAAGTGGACGGAAATGACAGTCTGCTGCTTGGCAAAGCAATTTCTATCGTTTGTTGACATACCGCAGTGGAAGCAGCAGCAGAAGCAGATGCCCCTGGCTGCTCCTTGGCCTCTGCTGGCTTGCCTTTGGGCTGCACGACAACACGTGGTCAAAGTGTAAAAACAGTTCTGACTGCATCAACGCACCAGCAGCAACAGTAATACCTTGGTGACCATAATAACCATGAAGCCATTCTCAGACACCTTGTTTTCAGCGAGGGTCGTGTCATCTTTCAGCACCTGATGCAGTGACAAAGCTCGATTCTGACCTCCACTGTTTGCAGTCCGTGAAAGCAGACAAGCATCGTCTCTTGACCTACTTTGCCCTGAAAGATCAATACTTGATTTGCCGCGGGGTACGCATCTCCCTTTGTTTCCCGCACCTTCTCTTTGACGGCCAGGACCTGAGAATTCACAAACCAAAATTCCGGACAATCTGTGAGCCGACGATGAGGGGACCGACAACGCTTTGATGGCTCACCTTGCTGCTCTCCTCCAGATCCAGCGAGAAACTTTGCCCGGTGACAGTTCTGAACGTCACCTTCATCCTGTTTCAATTTTGTGATGCAAGCTCAAGTGCAGGCCAATTCAGCACGCTTCTGTCAACAACTTCTCGGACTAGCTTGCGCCAGAAAGCACATGATGTAGAAGCTGCTAGGGTTTCGCTTCACGCGCACGCACAGACATTATGGACCGACAGACTTTTCTGCAGCCCAATACATGACTATTTCACTCACATACGGTATCATTGTTGTTGACAGCTCGTCACAGGTAAAGAGGGGATCTTGTCGTCAGGACGGATGTCCCTCAAGACTTCCAGGTTCATGGCCTGATGACACTTGGGCCATACTGGCAGTCGTTGAGTCCTGTATATTGCTGCATGCAGATTGTTCAACTGCTCAATTCCTGAAATATTTGTTGTCATGTTTCATGTCATGGGCTGGTGTTTTTTTTATGACTCACTTGAACAATGTACTCACTTGAACGATGTACTTCTGCGACATGAAATAAAAAATTGATATATACTGTTTGCATGCTGGCTTGCAAGCATGGCTAATTGGCAAAGTATACCTTGCACACGTTGAACAACTGCACTGTAACTCAGAAGGCGGGAGTCGTGTTGACAGCTTTGGTCAAGCCCACGTGAAGCCAGTTGGCTTCTCAGGGAACGTGCAGCCTGACCGCTGAATGACGACATGAGCAGCAAAGTTGCCAGCTCTACAGCATTCCTGAACGTCTTTGCCAGCAACCAGCTGGGACAAAAAGCCTCCAACAAATGCATCACCAGCACCATTTGTGTCCACTAGCTTTTCTTTCTCCAGTGTAATCACAGGTACATGCACAATCTGCAGCCAGAACTACATCAATCAGCACAGATGGCAGTCAACAACAGTCCAAGTAACAGTCTGAGCACTGGTGGATGTCATGTTGCCTTTGACAGAAACATGCAGGGCAATGATGTGTGCTCACAAAGCAGTACAAAAACTAAAAACAAAAAGCAAACTTGGTTTGTTCAGCAGGAAATGCCACCAAGCTATCTCAGTATAATGCACACAGGAGGGCCTGGGCGAAGATGTGTACATTTCAGGTGTCACAGGTACAGAATCACAAGGACTGACCTTGCCCTGTGAGGCCACAACGGTCGGCAAAGCTCCTTGTGTGATGACAACTGTTCTGCACCTGGCACCATTCTCCTTGGGTAGACTGGCAATCTGCATATCAACCAGCAACTAACGTGGACTTTGGCATAATGACTTTAAGGGAAACTCACATAAGACATCTCCCAATTCTGTGTCAACTTTTGATACTACATGATTCCATCAGCAGCAACAGCAGCAGGTACAGCACGCACCTTTGCAGCAATCTCAGAGGTGTTCTTGGTCTTCCACCCCTCTGACTCAGCAAAGGCCTCAGCCTCTGTTTCATTGCCAAACAGGTAGTCAACATATGGCATAGTTTCTGTGAAAGCCTTCTTGAAAGGTGGCACCTGTGTACGCAGACAACAGCAGCCTCGTAGGTACAATCTGTTTGATTGTCAACAGATGGCTTCATATACTCAATGTTCTGCCTCGCATTGTGCCAATGCAGATGCAGAAACGCAAGCACAAATCTAGTTTGCAGCACACAGGTGTATACGCTGCAGCCTGCAAACACACATTGTGCCACACAACATTGCAACTGTGGTATTCTCCATATGCCATATGTTTGTGCACAGCAGGCACATACACTTGGCACTACCTGTAGCAGGAAGGGAGCTGAGATGTTGACACAGTAAATCTTGTTGTTGGCAGCAGCATGCTTAGCTGCAGTCAGCATAGACTCTGCTGATGCCGTCAGAAAGAAACCAGCAGAGTAGATAATTCGAGCTTGCTCCAGCAGAGCAAAGTTGTCCTTCTCCTTCAAATGATCAACCTGGACACCCACAAGATCTGTTGATCGCAGATGCAAGGGAAACAAATCAGCCCACATCCTCACTTTACTTCAGCAGGCATTTCTGCCTGAATGCCGCACAAATGAGCACTCTGGGTGTGCGTATCACCGGGGAGATGCAGGTCACAAAGCTTCTGTTGTGAGAGCAGAGAAGCATAACATGTTCTGTTCTGATGACAAACTTGCGACCTTGTAATTGTTGGCTGCTGCCAAGTTTGCCACAAGAGACCTGCTACCATCTTTGCTGACACAGACCCCACATGTTCCTGTGGCTGTTTCACCATCAATCATATATCGAACCTGCAAGTCCAAGCACCTGTTTTCACAATGTAGTAGCCAATATGCAAGCGGGAAAAATTGCCATCAGAGTCTGTCAGAGTTGGACATACGTTGACTCCATCCTTAGTGGCAATTTCTGACATCTTTTTGCCAAAGTCATCCTTGCCTACACATCCCATGTAGGATGTAGCTCCGGCAACTTGGAGCATCCACTGTGCAATGCGGATGGAGTTCTGAGTGGCACCACCAGGGATGTACTCCACTCCTGGCAGATGTGCCATCTCCTGTAGCCGCCAAGCAAAGTCATTCTCTTATGCAAGCAGATGCCACACAACAGCAGTGTGCTACTGTGTCACGTGAAGAATGTGTGCTGCTGAAATGAAGACTGACCCACCTTATACATAGGCTGATGCTTGTCTTCTGCCAAGATTTGATTGTTCTTGTCCAGCTACAAACATCAAGCCAAATGTCAGTACAAAGTAGAAGCTGTTACTTTCGGCAAGCCGACGCATGGTTTCTGGGCACTCACTCCGTACTTGTCAAGAAAAGATTGGTCGATGACCGCTGACACATCTAGCAATGGATTGCCCATGCCCAAGATCGAACGCACAAGACCTGTCATGGTGGGAAGTCCAAACAACGCAGTGGGCGCACAAGATGAAAGATCTCTCAACAAGAAAAAGCTGCAACGCATACACTACGGCAACAGTATGCAATTGCCGTGCTTGATGCCGGCTACATTCCAACAGTTGACCACGATGTTGATTGCGGCCTCAAGAACGTGGAATCTACACAGCCTTTCAAAGTTTGATGTCATGTGCTCAGCAGCAGTGCTGCTTGCAATCCCTGGTAATGTCTGTGAGCAAAGTCAGAATCATCGTAGCATGCAGCAGTGGTGGCTTATGTGAAGCAGCACCATATGAGAACTCAAGCGAGTAGTGTCAGCATTGCCTGAGGCAGGCCTTGCATATGTCAGTGACCGGAAACGCTGTCAAATTTATTCAGCTCAGAGCCGGTAACCATCCATCCAGTGAATGTCTTCGAAGTATTCTTTTCACACAAACGTGTACTCCCTTGCATAAGATCTGACAGAATGATTGCAAAAGCTGCAGCCTAGACGTACCTAGACCTATAGTATTAGGTCTTTAGTACATTATAGGTACAGTATAGGTAGTGTATAGGCTGTACCATTCTGATTGCAAGAGCTGTAACAAACACATTTCAGTTGCATGCAGAAGTGCCCACCAACATCAGATTGGCATTGAAACACACTGCTCCTGCGTGGTATATGTGCCTCCTTGTGCAGATTGGCCTTGCATTGCTTTCAAGTTCACAGTGAGCTAGTATGTGCTACCGGTGACGCCGCGCTGCCTGAATGCTCCATCTGTCTGCGTTAGAATGGTGGGTCTGTGTGTGACTGCCAGCAGAGTCATCCCATGCAGCGTCTACATCATGTTGATCTGCATCGCTTTCTGTAAATCCACCTCGCAAGTTGCGTCTGACACCTTGGAAATCATTCATCAGCATGGCCCCGGCAGCTGCAGGGCTGTGGAAATATCGCATTCCCACAAGAACACCTGCAGAATTTAACATGTCTTGGCAGCACTGAAGATGTTCAATGCACGTGACATGCTTGCAGTGATGACAGTGTGATTTGCAACAGGAGGCAGCTGTGCAAAATCAAGAAGTGCTTTGTCAGGATCCTTTGTGAGCTTGCTCTGAGCCTGCCTGGCCTGATGCATTCTGGCTGGGTTGCTGCTGTCATCACTGAAAACTGCCTGTTCGGCATGGACCTTGACTTCTGGATTGTAACAAAGAGGCACGTGTGCAACACATTCAAGGGCATACGCCAGTAAGTGCCTTTGGACATGCTGACTGTGCAAGCTTAGTACTCAACAAAGTCCACACACCTGCATAATGCCAAGGCTTGGGACCAGCCTTGTGCACAACCAAAGTCCTTCTGTTTGCCTTTGCTGCAGCTGCCTGCTTCTGACAGCAGGTGAGACACTGAGGGTAGTACCGCTGAGCAATCTTGGGTGGTGGTCCCATGCCAAGCTTTTGCTGAATGCTTGTCCACCAACTGTTGCGCTTAGCTGCATGTGAACAGTGTATCAGCTCAAATCAGCTGTGTACACTCGCACTGTCCTGGGCACAAACAGCTGACAGGCTCAATGACTGCCATGTAGATGGCATCCATTCAGAGCTTAAGCTCCTGATGCATCATGCTGTTAGACAGGGCAGATAGTAGTGCTGACACCAATTTGATGACTTAACAATCGTAATCAGCAGTATCTTTCATGGGCATGGGTGCCAACCTGGTACTTTTACCAGTGGGCGTTTCTTGGGAGCAACCCCAAGGGCTTTGGCCAACTGCGCTGTGGCTTCTCTGACCTCTTTCCTGCTGCCATACACCAGCTTGTTTGGTGGGATGTGATCCCCAATGGTCTTGCCCTTTTTCCCCCCACAATGGTGGCAGCCATCCCTGCGGCACAGCAGCACTTGCAAAATGCAGTTCAATCCAGTTCCCTGCGTGAGCAATGCACCTGCTGATTCAGGCAGGTACATTGCTCACACAACCATGAGCTCAACTCAGCAACATACTGGCGCACCTGCGCATGAGTATCTTTAGCTCTCCTCTGAAGGTATCTGAGGCATACTCCTTGCCAGCAGCTGGCAGAGAGCCACGTGCCAGGGCTCCAGGCTTGAACAGGTCACTAGGCATGACACTACGAAACCTCCCACCCATCATCTGCAACATTGTCCACACACAAAACTACGAGATTGTAGCTTGTACTCCCATCATTGCAGCTGAAATGTGTTGGCCAGCCAGCACAACAAGCGAAAGATGCATGTGGACCTTGTATAGGATGATACCCATGGCAGCATCCAGTAGGACGTCTCGACTTTGGAACGATGCTGCAGATGGTATACTGAGAGGATGCTGACCAGTCTTGAAGTAGTGGCGGCAGTGCACAGCTGCCTGACCCGCCATTGCAGAAGCGACTCCGACACCAACCACGCCCATGCCAGGACCCAGGACAGGATTTGCACAGGACACTCGACATGCAATGCCAGTAAACTGCAAAAGGCATCATGTTCTTGCAAATGAAGGTTGCAAAATGAACAGATGTGAGAACAACAGCTGCACCAATGTTACCTGAGCTCCTGCCAAACCCAGCGTGAAGGCTCCACCCGAAGCCAGTGCATGTATGACAAAAGGGACAGCAGGCTGCAAGAAAGCACCTGTCTGAC